>Ga0065711_1041638_pt1 | contig 15994 bp, 13 predicted proteins | sample Hoacrofraction12_FD_59098 | JGI IMG/M metagenome (GOLD analysis project Ga0065711, IMG submission 59098) | Hoatzin crop microbial communities from Cojedes, Venezuela - Epithelial fraction 12 v2 (version 2) | ecosystem: Host-associated > Birds > Digestive system > Esophagus > Crop | place...
GGGTCGACTCTAACCCCTAGATATTTCTCAGAGCTACCTGGTTCGATCATATTAATGGGGGTGCCGTTAATTGTCCAGTGTGGACAGTCATTGATCGTATATGAGTCTTTTGTTGGCTGGATGAAAAAGCTAGGGATTAGGACTTTAACGCAGTAACTCACGGATCTTGCCAGTCTGAAACAGAATTGGTGAGGTCTTTGGACCGTAACCCGGACCTTCTGTATGTTTATCCTTTTCGTTATTCTTAGGGCTGTCCAGATCAACTAGACTTCGGGGGTTTGTTAGCACAGTCCATCTGCTGCTTCTGCTTAGTTCAGTGTATGAGCTACCAGATCTCAAAAGCACGGTCTTCAATGCAGCCTGACCTTTTTCTTTTTACTTGTGCTACTAGCTGCATAACCAAAGCTTTTAATGCTTAGGAATTGGTTATTTGGGGAAAAATTATAGCTAGCTAAATGTATATCTTGCTAAAAGCTTGCAGTTGGATATTGATACGCTTAATAAGGATGCTGTTCGTTCCAACTTGAAGTGATATGAAACATTTTCAGTGCAGTTCCTGAGCCTTTGGAGGTTTTGCCCAGCCACACCTGAGTCAGTTTGTACATATGTCTTGCTTGTTGTTCCAAATTTATTCTCTTTTTGGCTGGCTCTCTCCTCAGCAAGCCGTGTGTGCTCCCAGTAGAGTGTCATTTCTTACTGGACGCAGACCTGATACTACCCGACTGTACGATTTCTACTCCTACTGGAGAGTACATGCAGGAAACTATTCCACGATGCCCCAGTATTTCAAGGAGAATGGCTACGTGACACTGTCTGTGGGGAAAGTTTTTCATCCTGGTATGGTTTGAATTGTCCTCTGCTTAACATACACATGCTTAACGTGTATATTCTCACAGACTTTATCTATAAATATCAACTGTGTGATTCTTGTCTATATTGACAACTAAATCATAATCATAAGCCAGATTGTACAATGGTTGTAGATTGTCTTTAAATCTTAATTTTAAATCTTAAGGCATTAGAGATGAATATATTAGATGACTCTTATCTAATGAGTATTTTCACATCTTGTCTAGGGTTTGTGGGAATTAATGTCTAACATTCTAAAAATATGTCTGGAAGTTCAGTATCTGCTGAAGATGAAATTATTGAACAGCCTCATTGTTAGTTCTTTATATACACGTTTCATGTTTCATAATAGGCTGTCTGTCTGGATCAGGAGACATAGAATGTATGACTAATTCTACCGATTAAGTAGGAAATTAGTTGACTAGTTAAAAAACAATAACACTACTGACTTGGAAAAATACTGTAATACTGACCATCTTTTTGGTAGTTATTTACCCCAGAACTAAACTTGTGTGGATATATGAACTTTCAGTTGACATTAAAGCTAATTAAGGATGTACATGAAGACTGTTATTGATGCTGGTATTATGGTGGGTGTTTTGTTGCTGTTCCCTGAAGTAAGGCTCTTCAAGAGGCGTGAGTCTCCCTCACCAGTAAAAGGTGTATTTCAGGGAAAAATGTCTGTCTTAAACTTTGACTTTTACTTCTTGGTCTTATTTTTCTCAGTTGTCAAAGATAATTTGAAATGTTTCTTCATTTAGCATATTTGAAAAAAACAAACCAACTGAAAGCAAGTTAAACTTGTGTTTGAGCTCTTCATGGTTCAGTGAACTATTAGAGCATTTCTAATGTCTTTACCCTTTTCAGGGGTTTCATCCAATTACAGTGATGACTATCCATACAGCTGGTCCATTCCACCCTTTCATCCTTCCACTGAAAAGTATGAAAATAATAAGGTAAGGGTAATTTGTGGGACCCTAGCAAAGAAAGGTTTTCAGGATATAACCAAGTTCTTTGCGTCAAGCACAGGCTATACTCTGGTTTTCAAGACTGCAACCTTGTGCGGGGAAACAACTAGCCAGTTTGATATTCTGTTTCTTAGCCTTCCAAAAGAAGGCTGATCTCTTCAGTTGTGTGTCATGTTAATTCATGTGCTCATCCTGCAGATATTTTAAGTATTTCTAAATTAGTATTTGGTCACTTAAGTTACTAAGATACAAAAGTGCTTGCAAGAAAGAGTGTTCTGAATTTGTGTATAGGTCGTGAATTCCTTTATCCGAAAGTGCAGTTGTCAACTTCCACACTAATCTTGCTCTGCTTAGTAAGTGACAAAACATTGTCAATAGACTTGGTGAACTTAATAAAGAGCCCAGGGCTGAGTGGATGGAGGTCGTAATTAAAATAACGTTTAAATAATCTGAAACTTTAGAATCCGCTTCAGTTTCTAGAATGTTTGTTACTCTAAAGTGTGGGCCAAAAGAATCTGTTCTGCGTTATGCAAACACTGCGATAGCGTCATGTGCTGGAGTCTGTGCACTGCAAAGCTAGGAGCTCCAGCCGCGAGGCTACAGACAGCCCTGGCAATGTTTTGTTCTTGCATTTACTGCTGAAAGAGACTGGTTTTAACAACAACAGTGTTTGCACCCATGACATACTTTTCTTTATGTTCATTTAGCAACTCTCCCAAGCACCCTGCTGAGGCCACCTTTTCCTGCCAACCGTTTAGTCTAATTTGTCTGTCTTCACTGATGATACATCAGCCACTGCTGGTGTTTGCTCAGAAACTAAGTCAGTAGGTTCCAGGCAGCTTTCTCTCAGCTCTTGGGATCAGAAGGAGTAAAAATGCATGTACATAGTGTAAGCAAATTCTGCCTTCTTGCCGATAGGGCAGAGATTTCTGTTCATCGTAGAAGCTTTGTGTTTTCCTATATGACTATGTTTAATCTTCTGCCCAGCTTTAGAGAGGATTCTGCTTTTCCATGGACACAGAAGTTGCACTCTTCAACTCCTGAAGCCATCTGCTCAGTCATCAACATACTTGGCAGCTTTAGCGTTCGTGACAATTGTGAAATTCCTTTCCGTATCCAATCTACAGTCTTTTGTTGGTAGAAGGATTGAGAAACAAATTGTTTTGAAAGTTACGGAACGGAGGATTTCTTCTTTGCTTTTACAGAAGTTAGGTTACTTAACTCATTCTTTTTTTTTTTTTTTTAAAGACTTGTAGGGGAAAAGATGGGAAACTGTATGCTAATTTGGTGTGCCCAGTGAATGTGACAGAAATGCCCAGTGGTACTCTGCCTGATATTCAGAGCACTGAAGAGGCCATACGCTTACTGAATGCTATGAAAACCAACAAGCAAAAATTCTTCCTGGCTGTCGGTTACCACAAACCACATATCCCACTGAGGTACCCTCAGGTGAGGAAACTGAAGCCTGCAGGGAGAGGAACTTAGACAAGCGTTGCTTTTGCATTTCAAAGCTGTTTCCACAAATGCTTTATTGCTGTCGTTTCTGGAAAGCAAGCTGAAAACCAGCCTTGATTTAGTGTAACTTCAGCGGTTGCCTGTATTGCATTTCAGAGGATGTTTAACGAGAATGAGTTGTGACCCTGCAGCCAAAAGCCAGGTGTGCACCATCATGATAGTGACTGCTATTGCGTGGAGACAGCATTCAGTGTGATGGAGTGTGACATAGTGAGGCCTTACAAGATCTGGTACTCCGTTCCCTGTTTGAGTTGGTGGCAAAACTCCTACTCATTTCAGGGGAAGTGATGCTGGGCCTTTTATTACAGTTTTGCTTTGAGATACAGGAGGCTGTTAACTCGGTAGTTTTCAGGAGTTGGTTGTGGCTGACTAGCACGGTATTGCTACCTTTCACACTCGGGGGGAGGGGGAGCGAAGCCTTGTAAACTGTAAGAATATGGAAGGATCATGCAAGGGGAAGCGGTTGCTGCTTTACAACACAAAGTTTACAACAGACCTTAGAGCTGAGGGCAGTCTTTGTGTTTGTATTGTAAAGGAATTTCTCAAGTTGTACCCCTTGGAAAACATCACATTAGCCCCAGATCCCTGGGTGCCTGAGAAGCTGCCTTCTGTGGCGTACAACCCCTGGACGGATATCAGACAGAGGGATGATGTGGAAGCGTTAAATGTTAGTTTCCCTTACGGACCACTGCCAGATGACTTCCAGGTGAGCTGTCAATACAGGGCACTGAAGTCAAAGTGCCTTAACTTGTTCAGATGCAAGGGAGCCATCAGCTGCTCTTAGATGTTCCCAGGTATTCAGCAGCTGACAGCTGGCAAATACTGTGAATCCCCTGCCTTGCGTACTGTCACCTCTAGGTTTTTAAGTAAACCTTCACTGTAACTGCAGTCAGGCTAGTGGGCACGGGGAGGAAGAGATCAGCCATCAACTAGTCGTAGTAGTATGTGCTCCTGGTTTGTATATACGGGAATGTCAGTAGAAGCTACCAATGTAGTGTTTGTTTTCATTATCTGAATCTGTTTCAAGCCACCACTCAGTGTGTCTTCTTTTGCAAGATTTTCCTTGACTTTCCAGTGTTTATGCCAAAATAAGGTGCACTGGCTGGACCCCAAGAGAAGCAGAACTGATTGGCTTGCAAGGTCTTGCTTGAAAGAACTTGTGGGAGATAGATAGAATTCTCTAACTGCACCCTCCCTGTTTACCTTTTCTGGGACGCTAATCAGGCTACAGACACTTAAAAAATAAAGCTTTAGCAGTAAAATCCTTTAGTTCCTTTACTTACACAGCCACCCACTGGTTCTCCTTTGTGTGTGTCTGGGGAAAAGCTAACTTTTTTTTCCCCTCTGCCCTGTTTTCTTAACTTCCAGCGGCAGATTCGTCAGAGCTATTATGCAGCAGTTTCTTACCTGGATACACAAGTTGGCCTGCTCCTGAATGCTTTGGATGATGTAGGACTCTCAAATAGCACAATAGTAGTTTTTACTGCTGATCATGGTATGCATTTGAATCTTTCTCCAGCTCACTGTTAGTAATTTAATTGTGCCACTCAGTGTTGGCCTATTAATCAGTGTGTGTTTATATAATGTACAGCAGAGCTACCATACCTTGTGTATCTGGCTAGTCTGTCTCTAATTAATGGACTGACACAGGCTTCTGCTGCTGCACAGCTCTGTCCCCCTGCAGGCACCTCTTTAATCAGGTTGAGGGTTAGCTAGTAAGTGATGAGACTGTCTGCCAGGACACTGGGCTGAGCTTGCTGTATTCCCACCTCCTGCCCAAGGAGTGACTCTTGCTGGGAGCAGTGCTGTGAAAGGATAGCGAGCACTCCTCACCCCTTACAATTTATAGAGAGCCATCTGGTACAGTGGGTGACAGGCTTTCTCCTTAACTGCTGAAGTGTGTTTTCTTGCACTTGTCGTTGCTGCTGGCAGAGCATCTAAACTGGCAACAGTATGGGTCCCCTCTCGTAACTGAGGTCTTGCACGCTCTGGATCCGGGTGGTGAAAAATTAAATTTTAATTGTGGGACAGATACCTCAAGCGTTGAATGTTTGTTTCAATACTCTGATATTCATTAAAATAACCCATCCATGAGTCCCTTTAATGGGGGGATGGCTTAGCTGATTTAAAACAGTTAGGGTATGGCTTAACTAAATCAATGTAAAGTCACGTATTTAGGTAATTTGGAATGACTGCTGTGAGCGTGTGTGTACAAACAAGCCCTTATGAGTTGCAGAGCAATGGGATTGATAATTCTGGTACTAAAGTGACTCGATGTTCCTTCTGACTTGCCACTTTGACTTGGACTTTCCACTGTAAACCGAATTCTTCTTTTCCTTGCTGTGGTTAGCTGTAAACAGTTGGTGTTTCCCGTACCATGGCTAGCAAAGTGATCCAGAAAAGTCATGTGATAACATAGCTGTCATAGAGCTCCTTTGTCTTCCCCCAGAGTGAAGCTGGCAATAAATCTGCCTGGAAGGAAGTCGTGTTGGCATCTCTTCCAAGAGGAAGAGGAGAGCTAAAGAGTTTTGATCTCTATTGCTTCCTCAGGGGTAACATCCTGGTATAGTGGTCTGGCATAGATAGCAGCCTTGGCTCCAAGGGATGTTCAGTTACAGCGTGAACAGGAGTACTGGAGAGCTGGCAGCTGTCCAGAACTGAAATGAGTGCTTGGTGGAATTGATCTGGAGACTCTTGCAGGCACTGTGACACTCTGCAGTTCCTCTTTTCTGCTGTTTTAATGCTGATTTCCTATTTCTAATCTAGAGTAGGGGAAATAAGGGAAGGTGTAATTATTTGCTTAGTAAAAGAGTATCGAGTTGCAAGATTTAGGTGGCTGTTGAAATAGCTTTCATATTAGAGAAAAATCTTGCTATATTTAAATACAGATTGTTATTTGCCTTTTAATATAACCTTGATAACAGACTAGTGGCCTGAACAGCCAATTTACAGTGAAAGAGAAATGACTACTAAATTACAACCCAGTACCTGCTCTGAATTGTATTCTTTGTCATCTAGGATGGTCCCTGGGAGAACATGGTGAATGGGCAAAATACAGCAATTTTGATGTTGCTACCCGTGTGCCGCTGATGTTTTATGTACCAGGAATGACAACTTCCTCTGTTAGTCAAGGAGAGAGGGTCTTCCCCTACCTTGACCCTTTTAGCCATATTTTGGGCTTAGTACCTCAAGGTAAGTTTCCAGCATTGGTATTTTGCTTGCAGTGGATATACGTAAAGGAGAAGGGTGATGTAATGATGCTTTGCCTGCAAGCAGCTTGAGTCGGTGTCACTGACCGTGCTTCTTGTCTGATGAGGAACAAGGTGGTGAAGGGAATCCTTGGGCACAAACTTTTGCTTTGGTTAGATCTGCTTTACTGGAAACAGCTAGATGGCTGCGTTAACACAGCAGGCGATTTATTTTCGTGTGGTGTAGATGCCTAAAAGTTTACTTGACCTACCTTTTGTAGTGGCAGCTGCTGTCTTTCCAGCAGTGAAGAGTAAACATTCTCTGTGTAGCATCTGTAAAAGTGGTGGCACTGAAAACTGTTTTGATTGAGGCGCACTTGTGTGAAGCTATAGATGCTGGAATTTGCTTTGTCTTTCTGAAGAGATGTTTTTCAAAGTAATATTATTGTCTTGAAAGCTGCACATTTGAGAAACATAAGTGCAAAATTTTTCTTGTTAAAATTACATCATAAAAGCATAGACTAGCATCTTCAGAGCTAACTGCCATACCTTAGTTGCCTTTTGTTACCCTACAAATCCAGTACAAAGCACTTTAAATAAAACACCAACTTAATGAAGGTGATATTAGAGTAAGTTTCTAAAATGTTCTACCAGTGTCTGTCAAACCATCACGTTCTGTAACTTGTATATTGATGTTTCTTCTAGGGCGAAGCAAAAAAGTGGTTGAGCTTGTGTCTCTGTTTTCAACGCTTGCTGAGCTTGCTGGCCTACAGGTTCCTCCTGTGTGCCCAGAGACTTCGTTTCATGTTGCAGTGTGCACTGAGGGGGCAAGCATTGTCCGGTATTTTAATGCCGCTGAAGAGAAGGAGGGGTGTGATGACACTTACAGGTGTTTTATTGAAGAACCTGTTGCTCTCAGCCAATATCCCCGGCCTGCAGACACTCCTCAGTGGAACTCTGACAAGCCGAAGCTGAAAGACATCAGAATCATGGGCTATTCCATGCGTGCGATTGACTACAGGTATACTCTGTGGGTTCGGTTTCATCCTAACAACTTCAGTGCTGACTTTGAGGATGTCCATGCAGGAGAGTTGTACATGGTGGAGACCGATCCAAACCAGGATTATAACATCTATAACAATACCTCACATAGTTATTTTTTCAAAAAAATTCTTGGCTTCCTGAAGCATTAGGGTTCAGAAACTTCTTTGTGCGTGTTCCTGCAGCTGAAGTAACACTTCCTTCTTTTTGTATTAAATCTTTCTGTTGTACAGAAAACACTTGGATTTAATTAAAATCCTGTTTGTATCAAAACAAGTAGCTATTATGTTTGTCTTGTTACACCACTTACTACACTGAAGTAGTCAGAGTGAACTTCTCCAGCTGTGTTTTCTAACACAAGCTCACAACACTTCTGAAAAGGCCACACAGGGTATGCAGGCCTGTACTGCGAAACATCTCTGGTCTTCTGTTCTCTAGTGACTGAAGGATTAAAATTCATCTGTGCTGAAACTGGTGGTGTGAAAGGTGGGAAAAGACAAACTGCTGTGTTTGGCAGGCTGCGCAGGGAATGTGTCAGCAAACAGGTCCTGTCCGCTTTACCTAGGAGACCTGGGGCTGGAGTGGTCAAGGAGACATTTGATATTCGTGAAGGACTGAACTGTCTCCTGTCATCAGCCTTGGCTCTGACTAGAGCTCAAAGAGAAACTTCGTGTATTTCGTTCAAAATTTAATGGTTTTAAATAAAAGATTTAATTTGGAGAGTCATGCTTCTTATCATGCAGGAGGGGATCCGAATTTTTACTTAATGTGAATGAAATGAGTGCTTTCATCGCTGAAACACCTTAAACCCTTAGTCTTATTTCAGTAACATCAGTGTGCTCTTGTGTGGTTTTTCATGAGGATTGGTCCAATGAGGCTGCACAGGTGGAGAGATGGAAACCTTTAGCTGTTGTAGCTTGCTGGTTGCTGTAGTTGCTGAACTGCTCAGTGCTCTTGGGGGCTGTCACATCCAGTGACAGAAACTTGGATGTTTGCATTCTGAGGTGCTAAGTGGGGCTTGGCAGTCTTGGTTTTGAGCTAGGATGGCTAAAAGCCTCCCACTTAGTTTTAAGCTTTAGTGTGGTGTTTAGCGATACAGGATGTGGAGCATTAGTTGTCCCAAGCTATGCCAGTAAGTAAATTTCCATATGGCCAAATGCAGTAAGGTAAATACATTTGGGAGCTTGTAGAGCTTGTAGCTTGAGGAAAATGTTTTTGCTGAGCATTTTAAGTGTTGTCTGTACTGTATACTCACAGCCACAAGGTACACTGTGCTGTAGCGTGATGGCAGTAATTCGTGTTGTGTTCTATCAGCCTACTGGATTTCTGCAATTCCATCTTGGTAATCAAGGCTCTCGGAATTTGTACCTTAACAGATAAGAGCTTCTTCATACAGTGCTAACTCCTGCTACCTTTCTCAACGGACTGCTCCAATTCCTATGGAAAGAAAAAGCCAGCCACTGCTTGTCGTTTTCAGATAAATTGACTTTAATATCCTAGAGAAGCCACAGACATAACTTTATTTCATTAAAATCCATGCGACAGTCTTATTCCTAGTTAATGTAGAGACACCCACCATGAATCTGATTCTCTGTTAGAAGACAGCGGTTATTTAGTGCCTTGAACTCAATTAGAAGATTATATTTCTTACGAACTTGTCATTTGTTTTACTCAGCCCAAGATGCTGTGTGTTCTGCAGCGGCATTATTCCTGATGAAAACATATTTTTCCCTCACTTATGCATGTATACTTAGATCCTCAGCTGGTGTGAAATACTGCAGTTGCACGTAGCAAATTCAATATAGCTATACCAATTTCACACTGGTTGAAGGTGTGTTTTATTGAGAATGGTGCCAGGCAGGTATTTGGAATCTGCAACTAGAGCTAATTTCCTTCAAAGGAAAATCAATATTGGGAAAGTTATTTTGGGGGGAATGTATTGAAGCGTTAAGGATTAATCTAAATCTCTGGTATGCTAGGTCAGTAATACAACAGACATCTAAAATTGGTCGGGCAAATGGGTATTATCTTAGACGTGGCTACCTGAGCTTTCTGTTTTGTTCTCCTGCTAAAACACCTGCAAAAAAAACCCCAGTCTTTTTTGGGGCACTTAAAATTATAGCATGTAGGTAAGTTATTTAGGAATTTATTTGCATGAAAATATTCTTGTACATTCCCTGCCCTAAGCTTCCCATCACTTCAGGCAATTTAATTTTTCAAGTGGAGACGGAAGTCCTAGTGCTAGGTGATGAGTATGTTTTTCCTCAAGTCATTCTGCTTATATTGGAAGGAAAAGCTGCCCTTGACCTTTCTTAATCAAAATCCAGTAATCTTTTGGGGGGACATGAAACAGAATTGTCTCTGACAGCCAGTGAATCAAGAGGGGTATCCACGTGCTCAAGGCAAGGACGTTTTTGAATAATCGCACAGGTCGCTGAGCAGGACCGCCGTCCACCGAGTGCGCAGTTTCCTCCTGCCGAGTTGAGGCACAGCACTGGAGGACAAGTGCGGCATAGCACTAAAAACCGCTTTGCTCCTGCAAGTGCTGTGTGAGTTAGTTCTGTTACGGAGTTGGTTGAGTGAAATGCACAAGCAGCAGGGACAAAGGGAGAAGGCACATTTCTTCAAAAAACCCAAAATGCTGCTTCTCCGGGAGAGCCTGAGCTGTGGGCTTTGCTAGGCTGAGCAGCCTCCGCTGAAGAACAAAAGAGTTTAACAGGAGCAATGAAAGTAAAGTGCTCTTGTGAGCAGCACTCTCCCTAGAGGGAAGAGGATGCAAGCCAAGCATCAGGAAATAAATGAGATGCCAGTGCTGACCCTGTTTCTCAGGATGGCACCGGAACAGCTGGAAGAACAGCGTGCTGCTGCGTCAGCAGGAACTGTTACCTGTGGTACACGTATGGAGAGATTCCACTGGGGACCCCGGAGTAGCCGTCGTAAGCACTTGGCAGAAAGCGGAGTCAATAAACAGGTCTCTGTTAATAAGTTAATGTACAGGAGTGATTAAGCAATGGAATTAAAATTTTGGTCCCTAAACAGCTGTACGTCAGTCAGTCATAAGTCATGACATTGTTTCTAGTGTACAGACGTGCAACATCCTAAAACTGAAGTTTTAAAATCAAAGTAAAACATAGGCAATGTACAAAGAAGTAACAGGAATCTTTAAAAAATGGAGACACCTCTGTATTTGGGGGCACTTTAACATTTGACTTGAATGTTTACAGCATGCTGTTTGCCAAGGAAGGAGTTGGGTCTAATTTCAGGCGTGCTGTGCACAGTGGAGCGTGTGGCGATGCTGCGGCTGCGTACCGCACGGTGCAGCGGATTGGAATCCCCCTTTGGCCTGGCTCTGTGCTCGCCGGGAGAAATGGGGTGCGTTTTGAATTCATAGCTGTCTGCGAGCTGCAAATGGTCTTGCGTGGGGAGACGGGCAAAGGCAGCTGAGTGGCCTGGTAGTTGGTCAGATGTTACTGAATTAATCGCTGCTGGATGTTAATTATGTATTAGTGTCTTGCTGCTGTGTTGCATTGGTCAAGTGGAGTCCCCTGCTGGAACGAGGGTTCCACAACGTCAGGGGTGGTGGGTAGACATGATGCTTCTGTCAGGGATGTTTCTTAATTCCTGGTGTTAACGTATATTTTCTCTGACAGGCAGGGGTGTCACCACTGGCAAAATGGCCATCATGTCATGGTCAAGAGCCAGCTTTTGCAGGGCACTGTGCTCAGCTTGCATTGCAGACGTTTAAGACAGAGTCTCAGACTATATTTGGGAAGTGCGGTGGCTGCAGCTGAGATCCTTTCTTGAATGTGGAATTCTTTTTTTTATCTCTAGTGGTTATTTAGCATTCAAATATGAAATGCTACATAAAGGATGAAATTACCCTCTTGGTAACTAGGGTTTCCATCACTTTACAGTTTTCTAGGCTATAGACCTTCTTCACATCAGAAACTCCCAGCCAAGTTAAGATGACTCTGTGTCAAAACTTTTTATGCCTCTGTGTTTGACTTCCTAGCTAATGAAAATTATCTTCAGATCTGCATGGGTGGATCTTGACTCCAATATTCTCCTCTGCCTACATGCACAGATCTCCTTTTAAATCTGTGGGAGTTCTGCTTGTGAAAGAAGATAGACTACCGATGTCAAGATCCACCATATGAAGCAGCAGAAAGAGCCTTTTGCCCTCTATCTTTAACGCTTGGCTCAATGCTGAGTAGTAGAAGAACACTTTTATCGAGCAGTGTGTGAAGGCCCCAACTGTAATGGAGCTTTGAGTAATCAGGAGGAAATGGAGAAGTTAGTGGTACTCCTGTAGGTGCAGTTGGACATGGAGTGGGGATAATAGACTTGAAGCAGCAGAGAGGAAAGGAACAGTAAGATGTAATGAACAGTGAAATCGGATATAAAGTCATGATCTGAAAGATTAGGATCCAGCAAGAAGACAGAACAGAAATCTAAAGAGAGCAAAACTGGAAAGGGAAATATTTTGTATCTCTGTGTTTTTGCACTGCAGACATCTAGGTGTACTCAGATCTTCCCGTTTCTCCTCCAGTCTGTGCCTGTGTTTTAGATATAAAATTTGTAAGCTTTGTACATGTTGTGATTGACTGCACAAGCTCTTTGAATTTATCTCTGAAGCACTTTTGAAAATCTGCCTCTGGACAGTGTCTTGTGATTTTGTCCCAGATATACTCAATTTGGCATTATCCATGTATTCAAAACCCTTGCTCTTTTCTTTTGATCCTGATGCCATAGTAGCATCAGAGCCTTTAATCTGGTACATTATACACTTGTGCTAAAGATTCCCCGTTTACTCCTCACTGTCTAACTGAAGAGCAGTTACCTGTAGGTTACATACTCCTCGTTTTCTGAATGTGCGCCGTGGCCAGCCTGCACTGACTGTTCCGCAGCCCTCTGGGCTCGATCCCTCTCGGGCAGCCCGCTGAAGCTGCTCGGTGAAGTGGGTACGGATGCAGTCAGAGTCCGGTCGTGCTGCAGGGCTGTGGTGGGCTGCAAGTGTCGCTGCAAGTGTCATGAACAAAGTCTTGCTTACGCACCTCCTGTGGAGATCAGAAGAGCTGGCTGAGTATCACGGGACTGCAGTCTTATTTCTTTCAGGGAAATGTTTATTTGATGAAATCAAACTGTCTTATGTAGAGATAGTGCTTTGGTGACAGTTTTATTGAAAAGTTTTGCTTTGATAAGATCAGGGACCTTCGCTTCAGTTTTATTTCAATTTTTATTTTATTGCATAATTTTGACATAGTATAAAAGGGTATTATAACAAATGAGAATGCAATTACTTTGTGAAAATAATAAAGTCAAAACAAAAAATTGTGACCCCATAGAAGGACAGTGTTCACCTTTGTCAAAATGAAAAGGCTCATTTCACGAGTGTCAATTCAAGCTTTTAAACCAGAATTTTTTGTAATTTTTATCTTGCGGGAAAACTTTAAATTATTGGCAAAAAGAAAGTGATGAGGAAATCCCAATTCATGCAGCTTCTCGTGGTATTAAAAAATGCTGATTCTAACCTGGCTTCAGAAATAATTATTCACATTAGCACAGTGTTGAAGGCTGGAGCTGGATTTAGGCTGTTTCTGCTTGCAGTGCTCTGGAAAGAGAGCGGTGTCTGTGCCCCAAGGCTCAGGCTGAACGAGAGGGGCCCGCTGGGGAAGATTACTGCAGTTTTACAGACCGGACACTCCAGCCTGCAGACCTGAAATTTTCAGTCAAGGTCGGACAAGACCTGTGAGCAGATAAGGATCTAAAAGGACGTTGATTCCTTATCCAGTGCTTTCAACCCAAGGCTGTTTCTGCTTTCCCAGAGCTTTCGGAATGTGGCCTGCAGATGAGGTGAAGTAGCTGCATCGAGGAGACGCTGCCCTGAAGAACAGGTGCCCAACTGGAAAAGGCTAGTGGTAATTCTCTGCTGAAAAATGGAGCAGCAGCTTTCTCTCCCACTTCCCCTCTCCCCCTCTGCCGTCAGGCTTTGCTGTGCTGCCCGGCAGCTCGCCCGACCCTGCTGTGGGCAGGACGCTGCTCCCTCTCCTCCTGCCCCCGTGGCTTCCCCTGGCCGGAGAGCTGCAGCGGATTTTAAGCAGGGTTTGTTTCTCCCAACAAATTGCCTAATAAAAGGGCAAGTATTAATCACGTGCCTGGAGAAAGTTTGTTTTGATCTCCGTCTCTGCTGTTCCAGCTTTAAAGAACAGAGCCTTTTCTGAAATATTTTCCTGGTAATAGAATTAGGATACAATTCCTAGAAGACAAATCTTGGCAGGAATGAAGTGTATAATATCTATCCTTGATTGAACCTACAGCCTGGCCTAATACTTCCCACGTTTTCCTATTTTCAAAGTGAAGTTTGATCTTGTGCTGAAGGAAATGATTCTCTTTACTTGAGCCCTTTCAAATATTTCACGGCAAGAAGGATGTGACCCATTAGTTAGGGAGCCCTCATTACATGCAGCTGTGGGATATTCATCTTTTTCCTTTATCTGCTCTGCTGGAAAACTTGGATACCTTGTTTTACTAAACAAAATCAAGGTCAGGGATGTTAAAAAGAAATAGACTGGTTTATTGAACTCGATAGTATAATCATTTTCTTGTCACCAGCTTTAGCTTTTCTTTGCTAAAATAAGATTAGCACAGATTAAAGCTATTTATTTTGGAGGCATAACATTCTGGACAGGGAAGCTGTGATGGGTGTGCTTTAAATGGGTCTTCATATTTTAAGAATTTGCAAACCTTCATTTCTTTTGAGGGTTATTTGTTTCTGTAGCTGTTACTCTTGCCTGCAGTTACTCTTTTCCAAGATAATACTTGGCAGAAATACCTCGAGTATCTTCTGTGTTTGTTCCATGTTACTCTGTTAAAGCAATGATGTTCTTGCTGATGTAAACCCATGCAAACGAGATCAGAATTTTTCACTGCCATTGTAAGTGATGGTTCCTCTAAGGATTGTTTTAATATCCACTTTGTGAAAGAAATAAGTGCTAATCTTCGCTTACCTTTATTTAATACAGATAGGCCCTGACCTAGCAAAGCACTAAGCTGTGCACTTAAGTACATTTGTATTCAGTAAAACACTTAAGTGTGTAAGCAAAGTATGTATTTAAAATGCTTTGCTGAACTGGTGCCAGAAGACTTGTGGCATGTGCATCCCAGTGCTAGGGCCGCCAAAGGAAGCCAGGGGGCTGGGGAGACCCGCCCGAGTGGGTGACTGAGTATGTGTAAGATTTCTGCTAGAAAAAAAATATCTTAGCACTCTGTGCTTTAAGGTCAGTTGTTTGCTTTTCAGGAATATATTGGATTTACGTGGAAAGGTTTTGGTAGCACAGGATGGAATTTCTGTGCTCGTTAGGCTTCATAAGGCTCCCACACCTGTCTTGCCTCTCTCCCTTTCTCTCTCACATTTAGTTTGAAACCATAGCCAGGTCTGGATTTCTCGGAGTCTGTCATATCCTTGATTGCAGGTCAATAACTTTTCAGTTTCCTTGAGAGATTTAAATTAGTCACAAGACATTAAAACTAAAAACTAGGAACTGTAAACACATGATGTTTCTACATCAAATCTCACACACTCATACAAACCTTCCATCTGCCTTACAGATAGTGCTTGCCTACACTTTGCATTGCCTGTTCTTCATGACCACAGCTGAAAGGAGGCAAAAGTCCTCCAGCTTGTCACTTCTTTGTTAGGATTCTGTAATGGTTCTTCAGATGTCATCTGCGTGTGTGGGAGCGGCTCTGCCCTGTAATTCCAGAGCTCCTCGACTAGAGGTCAGTAACACATCAAAGAACATGAGAAAATCATAAACGGGGGGATATTGGCTACCACTAGACATTTTATTTTGCATTTGAAATGAAGACTTGTGATATGGCTAATCAGCAGCAGCTGTAAGTCACTGAAATATGTGACCAGAGTGGTGGAATGCTGCTATAGTCTATTTTTTCATATTAGAAGCATATTGGAAGTAGTGCTTCCAAATTTTAAACATTAAGGCAAATTATCACCCCTTTAATATCATTTGTTCTTACATAGCAAGTTGCACATTTCCACGTGATACATAGTTTAGAAAAAATCTGATTTCTAGGAATTCTAAACTGCTAAATCTTTATATAACCTCTTCAGTTGTATTGGCATTTTCTTCACACAGTGCTAGCTAATGTGCTTGGAAGAAAGGATCGGTGTGTGAAGCAGAGGTGTTTAACGTAGATGACTTTACAAATAGGCTCAAAGTCCTGTTTGTCATGTCCTTACAACTTCATAGAGTATCGAATAGATCAGTCACTTTTTAATAAAGGGTGAGTTTAGGAATGCTTAAAGGTAAAATACAGATTTTTTTATTTGTTTCATTTTACTTTAAAAACAGCCCTTATTGTTTCTGTAATTGTTCCATTCTTTTTTTTTTTTTTTTTTTTTTTTTTTTTTTT
>Ga0065711_1006977_pt1 | contig 15993 bp, 12 predicted proteins | sample Hoacrofraction12_FD_59098 | JGI IMG/M metagenome (GOLD analysis project Ga0065711, IMG submission 59098) | Hoatzin crop microbial communities from Cojedes, Venezuela - Epithelial fraction 12 v2 (version 2) | ecosystem: Host-associated > Birds > Digestive system > Esophagus > Crop | place...
AGGGCTACAAGGATGATGAGGGGACTGGAACATCTCTCCTACGAGGAGAGGCTGAGGGAGCTGGGCTTGTTCAGCCTGAAGAAGAGAAGGCTGTGAGGGGACCTAATAAATGCTTATAAATATCTGAAGGCTGGGTGTCAGGAGAATGGGGCCAAGCTCTTTTCAGTGGTGCCCAGCAACAGGACAAGGGGCAATGGGCACAAACTGAGGCACAGGAAGTTCCGTCTGAACATGAGGAAGAACTTCTTCCCTCCGAGGGTGACGGAGCACTGGAACAGGTTGCCCAGGGAGGTTGTGGAGTCTCCTTCTCTGGAGATATTCAAGACCCGCCTGGACAAGGTCCTGCGCAGCCTGCTGTAGGTGACCCTGCTTCGGCAGGAGGGTTGGACTAGATGGCCCACAGAGGTCCCTTCCAACCCCTAACATTCTGCAATTCTGTGATTCTGTATCCTTCTATGATGGGGTTACAGCGTTGGTGGACAGAGGACGGGGAACTGACATCATCTACCTGGACTTGTGCAAGACATTTGACACTGTCCCACATGCTGTCCTTGTCTCTAAATTGGAAGGACATGGATTTGACAGATGGATCATTCGTTAGGTAAGGAACTGGCTCAATGGACGCACTCAGAGAGTTACAGTCAATGGCTCGATGTCCAGGTGGAGACCAGTGACCAGCTGTATGCCTCAGGGGTCGGTGCTGTTCAGTATCTCTGTCGGCGACATGGAGAGCGTGACTGAGTGCACCCTCAGCAAGTTTGCTGACAACACCAAACTGTGTGGTGTGATTGACAGGCTGGAGGGAAGGGATGCTATTCAGAGGGACCTTGACAAGCTGGAGAAGTGTGAACATAGGCTGGGCCTGTGTGAACCTCATGAAGTTCAACAAGGCCAAGTACAAGGTCCTGCACGTGGGTCGGGGCAATCTCAAACACAAGTACAGGCTGGGCAGAGAGTGGCTCGAGAGCAGCCCTCAGGAGAAGGACTTGGGTTACTGATGGATGAGAAGCTCAATATGAGCCGGCAATGTGCACTTGCAGCCCAGAAAGCCAACTGTATCCTGGGCTGCATCAAGAGAAGCATGGCCAGCAGGTTGAGGGAAGGGATTCTGCCCCTTTACTCCGCTCTCGTGAGACCCCACCTGGAGTACTGTGTCCAGCTCTGGAGCCCCCAACATAACAAGCACATGGATGTGTTGGAGCGGGTCCAGAGAAGGGCCACAAAAATAGTCAGAGGGAAGGAACACCTCTGCTATGAGGACGGGCTGAGGGAGTTGGGGCTGTTCAGCCTGGAGAAGAGAAGGCTCCGGGGTGACCTCAGAGCAGCCTTCCAGTACCTGAAGGGGCCTACAGGAAGGATGGAGATGGATTTTTCACAAGGGTGTGTAGTGACAGGACAAGGGGGAATGGCTGTAAACTAATAGAGAGCAGATTTAGGTTGGATATTAGGAAGAAATTCTTCACCATGAGGGTAGTGAAACACTGGAACAAGTTGCCCAGAGAAGCTGTGGATGCCCCCTCCCTGGAAGTGTTCAAGGCCAGGTTGGATGGGGCTTTGAGCAACCTACTTAGTGGAAGGTGTCCCTGCCCATGGCAGGCAGAATGGAACTAGATGATCTGTAAGATCCCTTCCAACCCAAACCATTCTATGATTCAACGATTTTATTTATTAAAAAAAAAAAATCACAGCAAAAAAAAGAACACAGAGAATAAAACATCATAGGCTCTTCATCTGAATTGAATGGAAATAGGGAAACATGTGGCATTATCCTTCCTTCAAAGCTGAGTATGTTAGACCTATCAAATCCCTGATCTTGCAGTACCACAGTTTTATTAGACTAGAGAAAAATTTATTTAAATCATATTTTACCCTATATCATAAAGCAGCCTCTCTCTCTTCCTCCTCACTGATGCAGGTATTTATTAATAACATGTTTGATGAGAGAGGGGAGAGGAGAAAGAAGAAAAAAATAAATTAAAAAAATAATTGAGCAAGGAAAAGACATCCCACAAAACAAAAGGTAACTAAGGAGGCTACTTTCAGCCCAGCCCTATAATCTAGTTTACTACATGGCCACACATTTTTGTGTGGTCACTGGATGGGGTATGGCATGGAATCTGGATGGTGCTTAAACTAAAACCACTGGAGAAGACACTCCCTTCGAAACTCAGTCTCTCCCTAATCTACCCCAGGTGTTGCAAACAAATTCCTTTTCACTTCTCCAGGATTTAGGAAGCAACAAGAGAGTCACTTGTTGAGTTCAATTTAAGTATCAACTCAGCCTCCAGGGAAGAGAAAAAAACATTAAAATCTAAACAGTAAGCTGCAGATACACTAAAGTCAGGGCTATTTGGGGTCTGCATGTAAACTTTTGTGTACTATTCAAATAAAGACTTTATTGCTAATGCCAATTTTACAACTGTATAGAAAGACGTGCTTTGAGGTTGCCAATAGATAAGCTTCAGGAATTCTTGCTTTTTTAACATGAGTTTACAGCTGTCAGAACTAGAAAGTTGCATGCCATTTCTGCAACCGGGAAGCATTCTGAAATCATTACTGCTTTGCCGATGAATCGCTGAAGCCAGTGCCACAGGTGGAGTTGACAATGGACTATCTATATTATCCAACAAAGAGTCTGACCGTACATTTGGCACATGCTCAGCTGAATGTGGGAGAAAGGGGGAGGCAGAGAATGCTATCTGCTGTACATCAATCAATTTGTTAAAGTTTTGGGATCATTCCAGCAAAAATTATCCTCTTAGGAATAAGCAATATTTATGATAGGACTTTGAATAAATTACGACTCCATGTTTCAAAGTCTTTCCAAACAAAGATAATAAAACACACTCACTGCTGGCCACATCTACAACAACTGACCTGACAACTGACATCATACAGATCAATAACCACAAAAAAACTTACTGTTTTTTTTTCCAGCCATCTTACCTTCCTGATTAATGCCAAAGTTTTGAAATTGAACTTGGATAGCTTAAAAAGTTAAATTTTCATTGAAAGAAATGCTGCCAAGCACACTAAGCAAACACAACTTAAATATGGTAATCTACTCCCAGTGTCCTGCTGATGTTTAAATAGGAAAGTAACCCTGCAAAGTCCATTCCTTTTTATAAACAATCAACATTAGTTCAGACTTCATAATAACAAACTGGTGCTACAGTTTCTTTTTGCAATCCTAAGTGTGCGCGCATAACGCTTACCCATCTCTTACTGTGCTTGACTGCTCTATTCTTGCACACAAACACTTCAGTTTAAAAAAAGTCACTGAAACTCCAGTTCTTGGTGAAAACAGGGATGTTTTTGTAAAATTCAGTATATTGTTTCTGCCTCACAATAAAGTGGCAGGCAAGTTATACAGGAGAAAGCATTGCATGCAGCTGTAATTCAGAGCTCAGCAGCTGACAAGTTATATTTTTATCCCTGCAACCTCTCCACATGCCCACTGATGACCAAGCCTCCATAAACCACGCAAAGGCTTTTCATTAGCACTGGTACAGCCTCTCAACTGTTATGAAGCTTTACTGAACCAATGATGAGTTCCTGTCAACACAGTGGTTTGCAACAGCAACAACAGTCATGAGAGACCTGAAGACATTTTAGCTTCCAATACTGACCAAGATTTTATTTACAAAAATAAACTAAAAAAAAACAACCCCAAAAACAAAACTGCTTCTAGAGTCTCAAAATGAGCATAGGAAAGAATGTGTAAAGCAGCTTCCTCACAACTAATGGCCAGGGAACTAAACAGCTGGAGAATTTAGCAGTAACTAAAAAAGAACAGCAGAATTTGCAAGTAAAAGAACAAATTCCTTCCCCGTATTATACTGGTTTAAGTGTACCCATCCTGCAGTGCGGGCTCCTAAGCACATCATTGTTTTTCCTGTGGTCCATTTAAACAAGCCCCCCCACCTACCTCTGGCTCCTTGCCAATCAAGGGCCAGAAACGTGTCTGGAAGACACTCTTGCCATGTGACCTGAAACGTTCTCATAGGCTCTTGGCAATATGTTAAGAGAAGGAACACCTAGAAGAAGGCATCCTCCCTCAGAAACTACCATTTGTGGACAAGAACATCCTAACAGGCTGTCAACAAGCATACGGACAGGTGTCCCGTTATAAACAACCATGATAACGAATCAGTTTATATCAAGCTGTGACCAGCAGATGGTCATATTCAGTAACACGAGCTTGTTACACAGTCCCAGTCCCTACAGTACAAAATGGGTTCTGAGGCCATACTGAGAAAGGACTACAATAAAGTATTCCAGAACAGATCTTCGTGGAGCAACCATTCCAAAATACAAGCACCCTTTGGGAAGCAGTTGTTGAATACCTGTGAGAATATGAATCCAAAACCTATCCCAAACAAAGCAAGTTTTGTTACCCTACAAAAGCCTTTTAATCTGCACAAGGTGATACTAACACGTCCCAAGAACATTCCTCAAAGTTGGGCACTGCAGTACATCTTCTTTAAAAATAAAACTTTCTCCTGTGTCCCTGCAACAGACTCCACAGGAAAAGCACAAAGCAGCACACCAGAATCTCTACCTGTATCTACCAAGTGCCTTCTGGATGGGCACAGCTGCTTTTACACAGGCATTTTACATACATAATAGCATCAGTGTCAAGGAGCAAGTATGGCGTGGAGGACTGACTCAGTTGTATTGAGAACTTCAGAGTACTCCACATCCTCCCTCACTGCACACAGACTTCCTCAGGGGAAAAAAAAAAAAACTAAAAAAACTCAAACAATACAAAAAAAACAAAAAACACACAACAAAAAAAGCTCAGAATAACTAGGCAAGAGGCCAATGCTTACAAAAATCCCATAGCCGTGTTCAGAGAAAACAAGTCACTGGCATCATTCCCCACATGCAAGAAGCTCTGGGCTGGTGGAATTCTGCCTCTGAGGACCAGTGCCAGATGTGCTCTATCTCCAGATGCCAGGAGTTCCACCCTCTGGGTATCAGCAACCAGAGTTATTTTCCATGAGCTGTAATTACTGTAGCAGGATGGAGAAGGGCTGGATGTGTCAAGGTGGTCATCCCCCAAAGTAAATGAATCCTAGATCACTTAAATCTTTTGCAGCTAACAATGAAGACCTTATGTTAGACCACATAAGTTGAGAGATAATATGGAACAGAGGTCACAAGTGTAAAGTACTTCTAGCTGTTCATCTTCGGTGCACTAGGCTGAATGCCAAGCAGCAATCCTCAGACAGAGGCTGAGCTGCAGCTTCTGCAGTTTTACCAGAAAGTCATGGGCAGGTAATGTTAGAACCACATGCTAAGGGGACAGCAGACAGCCTCTTCAAACTGCCAGAAATAGGAGGATGGTTTGGGGCTGTTGTTTTGGTTTGGTGTTTTATTTTTTCCTCCCATTCAACGATGCTGCCTCATCATCCTACTTAGAGAAGTAATCCAGCAAGTTTTCAAGAGCTGTCTTGACCACTGTTTTTAATTACCCACCTACAGACATTCCAGCCTTCAACAATCTTGGTTCTTGGGGGAGGGGGGGCGAGACAATGACACAACACAAAGCAAGCAGGTAAAAGGAAAAACAATACACAAGCTCCCTACCTAGGAGAGCTTTCAAGCTGAGAAGAAATACTGCCAATACAGAAGGAGGATACAACACACAGAAATTGTAAAATAAAGACTGCAAAAGGTATGGAAAGTGGTGATGAAAGATCATAGATTTAGGTGCACAAAATTGATGAGGCATATGCTTTTGATTAATAAAATATACATCACCCTACCTTTTCAGGGTTACTTTACCTGCCACTCTGTTAGTCTGCAGCTTCATTTCTCTCTAATGAAATACCAGTCTTTGAGAGAGGAATACAGCAGAGTCAAACAAAGCAGGTTTATTACTACAACGTTATTTTAAAAGCGTATGTATAGGAAAAATTACTGTGGGTGCTTCTTGTGTGAAACACTGCAAGATTCATTCAGAGAGACCATTTATGTATCACTGTCATGTTTTCTCAGATGAAAAGTTGGAGTTCGCAGACTTCAGGGCATGCTTCAGTAACACCACCAAAAACAAATTCAGGTACACTGAATTCCAGTCCCACATGTAGCAACTGTGAAACTTTCCTTCTTAAAATTACGTACCAAGATCTAACTTCAGGAGTTAAAGTCTACATAAAAAGCAGGGTGGGTTTTTTTTCGGAAACGGAAGCCTATTCAATAACACAACCATTAGAATGAAAGGAAAAATACAGAGTAGGAGAAACTGGTTAACCAAGCATTTAAGCACCTAAGAACATACATGCATATTATACATACATTCATAGATACGCTTATGTGGAATACCCTCCCCCTCCCTCCCCCCACCAAATATCTCACATGCTTCCACACATACATACTTCAGCATAAACCAGCCAAGACCCTGTAAGAGATTACTTCTCCCTTCATCGGCAATTCTGTGAAGTACGAGCAAATCTGTCTCTGCTCCAGGGAACGGAGTGGTCTGGTAGCACATTTAAACTCTGAATAACTACCAGTCACTAAGTAAAATCCAGGCATTTTTCAGTTCTCCGGCTCACGCAAAACGGCTTCACTTTCCACAAATGTCTTGAAAGCTATTTAAAACACTAAAATTTGCAAACAGCAGAACGACCTCAACATAAACGGGCATCTAACATGGGGATTTTGTCACAACCACCCAGGATTCCTTGAAGTAGAAGGATTAGCACCCCCCAATCCTGACAAACATGTTGTTTTCTGTTGCTTTAATAGAAGAAGGAAAGTTCAAAAGTAGACAGGATAATTTCATGGCCAACTCTCTGCCCTTTAAATGTAAATTAAAAATCTCCCTAGCTGAGCATTTAATTTCTCAGTTGCAGCCAGATGTGATGGTAATGATGAGTGGAATGACCACAGCCTTGAAAACATTTCAGACAGAAAATTAGTCTCAACCTATATCACATTTTTGCCCACAAACTGGCTGTGAGCAGGCAGCAACTCCTCTGAAAATACTAACCATCTGTAGAACTTGTTTGTCAAAGTTGATGAGGCAAGTAAGACCTAGCAACAGACTGTTAATATACTCACCAAGTGTCAAGCACGCCACTCGAAGTTCAAATGGTATGGATTAGTTCTGCACGCAAGCTACAGAACTCACTTCAGTTTTCCATATGCAACTCTTACAGAACACCTGCAGATAATGGTTTATTGACTGCAAATATCATCCTTTACTCACTTAAATTTTTGCTGGCGTGTATGCATTTCTCCCAGTTTCACCGTTAGCTATAATGTTCACAGAAACTAAGTTTTAAACTTGCTTAAGAGATTATTTACTCCGTTCCAAAAAGCCCCTAGGAATATTCCCCAACTCTTTACAGGGTGCATGGTTCATTCCAGTATTTGCCATACCTGAGTTTTGCAATTGAAAAATTCACCTTTTTAATGGCATCATAGAAAACCTTCTCCTCCTGTGCACAGATTTCCAAAGTCACAGCTGACGCTAAGTGTAGTGGGGTTTTGTGGCTCAGGGTGGGGTGGGTGTTGAAGAAAGATTAGATGAGATGAAAATACAGGTTCATACAGGTTTTCAGGGCAGGTAAAAGGGAAAGACTTGCAAATGATTCAAGTTCAACTTATTGAGGCTTCACTATAGTTTCGCCTGCATTAGCCACACCCTACCTAACTCTCACTATGCAGCTTGCCTAAGTAAGTCCAGATGTGTAACTCTTTCTCAGTATACACTTTCTAGCACTTGGAACACCTGCAAACTTGAGTTTTAGAACATCGGTAAGTAACAGTCAACTTTCTTCAGACAGTAAAAAACACGCTGCTAAAACCTAGACAGACAAATATTCTCTGTAACTACAGATTTCTTTTACTCAGCTATTGAAGACACAGTTAATTTGTAGAATTTTTTTTTTTTTTTTAAACCAGCCAGAGCTGGGCAGACCTTGTAAGTGGAAAATGCTGCCCGTGTGCATTTTCATCCTCTTGGCTCTGACTTGAGAACATGAATACCAACATGGCAGTTTAATCTGCTTTCACATCTTTTGCAAAAGACACATTCAGGTAAGTCACCAATACAGATCTCTGCAGCGAAAACATTTTCCTCTCAAAAAAAAAAAAGTTTAAACACGTCATACTTCAAGCCAACTATAAAGCAGGGGAGGCAATCAGAAAAATCCAAAGAAAGATAAAAACTATTTATATAATCTGTATCACATTTTATGTCAAAATACATTCCTATAGGTCAGGCAACTCTATTCTGAGCTTCTCAATTGTTCTAGAACCAGAAAACTTTCAATGCCTGAAATGAAAACAAAGTGTGACAAAGAAAATAGCAAACTTGGTGGCCATGAGTGACCCTCCTTAAATGGGACAGAATTCACAAGTAAGCCACGCTTTATTTGAAATAACGAATTACACAAATTAAAGCCTCCAAAGCTCTTTTAAACTATACGCACAATATAAGTAGTGATCAATATACATCTAACACTGTGTAATTTATGATTCTGTGGTCAAAGGTGACACCTTCCATAAAACAAAGCATTAGGGTTTAGTAAAATTCTGCTGCTTTAAGAAGCTCCAGAAACAGCATGCTTGCTTTTGTATTAAGCTACAACTGCTAAGAAAGAACACTACGTATGTTATACAGACATCCCCTATAGTTACACATCAGAGAATAACTGTTTCATTCCCTCTCCTCCTCAAACTATTCACTGTCATCAGCAGAGACAGCTTATCAGAGTCAAACTCTCGCTTTTTCTCTTCCTCCATAATAAAATGTAAACCAGATACAAACATACTTCTATTTCAGAATATATATTTGTGGCATCACCAAGACACCAGTCTAAGTGATTGAACTAAAAACAGTATTTGAACACAGATACACAGCCGCAACATTTCCTAGGTTACTCCAAATACCACAGCTTTGTGGTTGTCCTTTTAAAGCAATCACTCTTTGCCCACAAAAACTTCTTTTTTTACCTGCACAAAAACTTGTAGAAACTGTCCCTTAGCAATTATTTCTAAACAATCCTTGAACAACAATAATAATAAAGACAAAACACCTTTCACATTGCCTCAAATATCAAGTACGCACTACTTTTAAAACTAAAGCTAAAGAAATCTGCTTAGAAGACTTTCTAAAATTCAACACACTGAGATTTCAATCCTCAATGGCCTCAGACAAAGCCTGGCTACATAGGGATATGCAATGGCTTACGTAGCATCCTAAAAATGATGGGCTGATGGAGGAGGACAGGACAAGGTGCCCAACTACCTAACAGGGTGCAAGAAAGAACAAAACCTGGTAACAACAAAGTAGCTGGCAGACCACTCACTCAATGACACAAAAAACACCCTTTGGTCTTACCTGAAGAGCCAGACATAAAGTGTATGTTATTTAGGAACTCTGAGAAACAAGAAAAAAAAAAAAATCCACACTACATAGAAGTAAAGCTTCAGATGGCATAAGCCAGCTACTCCAGAAAGCTCGCAGAGATGTGTCATAATGGGAAATCTGCAAAACACTTACCTACATCATACACAACCCAGCTCTTACTGCAGGAGCATGTACAAAATAAAAACAGGTACTTCTGACCACCACTGCCACAGTCAGTCCACCAAAAAAGCATTTCATCTCTTACAGCAAGGCCAAGCCCAAATCTTTATTTAACAATTATCTAGAGAAAACAGAATGGCAGAAGTGTGGCATAATAAAGTGCAGCTGTATGTCAGGACATCTTGTTCATTGTCTAATTCAAAGCAATATAAGTCTCACAAAAGCATTTTGGTTTGGTTTATCCACAAGATACATTGTCACTTAGGCATTCTGTGCTGTTGCTTTTTTAATTCACATAAAGACAAGTATGCTGGGGAGACTTAGGGGTATGCCTCCCTCTCAATTTATAAAGGTATAAAAGGAAGTAACTTCACCTCCTTGACAGCCATACTCTATAGTGTGAAGTCTTGCATTAAAAAAACAAAACATGCATTTAATTACATTTCTGGTCTTCTAAACATTTTTTTTTCCCTTCTGAAGTCCAGCTACAACAGTTTTAATTTGGAAGAACAGAAAAGAATGTGTTCATGCAAAATGAAAGAAAAAAAAAGTACAAGGACCGGACAATGCATCCATGGATCTGGAATCCAAGTAGAACTAAAATTTCCACGGAAGGTATGCTGAAGTTATTGACAAGGATTTAAGTGCATTACTGCTGTTAGGCATAATCTGTACCTAATTCAAAACCTGATGTATGTGGCTTAAGCTACAAGTACATACAGTATTCCATAAAAGTTTTCAAATGACTTATCAATAACCCATATATTGTAGCAGCACTGTACACTTTCATCACATTTTCTCAGATCTTCCACTCCTTTTCTTTTTGATTTAGTTAAAACCAGCACTGAACAGAAGAAAAGAAAAAGAACATATACAAAATCACATTATAGCAATACTACTTGACTCCCAAACCCAAAAGCCAAGAAATTAACTAAGCAGGTCCACTCAATCCACAGCTCCTCCTCATATGCCAAGAGGTTTAGAAACATGAAAAGACAAAACTTGCTCAGACTCTCTGGCTTTTTTGACTCTTGAAGACAGTGCAGAAAAGTTGTCAAGATTCTGTCTTCACTTACTACCACCTCCTAGCTCCGATCTAGGTAGATCTTAGGCAGGCTGAGGATCAAGAGTCCCCCAGGGCTAATTTATCACCTTTATTATCATGCGCAACAAGTCACTTCCAAAAAGAAGTATTAATAAATGTTTAATGAATCACATTTAATGCAACAACATGGTGAAATTAAAGTCAATATACACTCAAGGCAATCAAAAGAATGGGCAACAGAGAACCTCTGGAATCACCATCATAAAACGTTGTCAAATCCTGAGCCAAATGAACAGATGTCAAGGTAAGCAACTCAAGGATTCATCTCCCCCTCAGACAAAACTCAAGCCAAGAAGGGTCCTGTAAGAAGGACACAACCACCTAATTAAGACCACTGCACTTCCACAGAACACTACGTGCCCTTCTACAAGAATCCACGAGAAAAAACTGAAAATTAAGTCCTTTGTGTAACCACACCAAAGACAGAAGTATAATTTCCATCTCTCCACTTTTCATAGTAGAGGGGAGAGTTATAACCTAATACACTTGCAACTTCATTTCTCCAGATCTGTAATTTTTCATTATAGCTCAGGAACAGCACATAGTTCACAGTTTCATTGAACAATTATCTTTTTTTACGTCTATAGTCTCAACAGGAAGACCAGAGTTCAAAAACCTTAATTCTGCCTGCCACAAACACAATTTTATTACTCTTTAAAGGAAGTCAATTTAAACTGGGGAAGCTCAACTTCCTTATGTATAAAAGACAGATAATAGATGCTATGTTAGCAGAATATTCAGAACCAGCTAATACCCATAACAACACTTCAGAAAGCTAAAGTGTCAAACAGTATTCAACAACTATTATATTACCAGGTAGGGACATTTTTAGATACATATGCCAACATTTGAGGTTCTCAGACCATTGACAATTGCACCAGGAACTTACTATTGCATCAGTACTGTTTATTGCAATAGCAATAAACCTCTGTACTGTGAAATGAAGACAATTCTGTAGCTGATTCACAGCTGAGAAATTCCTTCTCCCAGTAGACTGTCCCCATCAAGCTAATCTAACACAACATACTCATATAAAGTATTTATTGGTTTAAAAGTGGTTTCAGTTGCTTTACCCCTTTTATCATCCAGAGCAAATGAACCAATTTAAATCAAGTATGTGTCAATTTACCAGTATCTCTGCAAAAGTCACCCATGGATTTAATATCAATACACAATGACACCTTACATCTGCCTATATTATCAGGCAAAGCACAAGTCAAGCAAGAGTAAAGGAAATAACAGCTAAACTAAAAATCCTGTTTATTACATGGACCCTCAACACCCTTCCAACCCATCACCTGTTCTTTAAACTCTTTGGAGCTTCTCAGTAGAATTTTGTGGCTTAACTAATATTTTCAAATTTTAGTAAACAGAAACCACAAGGATGAAATGCTGGTGAGTTCCACATTCTTATTTTTCTGAGAGAAGGAACCAAAAGAATTATTGGTCTGTAAACTCCTAACAAACAACTGTACTGAACAGTACTTTGTGGGACGTACTTCCCATTTGCTCTCCTCCTCTCACCACAGCTGTTTATCACCCAAAATCTCAGAACTGCTCAAAATATCCTTTGAGTCTATCATGAGACTTTCCATGGCCTAACTTTATGGGAGTAGGACTCTCCAGAAGTATTTTTTCCAATTCAAAAGTCCCAGCTGTGGGCTGTCACAAGATGGCACACCTTTGACTTCTTCAGAAAGTCTTAAGAGTCCAAACAGCACGTGGCTTTGGCCAGTCAGTGTCCCCAGCTGATATCCTAATTATTTCCTCCTACCCTAAGTGAACTTGCAGTGTTGTTGGACATGTCCTGTTGTAAAGCAATACAGCGAAAAAGGAAAGTAATCAACATGCTTCAAAACCTCTAAACAAAATGCTGACTCCACCGTGCATAATAGAATTGCATCATTGCTGGCCTGTGGTGTAAACTGGGGATACTTATTCTGCTGTTGATCTTCTGTCAAGGCTCAGATTGATACCTGTTTGAGTTCTTCACAAAGGTCTTGAGCAGAAAAAAACAATTATCTCCTCCAAATGCTCTCAGTGCTCTGGTTTTTCCAGCCATATCAACTCCCATGAGAAATTCTGAACTTACAAAAGCCAAATACTTTGAATGTTTAACAGCCCTTGGGTTAAAGATGTAAGAAAAAATTAAGAGGATTTCTTAGAATGAAGAGCAATAAAGTTACCGACAATAGCTTCTTTCTAACAAGGAATTTAAACCTAGTTATTGTTCTCGACCTCAAGATGGCAAGTTGCTTTCATACAACACAGTATGTTCACAAAAAATACTTAATATGAAACTAAACCTTGTCATTAAAGCTATTTCTGAGAATTACAAAGAGTGAAACTTCCTTTATTTCTGCTTTGACAAAAAGAGAGAAAACTACTTTTAACTCTACAGTGCTGGCTAAATTTTAAATAATAGCAAAGCTGCATTAGACACTCTTTATAAAAAGTCACATGTGTCTATAATCTAGGAGAGCTTTTGCAACCCTTATTTGTTGTTATGCTGCCAGACCTTACCATAACAATAAAGGATAAGAAGTTCCCAGAAACTATCTCTGCCTTTGCTAGTTAGTTTGGCTTCTCTTATGGTCCCTTCCAACCCAAAGCATTCTATGACCCCACACCTGTGAAAATTCACAGCTGGAACAAAACACATGGCCTATCTTACTAACAATGACATTATAAACAAGCAGAATAAAAATCTTAAGATAGAATTTAAAGCAGCTGAGATTAAAAAAAGGTCCAAAAATAGCAAGAGACAATGGTGGAATATACACTGGGCTATCTATGAAATACACTCATGCTCTTCTAAAATACTGACTTTATGTGTCCTGCTGATTCATACATTACAGACACATCTACAGTATGAGTAATTCTAAAGCATCTCTGAATACTTTAAAATGAAATTTAAATGAAACTAGTTTAATTTAAAATTAAACAGTAACAAATGAATTCACACACCACATCTAAAAGAGTTAAAGCCATTATCCTTTGTCTACAGAGAGAAAATTCAGTGCTTTGAAAGTAGCAACTTCAATTTCAGAGTCTGTCTGGAGTTTTAGTATTTCTTCACTATTTCAAGAGGATTTATGAACGCAAACTTGTGACAGACCCTCGCATCCTACTAGTAGTAGCCACTAGGAAAACAGCCCCCTAAATAAATGACAGACCAACTGAAACAGTACTGAAACGCAGTTGAGGACTCCTACATAGCACCTTTCCACATCGTAAAATTACCAAGTGTTCTTTCCTGCTACATTCTACATTTACAAATAGTGATAGGTTTCAATAGCTTTAGGTTATCTCAGGAAAAACAGTGTGAATTAAAAGCCATTTTAGGGTTGTGCTCAAATGCATTTTTTATTTCACCCTGCATCTCTAGTTTCAAATTTTTGTAACCATCCTTTCACACTTCTCTGTTCATCTTTCTTTATCTTGTGGTTTTCAGTACCAGGCAAATAGTCGTTCCATTAAAGAAAACTAAGACACAGTCTCAAATGTTCTAGTACATGACAAGCAATGCTAACCAAGCTTGTGAGTGTAAGTAAAATAATTATTACTTGAGATAGTTCTTGTTTAAGTTGTTGTTTAAGAATTATCTCAACCACTTCCAGGTTTTAAGAGGCCCATGCAAAACACCTGCTTTGCAGTATTAAACATTCAGAACTTAGAATATTTTCAAGCAATATGACATTGTCATAACCATCTTGTTCCTGAATACTTTGCACAGGCAAGAGATTCCTCCCTTCAAGGAAGCACCAAATGCAACAATCATTTTGTCTTATCTCAGTGAAAGAAGAGACAAGTATAACCCATATCTGAAACAGGTTTATCATTATTTCAAGCCACATAAATAAAACTACTCCTGACACCACCACATATAGACCAAGGACCTAGCTCCACAGCAAAATTATTTCACAGCCAAAGTATTCAGGATGTATTATAATATGTCAAACTTCGCAGAAGCTTTGACACTGCAGAAGTTCCAGCACATCCCCAATCTTGCAGAGATGTATTTATAAAACAAGCACATCCAAGAAGCAAAAGTCCCTTAAAGACAGGTGTCTGCTTACAGAGTGGGTGTTGTCAGAATAGAGGTAAAAATATGGAATGCCTCTCATAGTACATCCATGCTCCTTCTAAAAGGACAGATGATCCGTCCTTAAAAGTACTGTCCAGATCAACCCAACAAAAGAATCACATACCTTCCTACCAAGCAGGCAGAACTAAAGCAATGTCATTAAGATTTATCACCAGGACTCCTTAGCTAATTACCAAAAACCAGTACATTTGTAGAAGAGTTTTTCTATGCACGTTAAGGAAGACGACTATTGATACATAACACAGACTATATTAAAAGAATCAGTGTCTCTAAAGTGAGGTGAACAAAAACCAAACTCCAAGTTACAACTTCTTTCTTAGTTTTGTTGTGAATAACTATTTTCCTAAGAGCTACAAATGCAAAGTTACCCCTTTTTTAAAATATTCCTTTCTATTAGAGTCTGTTAAGTAAATGTAAGGAAACCCTCAAGGAACACTATCAGCCTGTTGTCTCTTCATTTAATACTACTCTTAAGTTGATTTTTTTCCCCCTAAAGCTACATAGCTTTATTCAGTCAAATAGGAACATGAACATGCTGACACAAACACAAGTGCTCAGAAAGGAACAAGCCACACTTCAGGTTTTCTGAAACATTTTAAAAACAGTAAGGTAATGTGTACGGAGAAGGTGCATCCTGAGATGCAAAGAGCATCTTTTTCATACAATCCTGACAGAATAAGCAACATGCAATACACACCTACATAGAACTCCAACGAAAAATGTAGAACAATGATGCCAGCAGAAAACCGTCAGCTCTCTTGCTCTCAATGACAGTTCTAATAATTACAGACGGTTTGAAAAGGTGGGTGGCCTAATAAAAGAGGCCCCGAGGTGCAGTTCCGAGAGCCTTGGCCACACTGCCGAGTTTTCTAACCTACCTAGGAAACTGCAGCCACCAGGCTTCAGCCCGCGGGAGCACTCGGGCCGACCCGACGCAGCAGCAACAAATCAGAAGTCCCACGGCCGCAGCTTCAACTCCCCGTCGTCGGCGATACAAGCTCGGGACCGCAGCAGCACGGAGGGGGAGCGGACTCCGGCCTTCGCCCCACGGGTACTGCATGCGGAGCGCAGCCGCCGTTCACGCGTGTTTTAGAAGATTAACACAATTCCTTCAAAACAGCATTGCAAACGGAAAGCAAAGGGCAGGCTCCGCGCCAGGGACGGAGCGCGGGTTCGCGAGAGTCCCAGCGCTCCGCCGGCACCGGGCAGCCGGGATCCAGCCCCGGCAGCGCC
>Ga0065711_1041636_pt1 | contig 15993 bp, 8 predicted proteins | sample Hoacrofraction12_FD_59098 | JGI IMG/M metagenome (GOLD analysis project Ga0065711, IMG submission 59098) | Hoatzin crop microbial communities from Cojedes, Venezuela - Epithelial fraction 12 v2 (version 2) | ecosystem: Host-associated > Birds > Digestive system > Esophagus > Crop | place...
AGTAGAGACAGCAGTGACAGGACGAGGGGTAATGGTTTTAAACTAAAACAGGGTAGGTTTAGGCTGGATATAAGGAAGAAATTCTTTACAATGAGGGTGGTGAAACACTGGAACGGGTTGCCCAGAGAAGTAGTGGAGTCCCCATCCCTGGAAACATTCAAGACCAGGTTGGACAGGGCTCTGAGCAACCTGATGTAATTAGCGGTGTCCCTGCTCGCTGTGGGGGGGTTGGACTAGATGACATCTAGGCGTCCCTTCCGACCCAAAACTTTCTATGATTCTATGATTCTATAGCTAGTGTCTAGAGATCCACGGTAAGTACTTAAAGGACCTGGATGTCACTGTAACCAGAGATAAAAGTCAGTATGCATTTCACTGCAAATCTTCACTAATAAGTCTTGAGTGTGAAGACAGAAGTAGTTTCCTAAAATTGAATAGCATCAAGGAAAGGTACCCTATGAAAGGGCTCAGCCAAGTTATGGGAGGCTAGGCTGCAATGAGATTTTGATGGATCTCTTCCTGTTTTCTTGGACACCAGGATTATAGTTTCTATATTTTCCAGTCTTGGCTCCACAAGGTATTGTGTTTCCCCAACAGAGACATTTTATCTCCTGTAACCTCTTTTGGCCTCGTTTTTGCTCCTTAACCTTAAAGGCTAGACATACAAGCGTACATTGATAACAGTGATCCATTTGGGAACATGGGGTAACAAAGGAGCAGAGATGTCATAAAATGTGGATGTATATTGTGTTAACTGCAGGAAACAGGAACCAATTGTATCTCAGCTTCACTGTGTGAAAAGTGACAAGTCAAGGAATATCTAAATTTGATCAAAGAGGCAGATGCAATCTTGCCAAACCTGAGTATGTGTAGAAATGATAGGGTGAAAAATACCAAACTCAGGGAAGGTTTAGATGAGGAGTGGGAATGGGAGATTGCTTCATAAGAGATGACATCTTAGAAGAACAAAGCAGTTTGAAATATCTGTAACTGGCGTGTTCTTAAAGGTGTAGTCTACTAAAATACGCGTAAATGAAAAATGAGGGTTTCAAGAGGCTCAAATTCCATATGGTTTACAGAAGAAAATACTTCTGAACAGAAATATGTAATAAAGCTGCACTGCTTCTTGATCTACCATCCAAGATAAAAGAAACATAAACTACTCTAGGTATTTATTCTTCATTAACTCTACTGAACCTCTGGAGCCTCATTAATGATTGTGTTTTGTCTCTTGGACTTCAGTTATGCACCTAAACTTGGGCATATTTGTTATACACATAGGATTCAAAGTCTTGTTATGCAAGATAGAAATTCATTAAGGAATAAAGCAGAATTTTTGACTTCAAGTCAACACTGAATTTTGAGATTAGAATAATAAAATTAAAATTCATGAGGCGCATTCATTAAGCTTTTTCCACAGATAAGGACTTACTGACAGAGTAGCATCCTTGTTTAATAAGCTCTGTGACAAATGTAGTCTGTTTCTGTCACCAAAGTAATCCAAATGTATCCAAACATATTAGATGTTCAGATAGTTCACAAACAATGGCAACAAATAATTTGTAAGCTAAAGTTTTTTCTTTGATTCTTCATCCAGTATTTTGCTAGTCACCATGTTTGGCAACCAGAAAATTACCGTTTGGATTTTCTACTGGTTTGCTATTTAACCAGTATTTGGGACAATTTCCAATTCCACCCATTCCTTATTCCCTAAATAATCCTGGCCAAGATGCACAGAATCTTCTTTTTCATCTTAGTATACACGACAGTGTGTAGAGGTAACAGTCATGAGGTATTGTTTCAGCTCCCTGGTTGGAAGACAAGATTTACTCATGAAGAGTGTAGTGAAAGGGTGTAGTCCTTTGCATAAGTGTGAAGAGCAATACAGACTCATGAAAAACTAAAGGTTCTGTGTTATTAAACACTGCATGTACATATGGCTCTTCCTGAAATTAGAGTAAAGAAAGAAGAGGAAAAAAAGGGAGTAAGGACAAAGAAACCTTAGGAAACAACATAATTTGCTGAAAGCTTTGTGATATCTCAGATGCAGATTCCTGAGCTTGTATGTAAAATCCCACATTTAGAAAACCAGCTGAGCCTCCTAGTAGAAGCAATTATTGTAACTTGCATCTACCCCTTATATTACTGTATGTACAAGGACTATAAAGAAGGGTTATTTCTTTGTGAAAATCTAGACGAAGGTATAATAACAGTTTAATTTCTTTAATAAAAATTCAGTGCTGTTTCTGAAAGGACTGGCTGGTACAAAAGAACTCAGCCATGATGTGTTCTTCTCTTGAGACTACGCATGTTCCTTTAAGAAAGGCTTAAGTTCCGAGCTGTGCACCAGAGTCTTGCCTCTCATTTAGCAAAGGCTACCAGGTTGCCTTGCACAGCCTTCAGAGAGGCAGAAAATAGGTATGTATACTGCATTCAGAAGCAAAACAGAAAAAAAAATGCTTGATTCATACCAGGGAACAATTTTGGTGTAAGTATCCTGGTATATTTTTCCCTCAGAAAAGCATACAGAATTACTAAAGTTTATACAGAGGAATGTTTTCGAACCCAATTACCTGTCCAAGCAGCTCAGCAGTTCACTGTCTGCAGTAATCTGGATCTAAAGCTCAGTAACTTTTGCCCTTGTTCTGGTAACTGGTATTTTTGGAGGATACAAACAGGCTTTAGGGATTCCTACTTTCCTTAACGCCATCCAACATCCGTGACTGGCCTGGACTCTGTAGCTACTCTTTTGACCTGCTTATATTTATTTGTGGGACTGATGTCCAGTCCCGAGATTTAATATATACTTGATCCTCCTGCAAAAAGCAACCATAATAGCGCCTAAGGTATTAAGGGTCCAAAAGTATTGCTTTTGAGTGGGATTTTCCTCCTGCTGTGAGGAGCAGTGCAGTAAGCTCCCTGCCCTTCAGTCAGGTACAGCTGCAATAGATAGATCAGACCCACTTAGGATGTGGATGAGGTGTGGGAATAGGGCCAACACATACAGGAACACAAGACTGTAAAGTAAGTAGAGGTCCCAACAAAAAAAATCAGAATTACTTTATTCCAGAATTCAGGGCATTTGTTATTATTAATATTATCTTGTAAGTTGTTATAGGGCTGATGCTCTTTAGCCTACGTCTAAAAGATGTTCAAATCTCAGAAAAGGATAATTGCTATCTATTCTTCTGCAGCCTGCTTTCAGCAAAGTGTTGACAGTGGTATGAGCAACATACCCTCATGCCGTTTGTGGAAATAAAGTGTTTGGAGAAGGAAAGCAGACCATTTCACTGGGCTGTGAAGACAGAGCACAAGAGAAATCTTGACAATGTAGAGCAGTAATTAGGGTGGGCACTGGGAGAACAGGGACCTGGATTTTGAAAAGTTTGTGTGACAAATGTTGATATTAGAGCATCATAAGTAACATACCTAAAACACCTGTGGATAAGGATCAGTGCTTAGTGCTCTATTTACTCTCTTGGTCACCCAAAAGAGTTTTTTTGCCTGCTTCATCATGTCCTCTCTTGCATTTGTGCTGTGTGGCCAAATTACTTTTGTGTTCTTCTGTGTACAATGACAGTTCCAGCAAAAATGATGGCAAGTACTATTTTTTGTCCAGTTAGTCCCATGTCTGGTGTTTGAGGTACAATCCAAAGTTATTTGGACTTTTTTCCTCAGGTTCTGCTGAGGTTGCACACCCATCTTGCTAAAGTAGATGTGACATCAAACTTGTGATCAAGCACAAAGTTTAAAGGGCAGCTCTGTGCCCTCAGCCTTTGTTTGTGTTATAAATATAGTCCTTACTGCCAAATTCTTCAAAATGTGGCTGTAAAAATAAATCCGCCACAGAGAAGTCTGAGTTTTGGATCTCTGGGGATAGGTGAACTTAACTGCAGGTTTAAGAAAGGCACCAAATCTCAAAAAAAGAGACCTGTCGCCCCTTTTTTTTAAGCGATTCCTTTTGGCTGACTTTTGAAAACTTCCTTTTAAGAAGTACGTTAGTGGAGGGGGGATGATTCCATTATCTATATTCCTACCTCTTTCTATAGGCTATTTACAAAATCAGAGTATCTAACAGAAGGCTATGTGGTGACTAGATACTTAAGCTAGACTTTGTAGTGTTTATTTTATTAAATAATTGCTGTTGCAGCTTTGTGACTAATGCATTTTTTATTCCCAAAATTCAAGGACCTGTAGAATTTGAGAATATCTCAGATATCCGTGTTCCCAGGTTGTCTCAGAAGAGCAGAATATCTGCTGTACATTTCACATTCCTTAGATGCTGATCTTCAGAAATAGCAGATCTGAATATATTTCCCATTATTACAAGGCACTACCTTAGCCAGTAAACAGAGAGGATGTTGGGTAATGCTAGGTCAGACCCCAGGGCAATGAAGAAAAACATTTTTGTTTTAAATTCAGTGCCAGGAATTCTTATTACTGGAAAATATTTGATAATAAAGAAATAAAACAATAATTAAGTGGGTTGAATTTTACACTGAGCTGAAACAGTATTCCAGAGATATTACTGCAGATAAACAGCCAGAGGGGATTTCTGATAATTAGGTGTGATTTCCTACTGAAGAACTAAACCAAAATGATGGAGATTAATTTTTCCTCCTTTTGTTAACATACACTCTAACTTCCTTTGTCTTTCCTTTTCCATTTTGTTCTACTACTTCTTACATTTATTGTAGTGCCTTGAGCTAAACTTACTGTGGGCAGAAACTAACTTTTGCTGGGGTAGAAACTGTCTTTCTTATTTTATACTTGTACAGTGCCTGCAAAATAGAGCTTAAATGAAACAACTATAAGGGAAAAAATCATAATGGTTTAGTACATGGCAAGGTAAGAAATGATGTCCGGTGTTGGAATATATCTAGTACTAAGACATACAATAGTCTTTCAGAAGTTTTTCAAGACAGATACAAGAAATGTAACATCAGATAAAACTTTCTACTGTCAGACTTGTACAAAATGTTTTTGATACCACTGATACTGGTATAACCCTTGGACTGAAATATTTTTTGCCTGCAGAAAACTCCGGCTTTTTGGATGAGGAATGTTAATTAAATAAAAGGCATCAATCAGGCTATGGGCAAACATCCCTTCTGAATCTACCTGTCTCAGCTGAAGTCATTAATGGCCCCAAATGTACCACCTAGTTGTTCATGACTTGGCTGCCAAAAGGTTTGTGCATTTGTTTTCCAATCTACTTCCAGGCAAGAGTGACGAGATAGTCAATGTCAATGGTGACACAGGACCACGTATGAGCCCAGACACCTCTGCCTGAAGTCAATTGAGGATTGCTCACAGGATTCCTCCCACAGCAGGGTTGTAGGATCAGCAATCTCCAACAGACAGATGGGAACAACGAACATGGGACTGCCAATGTTTTCAGCCACCTAAACGTAAGTTTACCATTGCCTAATTTGTAAACTTTGTAAAGCTGCCTTTTTGCTTTTGTGTGCTTTGTCACCTAAGCCACATTATGTTTGTTTCAGATGTGGTGCAAATATAGTGGAATACAAATGTACTTGATTATGGGCATTAGCAAATTAGTTGGTGATGAGTAATCTGTGCTTTCAGATTCTCACTGAGAACAGTTATGAAATGCTTAAAGCTTAACAGGTGTGTCAAGCAGAAAATAAGCTATATCAAAGCGGAATATGAAACAATAATTATCTTGCAATTTTATTAAAATAAATTTCAACTGCCAATTGCTCCTTCTCCAGATTTCTCAACTTCATCTCTGAGGTGAAATCTGTGAGCCTGTCTTCTAATTTAAGATGGCTAGATTGGGAGAACAGGCATTTTTTTACTTCTCTTTTCCTTATATGTATATGAATATTTGATATGTATAAATACGTATCAGATACACACTTCTATATACAAAAGCGGACTGTTTGCTTGTCTCTGTTGTGTGCTACTCATTTATAAAGAATAAAATTATCAGGACAGATATTAAATCTTCCATACTTTTCATTGAAATACCAATGCAAATTTAATCTAATTTATCATCTCTTAAAAAATCTTCCTTCAGTTAAGATGTGCTAACACTTCCTGTTCGTGGGAGATACCATACAACAATTAAGTGTGCGATCCTACAGATGTCAAAGACGACATGTGTTGCCATGGGTAGATATTATTTATGATGATACAGTTGTATTATTTTTGGTGACTTTAGAAGCTCCAAGAGTATTACACAGAGAAACAGAATTTCAGAAAGTTACCTAAATGCAATGAATTAGCAAAAATATCAAGCATAAGGGTCAATCTTTGACTCAGTTGTTGGTTTTGTTTGGTATTTCAGGAAGATCACATCAGAGCTAAGTAAGTCAGATGGCAATCTTGCAAGATGCCATACACATTCCTGCCAAGGTCAGCAACCTATACAAACTGAGGCACAGAAAACAAGCTACAAAACTCGAATCAATGTCAAATGAGACTAACAAAGCAGACAATTTTTTTGTAAGTTTTTTTTTCTGCAGTCTAGTAGATTAATTTATGTTATATTATATATACTTTATATATATATAATATATGTTTATTGATGCAGTCTACTAGATTCATTTATGTTATAGAAAATTTTCCAATGCACAGAAAAAAACACTCTGTTGATTTGTTACCACTTCTTACTGTTTCTTAATATCTTAGATGGGTGGTTATTATTTTGCCACTATAGCAGGCCTGTCACTGAGGAGCCACTCTCTGGCAATTCTGCATTGTGTTCTGCAATCCAGAGTTGGTTTTGACCTCTGAAGAAAAGGTAGAATTTTCTAAAGATTTAGAGGAGTGTTTTCAGCAGGATGGACACTGGACACAGACTGGTCACCAACTTTATGCTTTGTTCAGTGGCTGAAACTCTGGCATGGAGGGCCTCACAGCAAGCAAGTGCATCCCCTTGGGGTTTCCCAGTCCTGAGTTCCTTTTGAAGGAATACCTAGCTTTGCTCAGCAGCCTGGGAATTAGGGCACTTGCCCAGGAAATGCAAGGCCATCACCCTTGTTCTGGGAGATCCTGAAACCATGCCTTTCTTGTCTCAGAGTCTGGGGAGCACCTGGCTGCTGGATAATCTACAGGGTGGATGAATCTGGACCACTGTGCAGAACAGACTGCAAAAAACTCATGGAGCCAGGAAGAGGTAAACTCACGGGCAATGGGGAAATGTCTACTCCCAATGCTGTTTGTGCTTTTTGTCCCATTTCTCATAAATGGGTATGGCACAAGCAGAGCTCAAATCAGGAACCAGAATGTAAAACACTCCCTCAAAAAGGCTGTAGACATACCTGCCCTCTTGTTTGCCCCCTCAGGCTGGTGCACACTGTAAGACACCAGATGTGGACAAATTGGGTATAGATAAGAGCCTGAGGGTCCCGTTCTAGCCCAGCAGCTGTAACAGTGGTTGCAGGTGAGGTAACCTCAGCAGCATGAGAAGTCACTGCTGGTCCAGGCACATTCAGCCCCAAAATCCAGACCATAGGTAGCTGGGATAGATTTCAGCCACTGTGACTCTAGTCCACTTGAATTTGTCCATGAACTGTCATATTTCACAAACTATGTGCAATATTGTTGGACTTCATTGAAGCCCGTGGGGAAAATGTTGTGAAAACAGATGTTAAAAATGCAGTTTATTACAGATATGGGCCTCTTAAATTGAAGGACATTGAGTGGTGAAATGAATTATTAAGAAAAAGCAAAACTAACAGACAATTGCAGACATTCTCTTGGGGAGAAATCTATTTTCTGTTCAGCCACAAGCTCAGTAATGGTGAGATATGATCCATTTAATACAGTATGAAATGTAAAAGCACTCATACTAGATCACATTGTATGAACTGTATGTTCTAACACTGCATTCAAAAATAAATATTGCAGTGTTGTACAAGAACCACATACACAAACTTTTCTCCTCTGGGAAAGTTCAGCATCTCTTTGTATAAAGGACTGATTTTATCACCTCAGAAAATTCTTCTAAAGCTAATCATAGTTGTTAGGATTTTGCATAAAATACTTGTGTTTGTCCTCATTAGCAAGCTAAGAGGTGCTCCTCCTTAGCATTCAGAATCAACTTCGACACTTCAGTGAACAGATTAATAATGAAGAGAAAATGGGAGAAAGACGCTTTCCGTGCTTTAAGAGATTGTTCAGAGATGAAGAGATTAATAACAATCACTGAGCGATCTGGACCAAGAATCTATCTTCAAAAACTTCCCAGATGATAATAGCACAAAGAAGTCAAAGCCATATTTAAATCAAAATTTTGTAGAGTCCTATAGGCAGCTCCAGGCCATAAGATCCAAGATCCAAGAACACTCACATTTTAAATCCAGATAAGAATCTTTTACAGTGTGGACCCAGGCTAATGGAGCAACCTTCAGCTTAATACAGTCAAACCAACATTGGAATCCACATTTTTAAACTATTTTTTTAGTTTAACTTAGTTTAGTTTTGTTTTGTTTTATTTTTGGCAAACAAATAGGTTTTATATGCTTGTATGTGCTGAGGTCACTCTGCAATATGATGATTTTCTGAATCCTCCTTAATAACTGGGAAGTCCTGTCTGATTTTTGCAAAATGGTAGAGATCTCAAAAATAATTAAGCTCAAAGTTTTATGCAAATAAATGAACAGTCAGAGGAGAGGAAGCTTGTTAAATAAAGCCTGCAGTAGAGACTTATACTCTATTACAAAGTACATGGAAAAGAAGCCTGGAGCCTGGAATGAAGAACTTCATTCGGACAGCACAGTTTGTGAAAAGCGGTGCTTCAAGTGCTCACATCTCAAAGAAGACAATCAAGTACAAGGCACAAATTTATAGGAAACCAAACTTTGTTAGCTGCGATGTTCAGGAAGAGATTCATTTTACTTAGTAAATAATTTATTCCTTGACTTTTTTGCGGTCTGATGTACCTCTACTTTTGGCTGGGTTTGGGACCAGAAATGGAGTGACGCTTTGAGAAAGGCCAAGGCATTTCTGAGCCAGTCTAAAGCAGAAAGTCTGGGCAGTCATGTGAAAATAAATTTGTTATGAGATTTGCAGCCCATCTTCTAAATCAAATGGGTTTTAATAATAAGGATCTGTTATAGTATGTCTTGTTCCAGTCTTTCTTTGGGTTGTTTCTAGATAGTTGTCACTTAGTACAAGATACATTAATTCTAATTATCTAGTCTAAGACTTTTTCTTTGATACATCGTTTACAAAGAAAGCTCTCATTGCTAGGGCTTCACATCTCTGATAGGGAAAAAGCTTTTTCCTGCTGTATCATACTCTCTGCTAACTGTGCAACTATGTGTGAGAGTGTCTGCAAGGAAACTGTGTAGGTGTGCGTATACGTTTAGGCTCCATGAAGCAAAATCTATGAAATCCTGGAGCTCTTTCCAAATGCTTATGTCCAAGGAAACTGACATCACTGAAGCCCGACCACAAGATTGATCAAAATGTAGTTTATGACTCTGTCAGTATTGCAAATGTACGACTAAGTCAGACACATTTTTTTCTCCTTTCTCCTCTGTTTTTCAGCAATGCACAGTAAATCAATTTTAATGTTTCTATCATGCAAATGGTAGCCTCAGTAGCTACCATTTAAGCTTAAAAATACTTGCAGTGGGATTTCCTAAGAGGCTTCATAGAAAAAAAGGCTCATTGTTTCAAGCCCAATTCATCTTTTGATCAAGACTGATCAAAATAGTTTACACAGTTTTTCATAAGCTTTTTGCTCACACTGTGTATTATTTGGCTCAGTGATCCCAGCTGAAAAGCATGATTTTAATGAAGAAGTTGAATAAGTAGATTTAAGTTACAGGGGCTGCCTCATTCCAATGGTAAACAAAGTAAACTAGTTTAACCAAGGCAAGATAGCTTACATATAGCATGTGTATTATCATTGCTTCATTTGCTTATTGCTTTACATTCATATTTAAAGTAGCCAACATATCACAGATGATGAGAAAGATTACTTTTAAATTAACAGCTGAACTCCTTGATATGCTTTTACAATTTCTTCTGATGAAGTAAGGAGAGTTGTTGCTGTAAACTCTAGTTCTAGTTAGCTTCCCCCAAACACCCAGGAATCCGTAATTTGTTTACAAGCCCCTATAAGGAGTGACTGAGCTAATAATTTTGAGTACGCCCCTTGTGCAAGGACAAATCCATGCTCCTGTGAATGCCTACGCTAACTACAGATTGATTTTATTGACTCACCTATTTAACATTAGGTGAAAGAAGAGGTAGGAAAGAGACTAGTGATACCAGTATCTCAAGCAATGTGTGCAACGAGTCACGTAAGTGCAGGGCTGAAAGGATTCCCAGGCTTGGAACGGGGAGGGAATTTTGCACAGGGGTGTAGTGGCCACCTGACTGCTGAGGATTTGGTGGAGTTTTCTGGCTTTGTTAAAATCATGCGGGTGTATTCCACACAGCCACATTCCTGCAAGTGCTGGAGTGAAGGTGCTGGTGACCCTGGCTGCTCTTTGTCCCTGCTTGATTCAAGCCTCTGGGAAGCTGCACTCTGAGCCACCTTTGCTTCTCGGAAATCTCCAGCACATATAAGATGACAAGTATTGAGACCATTAGTGTGGTCACACGATTACTGGCAATGTGGATATTAATCAACAGGCGATAATGCATAACAACTGCACACCAATGCCATCTTTCTGGGGAAGGAACAGTTAATCTGACTGCGCAATTTGTATGTAAAGGAACTCTACTATTTTTCCTGTAGCAGTTAAAGCTTCTCCATGGTATTTCCCTAACCAAAGAGTTTAAAAACGTTTGACCCCTGGCCAAAGGCCTGGTTGTATCACTAACACTGCAGCCCCAAATGTTTGAAAACGAACGACTTAGATCTCTCTGAGTCTGAGGCAGAGCGAACAGGTCCCAGCAAAGTAAGATGTATTTAATCACACCTCCTCATTCCAGCAATATTTATGCAGAGACAGTGTTGTATTGTGATACATTGATTTTTTTTTTTTTTAAAATTGTTTTTCCAGATGAGTGACTAATCGGAGACATCCCCGGGTCGCTTGGGATGCAGGTAACCATGGTGACTTCTGTTGCCTAGCGACACCTGCCTCACGATGCCGAGCGTGTTCCCGCTCTTGCTACTGCTGCGCAGCACAGCCCCACTCAGCTCCCACCCGAGACCAGCTCCCTTGACATAGGACAAGTTGTTTCAGGTTTATCCTGCAGTCTGGGAGATTAGAATTGGAGTTGGTGTGTTTATCTGTGGGGGAAAAAAAAAAAGAAAGAGGGAGGGGGCCAAACTCTGGTCTCTTTTATAGAAACATAAACCCAGCTGTGGCTTAAGGCAGAATCTGACTGAGTGTGTTGATGTAATTCCTCAGTTGTGCTGTGAGACACAAGTTTGCACAAAAGTTCATTTGGAGCAGAATTTAAGGGTATTACTTAGTTTCTCAGCCCAGACACAGAACAAGTACTAAGAAACTAGGGTCTGGCTCCTTTACTGGGTGAAATACACCAACAATTAAAAACAATTAATGCTTATTTATGTCATTTCAGAAACAGACAATGTGCTTATTTTATAGATAAGATTTACAAATACACTTGTTAAAAGGCTATGAGTCAGATTCTCTCAATTATGTCAACTTAATCGGAGTTAAATGCAAAGAACAATAAATTTTACTGGACTTGGTTATGAAGGGCTTTTCAAATGCTGTTGTTTCATGCGTGCCATGACTCACCAGCATCCAGTCTTGGTGTGCAGAGTTTGATGTCACAGCCTTGGGCTCTGCATTTCAGAGCATTTTCTCAGAACAGTGACTTGCAACCGCTTTTCACCTGAGCACTCTGGATGGGATTTGTGGCCTAGCTGCATTGTTTGCACAAACAGGAGGACAAATTACTTATGTAAGTCAGACACTTTTGGTGCAATCTTGTCTGTGTGCAAATAGGGATGCCCTTGTCTTCCTCCTCAGCCTTCACCTCTGCAGCACTCAACAAACCCATTGCCTTGCAGTAGGAACAGACAATAGAAAATAGTTTCTATGCTGAGAGTCCTGAGTTTGCCCTTCCAAGCAGTGTTCTGCTGAACAATAGCTCCTTTAGGAGCTTCCTTTCTGGAGTATTGATCTGTTTTCTGCCTCTGGTACATACAGACGTGCAGTCCAGTTAATGTGCTTTTGCAGTAAGTTCTTGAACGCACCATTGTTCTCCTTCGGTTAATTCTAATTCGTGCTCACGACTTCCTTGAAGTTAATGCCACAGATGGTGTCTCTTGTGCTAAATCTTCTGGAGTAATAAACTCAGTCATCTGTAGTGCTAGATCATTAACCTGGTCCCTGGTTCGGTCAGGATCAGCACGGACTCCTCCCAGCAGTTCTTGGGCACTACGTGGGAGTTAGTACAGAATAGAGGCTGTTCCCTCTAGGCAATCTGGAAGCATCTACGGTGCTTTGATGAGAAAGAGTGGTCAGCAGTGTAGACATAGGACATTCCGGTCTGGCCGGTTTCAGTGTCAGAGAGAAGTTCCGGGTGTGTTTAATCTTCTGTAAAGTAGTACAGTGTTTTAACTGGTTTATTCCAGCAAGTTGCTTACTTGCCAACTCTTGAGCAGGTTCAGCCTGATCGCTTTTTGTAGAGATACAGACAAGTACAGGACTCTCGTTCTGCTACATTTCCTGAGATCCATTCAGAAAATCAGAAACTTGCAAAAAGTACGTCAGCATTTAGGGTTCAGGTGTTGGCAGTTAGGGTACAAATGTTCTTCAACTGATGTCTATTATGGTGAACAACAATGTTTCAGGGTGCTTTCCCATTTCTATGGGGACGCTAGACTGGAAAGGACCACCTGGATCCACTGAGAGGTGTTCATCTGCATTTACCCATTAATTATGGTGTTGTAATTAGATTATTAGCAGTAGGGGGATTGTAAAGTGCATAGCAAATAGAGTTATGATTCAAGACTGCAAATAAGCTCTATAGTTGAGTAATTAAGGAAATAGCAATGAGCTTAGCCGAACAAGGGGCCCGTGTTGCCCAGTGTGGTGCTGGTGTCCCTGAACAGTGAGAAAAGAAGGGACTTCCTGCTCCTTTGGGATCTTGTCCAGAATCTTTGTAAGAAATGCATTTCTCCTTTGTTTCTGTGCCTTCTCCAGAGCCTAATGAAACTTTTCATTGTTTTTCTTTTTCTCCTTATTTTCCATTGTAATTTCATGTCAGGACTACTCTCAAATTACACCCTTCTTCTCTTTCTGTCTGTATATCCTATGTTTAGCATTAGAGTTGTGTTTTTTTCTTTCTATGTGCTGTTCCTTATAAAAGGCTTCCTGGTTGAATATAATTTGTTTTTCTGTGTTAATTTAGCATAATAGTTCCCCTTGCCCCATTTGCAGCCCACATACTGATGCAACTTCCCCTTGTTTTGTTCCCAGATAAGTATTGCCACAGTACTTTCATAAAGTGATGTAGGACTCTGTTTACAAAAGAGTGCTTCTATGGTATCTTACTGCTTTCACAGGAAGTTTAACAGCTTGCAGAACAGTGAGTGGCAAATGTTTAGTGCAACATTATGCCAACTTGAGGACAAACTGTTCCTCTCAGGAATGTTTTCAGGCTTAAATGAGAGGAAAATACCCCTTGCAGGATGTGAATTCTTGGAGGGGGCGGGGAGTGACTGCCACTTCTTTGCCTTGCCAGCAGCTCCAGTTCCAAAGAATCTTCCAAGGCTTTTTCAGATCAGCTGTAGTGTGAGCTCAGCAGCAAAGAGTGACAAAGCTGTGACTGGCTTTTCCAGAGGTGTGAGGATTCCTCTTTCCTGGATGTGGCAGTAAATCTTCCAGCCTGCCTCAGACCGCAAACGTTGGCTTGTGCCCACAGATGCTGGGAGGGTACTGGGGAGGGAGACATGAAGCCACGGCAAAGCTATTAATGTGAGCAAGCAAAGACTAACAACATACCTGAAAACAATGTGAGACAGAACAGTTCAGAACTTAAACAGTAATGAATCAGACTGAAATATGTGGCACTTCTGCCATGGATGCAAGTCACCCATCAAGAAGATAAGTGGATATTAATGAATTAATGATTAGTTTGACTAAACAGTGAAAGGAGTTGAATTTAGTACCATTCTCTCTGTTAATCGTCCTAAGAGGTAAAAAATCTTTGGCAAGTGGGCTCTGCCCATCAGTGGTATTCCTCATCTCTGGACCTCAACCTCAAGCTAAAACATTGCTCTGGCTTTCCATGGCTCTTGGGTCCTGGATTCATTAAAGGGGAACTGCATGGCTGTTATCTGTATGTGGATCCAGGACTTCCAAATGGGTGGCTGAGCTGTACCATGTGCTGGAGCTGGAAGGCACAAGAAAACACATTGTGTGCTTTCTATTTTCTATCAGTCTTTGGGGCAAGGCAGTGCTCTAAAGCTCACAGGGTGCTCAGCTGATGCTGCAAATTTACCATAGGGAAAGTACAGTGAGCTGCAACTCGTGGCTCTCAAAGTCCCAACAATGCTTGAAGACTTTGTAAAGTCTGAACAAATTTCAGCCCTGGATGCACCAGTCTTCCACCTCAGGAATATGGTCTAATAAGGGGCGAAAGGGGAATAGAATGAAAAAGTCGAAAGATGAAATGTATGATCTCATAAAGAAATGCCATTCTTCACTCTAGGAAGGGATGTCTCCAGTAAATTATGGCAAATATAGTCTGGCTAGGAAGCTTCATAGGAGACAAAGCGGGTAACATCTTCCGGATCACAAATCTCCTGAAGCCGTAGTTAGATTTCAGTATATAGCAAAGAAAGCTTTTATGTTTATGATAAAGTGAATTACCTTGTTTCAGTGGTTTTCATTAAAAAATAATTTTTTGCAGAAACCGTGTTTACCATGAGAAGCTGTTTTAACAAAATCCCTCCTTCATGAGCATGAATAGGCTTCGGCTATGTCTGATCGAGGGGGCAGCAATGTTCCCTTGGAGGACCCACAGCCCAGGCTGGGGCACTGCTGGTATGCACAGGGACTGTGTTCTGGTGCAGGTACCCAGGTTGCCTTTGGGTGGAGGCTGGAGAGAGCTGAGGCGTTTCCAGGTTTCAGCTGGGTAAGGATTTAGATAGGGCCAGCACATGCTTTCGGACCTGCTTGCTGGAAAGTGTCCCACAGCCTAAACAAACAGAAAGCACCACTTGGTGACTTGGCCATGAATTGCAAACTTAGTAGGCAAACTACATTTGCAAGCCAGCAACAGCAGAAGACTTTCTAGAGAAGGTACAATGGCCAGAGACAGGCTGAGAAGTTGAATTAACATGACAATACGAAGTTCAGAAACAGACATTTCAGTGTTCTGAATCTTTTACCTTCATGGTGAACTAAATGTATATATATATATATTTTTTTTTTTTCCATGAAAGTAGTCCTTTTTCTGTAGAACACATTAGTTGTTTTGTCTTCTGTTCTTCAAAACTGAAAGGCAGAATTGTTAGGCAGGTGAATTTCAGAGGGCCAGTATATGAAGTAGTAGTAGGTTTACACAGAAAGGATTTTAGTTTTTCAAGCCCATAGAAGCATTTTGGAGAAAGCAGAACTAACTAGAAGATCCTTCTTGATAACTCTGGAACTAGACTGTGGGCATAGAGTTTGGCAAGTTTTTGAGGGATAGTTTTGAGAGATTATTTGAGAAGACCAAAAGATCCTTTAAATCATGTGGAAATCCTTCTTCAAATGGAATTCCTGCCTTAGTAAAGAAAAAAGAAAGAGCAGGGATGGTGAAATATTTGCTTTATATGTAAGAGGATGTACTGAGAAATGCAAAGAAAACATTACCTTACAACATATGATAATTTTTCATGTGGATTTCCAGCACAAAGAACTATTTAAAAGTTTGGGGTTTTTCCAGGTGATTAAATTATGCCTGTGTTGAGTGACAGGAAACTTCATAATGAGGACATATGGTATGGCCTATACTTCGCCCTTCCATCCTTGGCAGCACGTAGTCTTTATTCATAAAAAGAAAAGACTGGACTTGAAAATTAAAATCTGTGTT
>Ga0065711_1041639_pt1 | contig 15993 bp, 13 predicted proteins | sample Hoacrofraction12_FD_59098 | JGI IMG/M metagenome (GOLD analysis project Ga0065711, IMG submission 59098) | Hoatzin crop microbial communities from Cojedes, Venezuela - Epithelial fraction 12 v2 (version 2) | ecosystem: Host-associated > Birds > Digestive system > Esophagus > Crop | place...
CCCTCGGATCATTTTTGTAGCCCTCCTTTGGACCCGCTCCAACAGTTCCATGTCCTTCTTGTGCTGAGGGCTCCAGAGCTGAACGCAGTACTCCAGGTGAGGTCTCACCAGAGCAGAGTAGAGGGGCAAAATCACCTCTCTCGACCTGCTGGCCACGCTTCTCTTGGTGCAGCCCAGGACACGGTTGGCCCTCTGGGCTGCCAGCACACATTGCCAGCTCATGTCCAGCCTTTCATCTATCAGTACCCCCAAGTCCCTCTCAGCAGAGCTGCTCTCGATCCTTTGTAACTGATCTAATTTTCAGTTGTACTATGAAGAAATACACACAGTCAGTGTTGTTGTCAATATTGAAAACATACGTATGATCATCTCTATAGGAAGGAAATTGGATGCAAACATACCAATGGCATTTTAAGTATAGCTGGGCTAAACACTAAAACATATGAGATTAGTTTGGACGTTCAGACAGGGATGCATTGTCTTGTCTTTTTTTTCAGAAATACAACTTAAAAAACTGATTTTGCCTTAATAAATGCAAAATAATGAGTGTCCCAGCAGAGTTTCTTTAAAACTTCTTGTATAGAATAATCAGATTGCCTTTATCAGTTTGAAGAATGCAAAATGCTCCCCATGTGAGCAGAAGCTTAGGGCTTTTTTTCAGTCAGTATTAAAATTTCCAAACAAATTACCCAGAGCAGCTCTCCCTGCTGAATAATTCTGCAGCTTTTCCATGAACTTAGACCAAAATCCACAGCTAATAGTCACCATTTCCCCAACTCATAGCTTGGGGCAGCAATACTAAAATGTACTAATTTGAGCTAACTCTGCTACAGTATTTCAAGAAGAAAGGTTATTTTTTTTCCCTCCTTTGGCAGGTTATTTGAAGGTGTCAGTTCAAATTTTTGGCACTGATGTCAAATCTTTCCCCAGAAAAGCTGTTCCTATTCTCCACAGGGCTGTTAAATGCAGAAACAACAGACTTCATTCTCCATTAACTTCAATTTCTCCACTATCCTATTACCAGAACTTTCCACCATGCTCTTGGTGGCTATGCCTTACCAGAAGAAAGGGGTCTATTTATTTTTTTCATCTTGATGACATTTTTATCGCAAAGGAGGTGGCAGCCTTCTGTACACACAGCTTGCTTTGGAGCAGAAAGGAGAGGAGCAGTGGCCGTGGCTGTACTGTGAACACATGTACAGCTCACGGCTGTATATTTCACAAGAAGAGTAAATCTAATAACAGTAGAAATAATGACAATGACAACAATGTGTACAGTGACATTTTACAACACAGGAAGTTTTTCAGACCAGCGTTGATTCCAAGTATCCCCATGTGACACTAAAAAGTGCCCCTGAACGGTGCCTATCTGGAAATGTCCTATGAAGAAGAATAAGGACCCGGATCTCTTCTCACAAAGACTGCTGCCTTACTGCAACAAATTCCTCTATTTCATGTGTGTCTTTATACAATAAGGTGCTGCTAAATGGCAGTCACACTTCATAAGCTCAGGAAAGTGAAAGAAGAAGTAATATATCAATATAAAGCAATCCACCAGTTAAATGGCCAATGCAACGAAACTGTTCTCCATGTTTAAATGCCTCAATCCTCCTCAGTGCCTGAGCCCAAGGACTGAACTGCAGCGGTAATTCAGGTAACCCCAGCCAGAGCAAGGTACTTGGGGAAGGTGAAGACTTCTCACCTGAGCTGTGCAGGATTTGGGCTCTGTGTCCAGCAGTGTTTCCCATGCAGCATTAAGTTATTCCTATTGTGTCAGCTCAGGACATCAGGAAAGCAAAATATCTAGAAAAGGGATGTCATCTCAGACTTAACATCTTAAATGTTTGGGAGGAGAGAGCAAATTGGTCTGCTTTCTCTGTTTAGCCAGGAATGAACCTGCCATCTGGGATTTTAAAACGAATTGGTCATGGCTCCAGTCAGGTTTGATCAGGAAACAATTGTTTAGTTCTGTTTCATCCTTTGTACTACTTATTAAAAAGCAGGAGGCAGATTTTTAAGGTGATTTTGTTGGTTGGATGTTTGGTTTCTGGAGCTATTCCAGAGACAGCTCTCTTAAGAAGTCCACGAGTGCTAACCCTGAGGAGCACAGCGACACTGCCAGGCAGTGAACTGCAGCCCCTGTCCTGGGGAGGTGGCTGCTCTCCTGAAGGAACAGAAGATCACGCTGCCACTGTTTTCCTCAGATTTCCAGTCTTAGAGAAAGCTCCAAACTGTAGCCCCAAAAGTGGGGCTCTCTTCTCAGAAGGCGTTGAGAGATTTTACAGGAGGGACTGGACTGTTCTAGCTTTGCTCCCTCAGCAAGGCAGTTTGGAGGAGATTTGCTGAACTTTCTGCAACCAGGAGCTCACAGCTTGTTCTCCTTGTGCCAGGAGAAGGTTTCAATGTCTTTTCTTGCCCCTGTATATGCACAAGATTCAGAACAGCTGGTAGGATTAAATGCTTACCATTCCTTTCCTGCTACACCAACAGTTTTTGCCATCTCTGTGTGAGCTGCCTTCGCTTTAGAACATTCAGTATAATAACTGTCTCTGGAAGCTGAAAGATGAGTGAAATGTTCGCCTTTATAAATGAGCATTTTCCAAATCACTGTGCCATGAAATGGTTACCTAAGTTAAATGGAAAGCAAGAATGGAAAAGATACCAGTTCAGAAGTCCAGGTGAACTTAAAAATGAAAGAGTAGCCGAGTAAAAAACAGATCATAGAATTATGCTGAAAATGTGTCATTATGTTCTGTTGCACCAACACTCCAGTGTGACAAAAATGCCTCAACACCATGCCAAAGAGCCCCAGAAGAAACCCAAGTCTGTTCTAGAGTCAACTTTACACCCACACTGAGCCTGACAAGAGTTTGCTTGAGCAATTAGTGCAGGACCTCCTTGAGCTGGCAGCTGCCTTGAAGGTCCTGGAGCAGTGAAAGCCTGTTAGCCCACCTTGAAAATCAGCTGCCATTGTCAATAGCTGTGTGGAGAGGCCAAGAGGTGATAGCTCCATAGAAACAGGCTTGCAACGGGAATGGAGGATGGGAGCAGTCACCTCTGACTTGCGTTTGCAGCGTGACACTGCTGGCTTGAAGTCAGTCATTTCCCTGACTCTTTAGGGCTTGAAATAACCATGCAAAATTGCAGAGTAGTTGGTGAGACTGCTGGGAGAAGTAATGCTGTCAGAACCTTTGAACAGGTTCATCTGTTCTTCTTTTCCCACTCTTCTTCTTCTTCCTGCTTTAAGAAGGTTCATGACAAACAGAGGATGATACTCTTTTGCCTACTGAAGGATCCTACGTATTGAAGCTGCAACTCAATTATCTGTGAAGCTTTTCAGAAATCTTCAGCACTGAAGCAAAATTTAGCATGGATTAGCTTCCAGCTGGGAAAATAATAGGTGGAAGTTTTGTTCCTTTACATATGGCAGAACAAATACATGGATATTTCTACATAAAATGCTAGTAATTTCTTCTCTGTGTATAAATAATTGCTGATAACTTGATGTAGAGGAAGAAGCTAATGATTTTGCAACTCAGCCCTGTACCTACAATGTTGTGTGCCTAATCTTTTGGCCTTGTTCTTGTATTTAGCCTTACTCCTTCAACCTTGGACCCCTTCTGTTTGCTGAGAACACAGCCTAGAAGCGCAGAGAAGTGACTGCAGTGAGCACTTTCATTTGAAATCTCATTTCTATGTTGCTGCAATATTTGCAGCACCGTAACATTAGAGAGAAAAACAAATGCTTGGGGTTAAATTCCATGGCCTGTTTCAGTCTTTTTAAATTACTGCAGATCAAAAACCCTATGTAATCACTCTGAATTAGACCGGAAATGAGCAAAAACAGCTGTTGCCTTCCCCAGAAGTTTAAAGTAATGCCTGTAATGGTTTCACAGCTTTCTGGCTTAGGCTGAACATGCTTGAAATGACAATTGGGTACCTCATCTTTCTGCAGCTCCAGCCCAGCAGTGCTCCTGCACAGAGCCCTTCTGGGAACTTCGATGATACGCTCCTTTTCCAAGAGAAAAAAAGCACCAGGCCAGGTCCTCAGCACCAAAGTGGTTTGACCTCCCTGAGGGTCCTACAGGATGAAACTACACATTGCTGTCAGCTGGGGCTTGGGGCTGGCCAGAATTCGGGCAGGGACCTGGCAGGTCCAATAGCTCACAGCTGAGCAAGCCGTGAGCAGGACCCTGCACTGAGCTGCTTTGCTCCTTGTGGAAAAGGAGCCACTGAAGTGCATTTTCTTATTGTACTGAGGGGATACATGATGGATATGTGCCGTTGGAAGCTCTGTGAGGTAAGGGAAGACTGTTTTATGTGACTTTTCTTTTTGAGTTAGCTTTGACGCTCAGTGTGTTGGTGTATGTTAGGTGTCCTTGATTCTTGTGGTGACTGGGTTTTACTGGTGCTCTAAAGCCTACCTGTAGCATTTACCGGCAAGTCAGTTCTCGCTGTTAGTGGCAGTGAAGAGCATTTTAAGTGATGTTCTGGTTTGTGATACGGTGAAACTGGTGGTAAGATTTCTGCAACCAGAATTTGGTCGATGAAGGTGATGGGGGAGAAAAATAGAGCTTGTTTGTAGCTGAGTGGCTTGAGCACAAGGTACGAGTAGCTTACTTGCTATGTAAACTGAGAAATACAAATGCAGCTGAGAAAGATGGAATGACCATGTTCTGCTCTTTTCTTTCATGGTTGTACTTTTTAAGCTATTTTCCAAACCTCTTATGCTCACACCTGAAAGGCTGTGCTCTGGTTTCGGAGACAGCTATACGGAGAAATAAGTCAGAAATGTAGTCCCAGAATATCTCCCTCTGACAATATCTAGTGGTTCTTTCAGTAGGTGGAGAGAGCTCTACTGTTGGGAAGGAGAGAAGGAGAGAAAATGGTCTGCTCAAATATTTTGTTTAACTGGGGGAAACACTGTGAAAAAATAAAGCCCCTGTGCAGGCGAAGGGGGGGGGGGAAGTAGAGAGTGAAAAAATCCACATATTTAGATTCTGAGATGAGGAAATGAATGATATTCCCCAACACCCTAGCTGATACTAACACAGTGGTAGCTGATTACAAGAGGAAGCATTTATGTTAATGATCTTATTTTGTGATTCAATTTTCTTTCAACTTCTACCATCTGTTTTAAAATACATGTTTCTGTTAGGACCCTAATAAGTACACGTGGTTTAATGCTGCATGCTAGCCACCAGTAGCTCTCACTGATTTAAATGCAAATTCTGTTTTGCCTGAATCTGGTCTGCTAGATCTGGTCCCTGTTTGAATTACAGTTCCTGGGAAATGCTGAAAGAAGGGAAATGTTTATGGAAAGATCTGTTCACTTGTTGCTTCTGCTTTATTTGGAAGTGGTCCAGCAAAATGTAGCTAAACTTTGTAATGTTTGGAATCGTGTTTTGAGCCAAGGGGGCCCGTTTATAGCAGACAAATGTCTGCTTTCTTCATTAGCGGCTGCATGGCAGTCTTCATGGTTAAAGGTGGCACCATCTGCGCATTTCCTTCAGTTATAAGTGAAAGTTATCTGGCTATAACTAAACTCAAGTCTTCCAAAATGGGAAGTTAATTTGTTGGTGTAGTGTGAAGCTTCCTCCCAAGCGAGGAAGAAAGTCGGTGGTTTTGAACAGTTTAATGAAGCTCTTTTCAAAGGGGTGGTGGCGAAGGCTTTGCATTCGGGATTTGTGTGGAACTTTCAGTTCCTAAAACCTCTGAGGGCTGTGGCACAAAACCCGTCTGACAGTGGAAGTTTTCAGGAACGTCACACCCCCTGCCTCAAACCTGAGTGTTTAGCATATTCTGTAAGACACTTCTGCTCCTCAGTAAACAAACTTGTGTGAATGTGTCTCATGTATTTATGCGGCTGTTCAAACCGATAGCATGGAATAGGCAGAGAACAGGAGCAAATGTGGGGTCCTCAGCTCAGCCATAAAACAGAAACTTTTATTTTCTAGCCACGTGGATCACCATCGCTTTCCTCCCGCAGCCCAGGAGAAGCAAAGAATGTTGAATTTGGCTGGTTCCTGGGGATCTGTATGACTCACCTCAGCTAAAATTAGCTAAGCTTAATTTGTAACTTGTTGCTCAGTAAACACAAAAAAATCCCTAAAAGACCAATCAGGCACTAAGGGATGCTGTTGATGTTGTTATCTCAGTGACAAACTTGAAAATTAATACCACTTGCTGGTATTCCTGATAATGTCACAAGATGAACTGCAGATGAGCGAGCCGCAGTGTTTGGTCTCTCTCCCTGGTGTCGCCTTGGCCTCACTGCTGCTGAGCCGTGTGTGAGAAGAGACAAACCCGAAATAGTAGTGCTGCAGGTTGGACTCCCACCAGAAAATATCTTTTTGTTGTATAGCAGATGCTGGACAGTGTAAAAATGGGAGTTAACGTTAACCTTGCCACTTAAGCTTTGTCTTGGTGCCAGAGATATTATAATCATGATTGGTTTAACCAACTTTAACAGACTTCAATAAATACATATTTTTACAGTTAATATCTTTAATGTAGTTATTTTCCTGTGCAGCCTTTCTGTCTTTGGAGATGGCTGTTGAGATGGTACTTTGTCATCTGAAATGACAGCTGCCCTAGCCAGGAGAATTATAACAGTTTTTGTGCTACTTAAAAATAGACACATCTTCCCAAAATGGGGATTTGTTTTCCTAAAGGAGTGACCCTTAACTCAATTTTAACTTGTTTGATTTCATAGATGGACATTATTAATACTAAGCAGAGGAAGAATCCCTCTGGATTTGCATTTTTATATCTTTTTAGTACCAAAAAAATTCATGGTGACTAAGCTCATTTGTAGTGTGGTAATGAAACTTAATCAGAAATGACTGTCTTTCACTCTGAATGTTGTAGATGATATACAAGTTCTACATCTTTAAAAAACTTATTTGCAAAGAGGATTAGACAGGATCCTCTAATCCTCATTTCACCTGTTTAATTAATAAATTATAAATACTCATTCTAATTATGTCACGCTCGCCATGGGCCTGATCCCAAGAGATGCTGGGTATCTGGGCCCACGTGGACCGCCACTGACGTCCTGCTCCACCGTCACTCCTGCTTTCTCAGCAGCCTGCTTTACACAGAGCTGGTTTCTCCTCTTTTGTCCTGGCTTTGGTTACAGGCAATCAGTGTTTCTTCAAAGCAGGCTGACAGCATATTGCAATTCCTTAGATGTCTGTGCTTGATAAGGATGGTGCAGCTGCAGCAGATTTCACAGGGCATCAAGCCACAGAGGCATGCCCGTATTTAAATTTCCACATTGTGTATTCCACTGGGCCTTACGTGCGTGCAAGTAACTGCGTGGCTCAGGAGGCATTATATTATACCAAGTAAGATAAAATATTGCAGGTGTTCATGTCTTACTGTAGTTCATGCCAGCAATTATGGGTTGGGAGGAGAGAATGCTCACAGGCACAAGAGAAGAATGTGGGATTTTAACACCGATATCAAGTCATACATGCAACGTAACTATAGTTAAAATGTGTCTTCCTGAGGGTCCGTTATCCAGCCCTATTTAATAGTATGTAATAATGTTGGTGAAATTGGTAAGAATTGTGCTTTTGCATTTCACGTAGTCAGGGTTTTGCAAATCCTCACTAATAATACCACCACGAGGCGAGAGACTTGAAATGGATGCTGGTGGGGAAACAGAGGAAGGGGAAAATATATTGGGGGCACCTAGTGCAAATGTGACAGTGATGGTGAGAAACTGCTCCTGCTCCCTCTGCAACACTTCCACGCAACCAACGGGAGTGCAGAAACAAGCTGAACAGCGTATTTCAGGTAACTCCGTCCAAGCAGTTTCCCTTCTATTGCTTGTTAGAGTCCCACAGCGCTACACCAATAAATGAAATAGATAGCAAGTCTCTTGGAACAAAGGTGCCTCGGGAATTACCTGGGACAGCTTGCCAGCTTTCCTGGGGCCCGCCAGGTGCAGGCTCCAAGTCAGACATGACTTCTTTGGCAGCAGCAGTATAGTCCGGACCCTGGTGGCTTCCGACTGGACAAAGGGGCACATCCAGTCGTAGAGTGGGGAAGGTAGAGGAAATCATGGAAGGAAGAGGATGAATGGAAGCTGTTTGCACTGAACAACTACTCACTTGATCTACCCTTATCTCCAGTCTGCTATCGAGTAGTCCCAAAGAAAGAGGCAGCTGTTGCTTGAGATGAGATGGACAGCATTGCATGAGAAGTCCTGGCGGTGGCCAACTGCTCTTTCCTGTGAACAAACTAGAGGTAGATACAGACTAGGTAAGTCTGAAGCAGTGCCCCCCTTGACTGAGGCAGGCCAAGTGAGGTGGGATGGGGATCTTCTCTGTGTATATGTGTCTCTGCTACTACATTTGACAGATGGCTCTGCTCAGTCAACTTGTAAAAGGCAAATAGAGGTGGTCTTGGGAATGTGGGAGGAAAATTAAATGGATAAAAAACACCCAGCAAGCCCTGTCTTCATCAAGCCATGCAATTTTAAACTTTTAACAACCACCTGAAAGAAAACATTGAAACTCCCAGTAACCCTCAAAATCATGCACTTACTGCAATATTACCAAACTCCTGAGACAGACCCCTCAAACAGCACTAAAATAATATACAGCATGCTTTGTAGCTCTTGTTAAAAATTTATTATTTGTCTTCTGATTTTTTGAGATGCCAGAGTTCCCCCGAGCCATACTTACAAGTTCTTCTTTGTAACGAGCATCAGTAGAAAAACATCACTTAATTGGTTAGACATTGGTTTTTTTTCCTCCAGCAGCTGGAGCTCAAAGTAAACCCCATGACAAAAAGTTTCAACAAATTGGTGAAAGCTGGTGGTGTTGGGGTTTGAATCAGTGATGAATGCATTAGAAAATACAAAGGTTAGTTCTTCCTTTTAGTAAAGTAAAGGGGTGGGGGGGGCAAGATTACTGCCTGTGAAGTTCAGCGAGTAAACAGCTATGTAACTCTGAGAGTGTCAAGGAAAACACAGGAGTAAAACTGGCCACAAGTAAACCTGGGTTTCAAAATGTGAGAAAGTCCTACCGCAGAAGAGCAAAGAGACAAGACCTTGTCACAGTAATGGGAGCAGCAGTGGCCGTCTTCTAAGAGAAAGGTGACTTGGCTCATGGAGGGAGCAGAGTTGGGTGCTCTGCCTCCTCCGTGAACATCTTAACAGAGTTCCTGGTCTTCCTAAAAAGAGCAGCCTCTACTGTGGCAGCTCCCCAGCGGTGCCTATTTCAAAAAAGCAAAGCGCTTCTAAAGCAAGTCCAAAATGTTTTAACTGTCTCATTTTAACTCTGCAGAAAGAGACTGTGAAATTTTCTTTGAGCTGTAAACCAATAACAATCTATACAGTACTTCACAATGTATCCAGTGAAAGAACTAATTATATATGTTAGATTGAGTCTTTTGATAGCGTCTCCCAGATTATGCTGGGATGCTGGCCAGGCATGATTTCAGGAGATGTGAAAAAGACCAAAGAAAAGGAATCTGAACTTGTTCAATTTGTTGTTGTTCTGTGTTTAAAACATTAAACACTTCACAGACTTTTTTTTTTTTTTCTTTTCTGGTTATCTCAAACAAATATTCTTTGATATAACTTGTGAGAGAAGAAACAGGATTTGAACCATGCCCTCTAAATGAAAACTTGTACAATAGTTTCCTACAAATTATAATGGAGTAAAATGCAATTAATATTTTGATGTGACTTGAAAGTGACCTTTCCCAGCCTCCAACAGCAAGATTGCTTTCACAAATGTACTGCTCTGAAAAGCTGATGTGTTTGCTGGGCACATTAAAATTAAAAATATGGGCTGATTTCTCCCCCGCCCCCAGTTCTCACTGAACTATCACAAATTATTATGAAAAATGGTGCAGGTCCTCAGACCTTTGGGGTTGAGGTGTACCGCTTGCTGGCGTGTCAGCCTGCTGCAAGGATGCCCTTGCACCTTTCTGCATTATGTCCTTCGCTGGAAGCCAGTCTCTTCCACACAGACGCCAACACCACCATGTTACCAACTCCTCACCCCCCAGAGCAGTTAGGTAGGGATGCAATTCATAGCTTTTTGGATACATCAGGACGAGCACACAGATGTGATTTTACCTGCTGTCTTGCTTCTGAAGATTGTAAGTCCCACTTTAATTCAGGTTAAGGTTAAAGCAAACAAAAATATTTTATTTATGGAATTCAAACAGAGCTTACAGAGGTTTTTGAAGATGCAGGACAGAAAGGAAACTGCATGCAGTCAAGATGTTACACGATGGAATCTTTAAAGGCTTCTCTTCCCATATCCCAGTGAGAAGCAGACTTACCCGAGACGCATTGCCAGGGCTCCCGCTGTGCCGAACATCCTCTGTCCTCGGGCAGCGACCACGGGAGGTACGCATGCTCGGGTGGGGACCGGGGGAGGCCCGACAGCTTCCCATCGCTTCCGTTCATGCCTTGATGGGAGAGAGGTGTGCAAGGGATAAGAGAAGGACCTCAGGCCTTCCTGCTCTCACAAATGTTTTATTTCCTGACTTAGTTACCCTATGGAAATGCTGGTGACACTGGGCATGGCCAGGCATTCCCATCTCCCATCCAAGCAACTGATGGATTTTGTTCGGCTTATCCCATGTACTTTCGAGCTTTGTGGTCTCATTGAAGTCGGACAGGACCTCTGGAGGTCTCTAGTCCAACCCTTGTTCCAGCAATATGAACATCTAAGTCAGATCAGGCACTGGGGATCTTGTCCAGGGGAGTTTTGAGTATCTGCAAGGACAGAGATTCAGCATCCTCTCCAAGCACCCTTTTGAAGTGCTTCACCACCGTTGTGGGGGGGGAACCAACAAACAATTAGTTGGAATTTCCCTTGCTCCTGCCTATGACCGTTGTTTCTTGTACTCTCACCACACGCTTCTGAGAAGGATCTGCCTGTCCTCCGTCCAGCCCTCCCCACCCCAGCGGTAGTGGCAGTCAGCCATCGGAGTCTCCCTCAGCCTGCACTTTTGCAGGCTGAGAATGCCCAGCTCCTTCTGCGATTCCTCGTGCATCATGTGCTCCAGCTCTCGTCCACCACAGGAGCTCTCTACTGACCTCCCTCTCTCCTGTGCTGAGGGAAACGCAGCTGGACACTCTTCCAGGTGTAGCTTTGAGCAATGGGTAGAAGGGGAAAAAAATCCTTCCCTTGAGCTGTTGGCTACTTCTTACCTAACCCCACACGTAGCTAGCCTTCATCGTCACCAGGATGTCCTGCTGACCTGCCTGCCCACCTGCGCCCTTCTGCAGAGCTGGTCTCCAGCAAACCCTGTGCTGCATGCACAGCCAGCATGCCGCAGCTACCCAGCAGGACAGAGTTTTCCTTCCAGTTTACCACGTAATCCTTTTCCCCACATGCTGAATCCCATTTTGCATGAGCCACATTTTCGTCAGTCACGTACTACATCACTGTGTAGATAAGATTAGTGCCTACCTCTTGCTAAGTATGACACTTGACATTACAGAGGTACTCCAGAGTGATACTGGGTGATTTGGGATGACTGAGCTCCTCCATCTTCTTGCTGGCAAGCTATGTGTAAATAATATGCATTTGACACAGTGCTCTTGTATATACTGGTTTGGTAACATTCCCTCAGTAGATCAAAAAGCTGTGACTTGATCCTTTCCCTAATGTAGCGAACATTTGACAAGTTATTGCTGAAGCTGAGTACTATTTATAGGTTGTTTTACTATTGAGTTCTGGACTTATGGTGACTAACGATAAAAATTATACTGCACAACCATCAAGTATTTTTAAATACTCTCCGGTAGGTCTCTCCTAATGTTTTACTTCAATTATTTATTTTCATGAAGTAAGGAGGAGGGAAAGTTTAAAAGAGCTGTTCCTTTCCCTTTTGGGGGAAAAGAAACCACCGAAGAGCATATTTCAAATCCAATGCTTCTCTAAAAAAAATATTGTATCATAAAACTTCAACATTGAAATATCAGCTCACTGAAATCAATGGGATTTTTTCCAGTACTTTTGTTGCTGAGCTTCCTTTACATCCTTTTTCTGCTGAGGGAAGAAGGTTGAATCAGTCAGAAATGCGAGCGCCTTGCCTCTGAGGAATTCAGTTTGTTATAACTCGGAGAAACTCTTCCCTGCGCCAGAACAAGTCTCTGTCTGTCTTGCCTCCTGTTTTGAACCCTATTTTTAGCCCATTTTAATTGCATAAATAGATTAAAGTCGTGCAGGCGTGATACCAGAGGAATGCTTCCACAGTGGCGATATTACTTAGGCTATCAGATGTTTCAACCAGTAAACGTGGTTGTCGCCACTGGGATGCAGCCATCAGGCTGGGAAGACCTTTTACCTGAACATGTTAGTAGGGGGTGGGACGTAGAGAAATACCAGAGGGTGAACCCTGCCACAGAGCGCAGCGTTACCACTTTCCTTTCTGCTTGCATCTCACGAGCAAACTCCTCCACGCTACAGTGGCCGCTGTCCTCATCCACAGCTGGACGTACTTCAAGCCTGGGGAGGGCGGACTGAGAGGTGGGGAAGGGAAAAGCAGCAGGTATAGGCTTTACACCTCAGGCTACAACAGCTTGGATAGGTCTCCAGCAATCCATTTATAGCAGACCAAACATGCAGGAGGGGAGGCAAGTTATTAAGGGCATGGAGCTAGGACTCGCCGAGATTACTCTCATCAAAAGGCTAAATTTGCAGTACCTATGCTAAAACCTATCGCTCAAAACTTCTGGGCTTGTGTAAGCATTCAGGCTGAAATCCGAGGGGCAAGAGGTGCAGAAGAGGCCACCGATGCCATAGGGCAGCCCCTCGGGAGCTGCTGCCTTCTGCCGGCCCGGCACAAGCCGGCACTCTGAGCCCGAGGGTTCCTTGCTTTTCACATCACAGGCTACTGCAGGATTATAGTTCATCTGTCTGGGCCAATTAACTCAGATAATTAAAATGGCTTTTTTTCCTCTGTCAGATTAATCTCTTAGCCATAGTGTTAGAATTATGACTTTTTTTTCATTCATCTTTTAAAACCTCATTTTCTATGCCTGTGTGTTGAGACCTCAGTTCAAAATAACAGCAGTGTCACAAAAAACAGCCAAGTTGCTCCTGCCGGAGAGAAGCCAGGGGAGTTATTCAGAAAGTACTGAGAACTGATAGGATCTGGCTGCCTTCGTGCCTTGAGACACATTCTTCATTTCTTTTAAAACTGGAAGTTAGCCAAATTCTTAACTTTTCTGTGTGCTGAAATTTATTGTATGGCTGGCAAGGGAGATTTTGCATATTTGCAGCCGTGGGGTTCCCCGCTACGGCAGGCATGCCCACAGAGCTGCCCTTGGCTGCCCCGGGGACCTGGCGATGGCAGCACCCCCAGCCCCTGCTCAGGAGGGCAGCACCATTCTCCGTGCCCCAGGTTTCACCTGCATAGGCTAGAATATTGCCGGCACTGTCCTGTCCCTCGGCTTTCTCTGTTAAACTTGTCTTCAACAGCAGCAAAAAAAAAAAATTTCAAGCCAAGCCTTGCTTCTTTCCCCTTCGCCTCTACCTTGCCCAGGTATTTCAGGATATGCAAACATAAGCCTACGTCTGAGGTTCATTAGGTGTGCGCACCTCTTAAAACCGGCTCTTACTTTAAACATTTGATGCTGAGTTTTGGCTGTGGAGGTGTTACACTGAAGGCAGGCTCTGGTCCATCACAGCTGAACAAAGCCAAGGCAGGCTCGAGACTGCTTTTGTCGCCCTTCTGTAACATGCATTCATTTGTAAGAAACGATGAATTAGTTGCAGTACAGAGGCTCTGTTTGGTGAAAATCTATTCTGAAATGTTATCGCAGTGAGTGTCTTTGATTATGATAGCGTGAATAAGTGCTTTGGGGAAAAAAATAAGTAATACTAAATAAGAAGCTCATACTCACATGAGAATCTGTTTCTTGAAAGCCTCTAAAATTCTTCACCTGTTATCAGGTATTGCAAAGTTGGAGATAAAAGTAACCAATGTTAAAAAGATTAGGCTATCTTCCATTTCATAAAGCCTTAAGTTAATTCAATAACCAGAGCTTTCATTGTCTCAGTAATTGAAATTACCATTAGTTGTCTTGTCATCATGGACTGATATTAATGACTCTTACATATTGCTCTCTGTCTGGTACCTTGCACGTACAAGGATTCATTGTGATAGTACATTTCATCTTTCACGTAACTGCTGCTATTAGTGCTATTACCAAGCTAAGCTGCCTTCAAAGCCTAATGTGAGCTACTGACTTTACTCCCCTGATTTCCACCCGGATTTAGTCCAATAGGAATAATGCAGTCATATCAGAAATCCAGTTTAATGATAACAGTGTTTTGAAGGCAGTGTCGGCTGAAAAGCAGAATATGGGGTTTTTCCTTGCCAGGCTTGTGCTCATGTTCTTTGCAGCCAAGGTGTAATAAAAGGGAGCAGGAATTTCCAGAGAATCTAACACAGAAATCACAAGCAAGCCTCCACTTCCCCCTCCCCCTTGTTGTAGTTTAGTTGCTCAAGACTTCAAGATCCAGTTCGGATAGGATTTGATTAAGAACTGGCTTTAACGTTTCTATGGGATGTTTAAGAAATCAGTGTCTTTATGTTGCTCTCCAAAATGTTGATGTGTATCTACTGGAAAATAAAATTATTGATGCTTTAAAAAAACAACCCCAAATTGTGCTTCGCCAATAACATTAACATTCTGTGAATTAAATAGTTGTAGATTTATCTCTTGATCCCTTATTAAACTGGTGCTTAGCCAAATATTCATATTTAGCTTTCATAATCTTTCCTCAAACATTTGTCCCTCCAGAACCACAGTCCCTTTGATTCTTTTCTCTGAGCTCCATGTGAATGTCTATTTTTGGATTATTTTTCCCCAGAGGTGACAGTTTTCATATTTGCAAGCCAAAAAATCATGTTACTTTATGTCCTGGAACTGTAAATTTTTGTCATCAATGACTGGAACGTTTCCAGGTTGAGAATGCTTTGTAAGTCTAATAATGTATTTATTTTCTCATATAGGTCAGGACTAAGACGTGTGTTGGTAAATGCATGCACCAAATATTTCTTTCTGGTCTGGGTTGCGGTTTGCTTTAAATGTTACTTGTTTACGGCCCTTTTTGGTTCTCCCCTCCTAACTTGGCAGAACTATTGCAGAGGCTGATCTACCTCGAGGGCTGGTGAGGGCTTTGCAGGCCCTCAGTTATCTCCCTCAGCAGGGGATGTGGGATTATCGCAGCCCCTCAGCACCCGCTGTTCCCGCAGTCAGGCGGCTGAAACCGCTCTCTCCCTTTCTTTGAACTCGGAGCATCAGGGACTGTGTCTAACCAGGTCCAGCTAGCCTAACCTGGTGCCTCTGGGCGGCCGGGAGTATCTGACAGGTCCAAAAAGATTGGAAGCTGTAAATGAATGAAAACATAGAGGCAAACAAATGCATATCTTAATGCCTATCAACTTGTTAATTTGTACATTAAAAATAAAAATCCAGCTCTGACTAATAAGGGCATCATGCAGGAACGCACATGAAATAGTGTGAAGATGGAGAGCACTGCTGCCGAGGCTAAGCAAGAGACCAGCAGAGATGTTTGTGATGCAGTGGGGTCAGCTTGGGCAGGTGAAACTCTGCAGGATGGAAGGGAAATCTGCAAGGAAGGAAGCCAAATCATCGTTAAGCTTTCCCTCTTCCATAAACAAGAAAGATCTTGCCCTACTGTTATAACCTTGTGCCTGCTTTTGAAAAACCTCTACTGAATGGTAGAGGTTGGAAGGGACCTCTGTGGGTCATCTAGTCCAACCCTCCTGCCGAAGCAGGGTCACCTACAGTAGGCTGCACAGGACCTTGTCCAGGAGGATCTTGAATATCTCCAGAGAAGGAGACTCCACCACCTCCCTGGGCAGCCTGTTCCAGTGCTCCGTCACCCTCAGAGGGAAGAAATTCTTCCTCATGTTCAGCTGGAACTTCCTCTGCTTCAGTTTGTGCCCATTGCCCCTTGTCGTGTCGCTGGGCACCAC
>Ga0065711_1041640_pt1 | contig 15993 bp, 7 predicted proteins | sample Hoacrofraction12_FD_59098 | JGI IMG/M metagenome (GOLD analysis project Ga0065711, IMG submission 59098) | Hoatzin crop microbial communities from Cojedes, Venezuela - Epithelial fraction 12 v2 (version 2) | ecosystem: Host-associated > Birds > Digestive system > Esophagus > Crop | place...
AGCGTGACGTCACATGGTATGGAATACCGGGCTCTGTTTGGCCAGGTGGGGTCAGCCCCCACCCCCCGGCTGTGCCCCTTCCTGGATTCCGGTGAAAATTAACCCTGTTCTGGCCAAACCCAGGACAAGCATCCTCTTACATACTTGTTTCCTTGCCTGCTTGGATACCCTTGTCATCACTGGCCACTGGTAGGAAAGATTCAGCAGCTGTACTGTACCCTAAAGGTGTACAAGAGAAGTAAGAGCAAGTACTTTTGATAAGAATATTAAGACACTAAATTAATTTAGGAAATAAGAAGGTGTCCAAGTCTTATATCACCACGAGCCTATTTTTCATGGGCATTATAACTCAAAACAGTGGGAGTAAAGATATTTATTTACCTGTCTGTCTTTAAATACTTTCTTTTCAAATCTGAAAACAGAGAAACTGTAAATGTAAATTTAGTGTAACAGTGCAAAACATTGATCACTGCTTCAGGAGAAGTTAGACTTAGTTAAGATCTAGACCAGCATCTTCAGTGATGGAGATCTCTCTGCTGTTGAATAATCTGAGGGAAGACAATTGTCAGAGAACTGTACAGATAATTATGGAAAGCCAATGGGAGACAAGTTTGACTCAAAATTTAAAAAACAGACTGAAACACTGAAAATATTGAAATAGATCTAAACTGTTATCCCCTAAATAAAATGAATTCATTTGACAGTAGATCAGATTACATTCAGCATGTGTCTATACAGTCCTTTAAAGCTGGAGTTAAGGTTGTATTGCGTGTGCTTAGAGACAGCTGGACATGAATCTGATTTTGCCCCAAAGTAGAAAATCTGTATTGATGCCATGCTGTTCATGAACTTTGTTGAAAGCATACTTTGCAATGAGCTGAATTTTGTTAAAATTTAATACAATAAGCGCATTATAAGCAATCACTTTATAATTGTCAGTAAGTCCTTTTCTAGTAGGCTTTCGTTGGAACACCATAAACAATTGGTGTTTAAATCTGGACAGAAAAGTGTCTGAGACTGGACTGACTGTGCAGAGACTAAATGGGCTCAGACACTGAAGCACTTTTAGTCACAGATATGTATTTAATGCTAACAAATGATAGGCCACCCTAACCGTAGCGGGAGAAATGGGACAGCCTGGGAGAGAAGCCAAGTGGATCAGGGTGAAGGTTCCTCACACTGTGTCCCTTGCCCCTGGCAGCAGCAGCAGTGGTGGGGGCGGTTGTTGTTGTGGTGAGGTGACACAGCACAGAAGGAGGTCGGGCAGGTCAGACCAGCGCTCCCAGGCGTGTGGGCTGAGCAGTGCCAGAGGCCGTCAGAGCCCCGACGCACCCCAGCCACCTCGTGCTGAGTCTCTACCGTCTCTCTCCCCCAGCGACCACAGCTCCTGTCAGTCACAGGAACAGAGAGGGAATATCCATTTCTGATTGGCTCGAGTTCCCGCAGCACCTGGTGATTGGCTGCTGCTGTGCGGACATTTCCCACCTATTGCTCTGGAAGATTCTCCGCGCCCAAATAAGTGCCACCGTCAGTGGTTAGTGACAGGCGAGTCACCTGAGGGTCAGCAAGAGTTGACCAGCCCTATGCCACACTAAACGGAGAGTTAAACTCAAAGCCCGAGGCCAAGAGATAAATTTTGATTGTCATTCACACAGTAGCGTGTTGTGCTTGAGCCTGCTGGGCCATTGCTGAAGGGGCAGGTTTCCTAACTGCCTGAATGTGCGTGACTGGCTGCTCTTCAGGAGTATCAACATTTGAACAGGAATACTGCTTTTCCCCCATAAAATCATGGTTATTCTTACTTAAGCTTATTATTAGACAATTGGCTACTGGTCTATGGCACTGAAATGGTAAACTCTGGCTATTGGTTTATGGCCCTGAAAAGGTAACTCATATGTAAGTGTGAATTGTTGTATTTCACTGGAAACACTAGTAATAATAAGACAGGAAATTTGATAATGAGCCCTCATTTAGTTGAGACTGCAACATCACCCTGAGGCAACAACAACAGCATGTTCCTCATTGCTACTTTAATCTAACACTCTGAATTTGGAATAGAAGCAGAGAAACAGGAAAAAAATTTTTTCCTCAGCTGGTCTTTAAAGACGTGAGATGTACGGAAGCATTAAAAGGCAAGAAAGGTTATGAACATGCCTGAGGGTCATCTAAGGACAGCTCTTACATTTCTGATTGTTTTCTTAAACACTGAAGTTTTTAATTTATGGAAAAAAAATTCAGGACAATCTATAAGTGTCTTGTAATCGCTTTATGTAACCAGATTCGTAAGTGTCACCTAATTTTTGAAATAATTTTACCCAGTTGCTCTGCCCTTTCTTTTTGTTGGCACTCTAACCGAGGCTGCCAAATGCAGTAGACTTAGTTTATCCCAGGGTGATGCAGCTGCTGCTGCATTTTCACTTTTGGGAAAATCTGACTAATTCGAAGTGCCAATCTTCACATGGTCGTAAAGCCCAAAAAAAACAGAAGTCTTTCAACCCCTGCAGACCACTGTTCTCTTTCCAGTGGTTGTACTACTTTTCCCTTTGTCGGTATAGCAGAGTCTCACGTCTTCTTCTGCTTTTTCATAGACAGCAGAGGTTTCGCTAGGTCTGTGCACTTTCATGCTCAAAGCATACTGCCATTATATATGGTTAGCAGTAGTTGCAGTGTAATCATCTTTTGTTGGTTCTGAAAGAGAAGAATAAAGATTTAATAGCTTGTGAGTAGCTGCTTATTGAGGCCACCCATACCTCATACACTTCAGAACACAGTCTTTTTAAGGTAAATGTAACTTAGTGGACCTAAGCCTTGTTTCAGCTCATCTTGCAGTCTGTCTTACTCGAGGCTTACTGCATGATTTCCTCAAGACAAGGTGCATGCTTCAGAAATACCACAGGGGTCTGAACATAACAGAAGCAATTTGAGCACACCTAGATACCTGTAAAGTGAAAAACCAGTCTGTGATTTTCTCCAGAACAACATCCATTGCTAACAATATCTGAGATTCCAGATAACCTAAGCTATTTGCTTAAGCAGCTGTGCCTGTCACTGGATTTGTCAGGCATTGGAACAGGCAGCCCAGGCAGGTGGTTGAGTCCCCATTCCTGGAGGTGTTTAAAAAACATGTAGATGTGGCACTTCAGGATATGGTTTAGTAGACATATGGTTGGACTTGGTGATCTTAGAGGTCTTCTCCAACCTATGATTCTGTGATGTGATAGTAGTATATTTTGGTGCAGTCTCAGCCATGTGTCATCTATTATAGGGCTTTTTCAGCATTTTGTCAGTGAATGACAGCCTTTCCAAAAGATTTGAATAAAATTGCCCATTAAGCGAATGTATTATACTGAGTTTATATTTGCTTTATGAAACCTCACAACCCCACATTTCAAATGTATGGCTATTTTGTATCTCATTACTTGTAGCAGCACCTCCATGAAAGAGTTGGATTACAGACATTGATAATTGACTCTCCCGACTTATTTCACAAAGTTAGTGAAAATGCATCTTGTATATATGCCAAAGTTAGCTGTGTGTCACTTCATAAATGAACCTATCCCTTCGCCAAAACTTCCAAATGACTTCCAGGTCAGGAGAACACCGATCATAATACTGTGTGTTTGCCGAGAATTTTCACTCTATCTAGATAGGTATATTTTAGAAAATGTCCTAGACAGTTTGGAATGTATGATTAATGGATAAAATACAAGTCCATCACTAATGAAGGGATCTCTAGTGGAATATCTGGGTGTATCAGGTTATACTATTATGTGGCTGAAAGACTTGCTGCTTCTGACAAAATTGAGGCTTGTGTAGGCAACTATTTACCTTGGATATTTTCAGGAATGTGATGCAGTCATCTTTTTTAACGTTGTTTCACCAAATGCATTCCTGTTCCTTTGTTTCAATGATACATAACTACTTACACTTTTGCTTTGGTCACTGTGTAGATAATATATTTGTCAGTCTTTCTATGAAAAAACCCTACTGCAGCAGATCGTCAGCACTAGAATATGTACACACAGCCATTCAGGGAGGAAACTGCCTCCCAGTAAATTGTGAACTTTGAAATATGTTGTAGCTGCATTTTGTAATGTGCCTCCTGTTTCCACTACATATTCATGAAAACTTTGCAGAGAAGGATCTGCTCCAACTGCTGTTAGTAAATAGAAAAGTCTCTGGCTTGAATGCTTTGAATCTCTCTTCAATGAGAGAAAAACACTACCACGCGCAGCACATCTCAAAACCCACTGGCTGTCATAAGACACTTCAGTGTTTGTCATCATTTGCATATATTTCGTATATAATATTTTATTTTCATTATTTATGTATTTTTCCTACGATATTCTAATGAACCACTTATAAACTGATAAAAGTAACTATGTATGAAGTATCCATTAAATGAGTCCTTTAAATGAGTGACAGAATGAAGAATCAATGGCTGTCTTTGGATTTTGCATATTATTTTATACTATTTCCACTTATTTTCAGTTTTCTGTATTATTAGTTCTGCCTGATAATGTAATTTTTATCTATTTTGCGCAATAAACTATATATTCTTTATTACAATGAAGAACGCTTTAGAAAAGTAGAATTCCTGTCAACACAAATTCTACCGCTTGCATACTTAGGTGTTAGGTTGCATTTCAGGGGATCTACCCATAATTTGAAGACAGTAGTGGTGAAATAATATAGACACTTCTTCAGGAACAAATGCAGGCCTTGTTCTGTTGATGGGAATGAAGGTCACCTATTTGTAAGTGGTTGATTTTGCTGACACAATGAGGCTTAATACAACTGTCATGTAAGTTGACCCAAACATCTTGGTCAAAAAAGCAGAAATATTAAAGAGAAAATCTATTAAGAATGTTTTATCAGAGTCTTAAATATGCCTTTGCTACCCTTTAGCAGTGTCTGTCTGCAAGATAAACAGCCAGTTCCAGTACTAAAATCAACTTCTTTGGCTCCATCGTATACTGATGTGACAGAAAGATGGACTTCACTGTTAATCATAAAATGACAGTACTTAGTGACTGTCTTTAAAAACAGAGAGAAAAGAATTTGTGAAGATATTTAAGAAACAGAAAATTCCTTAAAAGTTATTTATCCTTTGCAATGGCAGGCTGTTTTATAGGATTAAAAAATCTCATGCAACAAAGCTGTAAGATCCCTATTTCTTTTCTCCAAATAATCAGAGTGCTTATAACAGGTGCACCGTCAGTGCTAGCATCCTCACCAAATTACTGATACTAACGTTTAGAGCATTTATCTCTAGGGCATGACAGAGGTGCCTCCAAGCTAACTGATGGGTTTAAAATTATTCATAGTACAACTTGTTACAGTGTGGTACTGACATTGAATCAGAAATGGGATAGCACCACCAAGTTTTTTTATGTAGATCATTGACTGCTCACCATCTCACAGTGACCTCCTCACCTCCGTGGAAAGGCCTCAGTGCCACATTTTACAGTAATTGGTGTGCAGAAGCAGCTTGAGATTGGGCAGCTCTTGGTGCTGTGAATGTGCTGTAACTAGAGCTCTACCTCCTTGCAGCATTAATGTGTGATGTTGCCCAGCTTCTACTTTCCAGCTGCCTCATTATAAAGTGTGGAAATATCCACTGTCTAAGGATCCTTTAACAGTTCTTGCTCAAGTAATAAATGTAGGACTAGATGATCTTTAATGGTCCCTTCTGACCCAAACCATTATATGGCTTGAATTGTGGATGATGGGCATTTTTTCTGAGGCATAAATGCCAACTGAGTTTAGTCAGGCTTAGTCCGTGAATGTTAATTTTCTTGTTTTCCTTTCAATCTGTACAGTTAAATTCTAGCATTCCAGTAACACCTTTTGGACATGAGTAGAGATTTTACATGGTCAAAATTTCAGCTTGTTTCATTTAACCAAGTGCTGAACATCTGAAACTGTGTTGTAGGGGAAGGAGAAATAATATCCCACTGATACCACGATACAGTATCTAGCCTTACTCTTTGTGTAGTAGAGCTGTAGAAACAGAAATATTATTTGACAAGCTTTATTATACCAAATTTCGGTGGTCATTTTACATGAGCATTCAATGTCATACCTACAGAGGCTGGACCTCCATATCAGCTATTCTCTAAGTGTGACAAAACATTTCTCACACAAGGGGATTTTGCTAAAAATTCTCATTGAAACACAAAATCCTGAGCAAAAAGTGTTGTGATTTGCTTTTGTTATTTTATGCAAAAATAGTACTGTTAGATTACCTGAAATATAACCACCTCAGACCTCTTGTTGTACTTGAGAGTTATTTATTTTTGTATGAAAAATTCTGAACAGAATCCTGCCAAAATATCATATGCAGGAGAAAGTTCTAAGACTCAAAAAATTGAGTTTAGCAATGGTAGTCGTTGTGTTATACTAATATAAAATATAATCTAATTCAGAATGCATGAGTTAAATAAGAACAGGAAACCAAGACCATAGAAGCTTCTGCCAAGTGTGTGTTGCAGGGTTATTATTACTATTTTGGGCTTATTAAGCTGTCAAGGCTGTTCTGGTCCTTTAGAAAGCTGTGTCTTCCACATGCCTGTCCTGAGGCAGTACTCATTCCATGATTTGTGCAATAGCTAAGAAAATTTTAAAACTGTGAAATTTTCTGTTTTCTAAAAAAGCTGAACCCTTATTTGGCTTTTGGAAGCACAAATTTGAATGTGTGAAAGAAAAGGCTTATTTTTAGAGATTTTTCAGAGGTCTAATTTTTCACCTAATTTAGGATATGATTGTAATCCATAGTGACAAAAATTAATTCTGTAATGCTCTCATTTATAAGATTATTTAAGCCAGCATGTTTAACTCTGCTCTGAAATCTACTGAAAGGATTCACGATTCACATGATTAGAAGATCTTATCTGAGGGCACAGTAAGCAGCTGAAGAACAGTAAAGTTTTAAGCTACTACATCTAATTCATAAATGAACATGAGTATAGTCTCAGCACTTCCACTATTTCTGAACCTGTAGCTCGTTTAGAGAATATTCCTGATTCATTTTCAAATTAGTGAGGAGTTCTTGCTCTCTGTCATATGCCCTCTGATGTTCGTTTTCAGATAAGTCAGTTAAACTTAAATTCTTTCATTAAATGGGTACTATTTGTGAAAAGAAAAGAAACTCTACGAATTAAAGCATGAATTAAATTTACTTTTACAGATAGAGAGACAAGGGGTAGATGTGTCTGTATGAACATGAGGGTTTTGAATAAGAATTTCTCCCATAACACCACAATGTATGCTGTGTGGAGAAATAACTGAGGGCTCAGGGTTTCTTCAGCTCTCCTTGTAAGTTTATGCTGGTAGAAACTAATTTCTTTAGAGAAGATGTTATCTTTTATTCCTTTCCGTATAACAAATGGTAGTTTGTTGTATTTTTATTATGCCTATACACCCTTTAGTTATCAAGACTTTTATTATTTGTAATCTGCAATGGTAGAATCAGTTGCTTTCTGTCACTTTCTCTGCAAATGTGCTGCAACCTATAATAGGTTGTATTAGCTTTCAGATTCTCAAGACAAGTGCTTCAGGAAAAAAAACAATCACTTCCGTAACCAATTTCTTGGGGCATAATGCAGAAGTGCTAGCAGAATGTCCAGAGAATTCTGTCGTGGAATTCATTTTTTCCCACAGCTTTTAGATGGTAAAGGAATAGTACTTTTTAGCGAAGTGCTTAAGCATATTAGAGCAGGTAAGTTATGATCTGTTTTGTCTTTCTTAAGACACTGTATCGTCTAAGGGGAAAGAAACCCTTAGCCTGGCTGACACCTTTAGGGATTTTTCTACTTCTATTCTTCACGTAGTTTAACTAAGTAGCAGGACTTTTGTGCAGGATATTATGGATATTAGAAGTTACATGGGTTCAAAAACCAACATGTATAAATGCATGAGACAAAGATTCATTAAAATCTTTGGCCCAGAAAGTCCACGAGTTGCCATTTTTAAAAACATGGAATGAGAGAATTAGAGAATCATAGAATAGTTAGGATTGGAAGGGACCCTTAGATGTCATCTAGTCCAGCCCCGCTGCCATGAGCAGGGAAATCTTCAACTAGACCAGGTTGCTCAGAACCCCATCCAACCTGGCCTTCAATGTTTCCAGGGATGAGGCATTTACCACCTCTCTGGGCAACATATTCCAGTGAGTCACCACCATCATCGTGAAGAATTTCTTTCTTATGTCTAATCTAAATCTACCCTTCCTTAGTTTAAAGCCATTACTCCTTGTTCTGTCACAACAGGCCCTGCTAAAAAGATTTTCCGCTGCTTTCCTATAGCCCCCTTTAGATACTGGAAGGCTGCTATAAGGTCTCCCAGGAGCCTTCTCTTCTCCAGGCTAAACAACTCCAACTCTCTCAGCCTTTCCTCATAGGAGAGGTACTCCAGCCCTCAAATCATTTTTGTAGCCCTCCTCTGGACCCGCTCCAACAGCTCCATGTCTTTCCTGTGCTGAGGGCTCCAGAGCTGGATGCAGGACTCCAGGTGTGGTCTCACCAGAGCAGAGTAGAGGGGCAGAATCACCTCCCTTGACCTGCTGGCTGTGCTTCTCTTGATGCAGCCCAGGATATGGTTGGCCTTCTGGGCTGTGAATGCATGTTGTCGGCTCATGTCCAGCATTTCATCCACCAGTACCCTCAAGTCCTTCTCCTCAGAGATGTTGTCAATCCCTTTATCCTCCAGCCTGTATTGATAGTGGGGGTTGCCCCGACCCAGGTACAAGACCTTGCACTTGGCCTTATTGAACATCAAGAGGTTCACATGGGCCCACTTCTCAAGCCTGTCCAGATCCCTCTGGATGGCTTCCTGTCTTTCCGGTGTGTCAGCTGCACCACTCAGCTTGGTGTCATCTGTAAACTTGCTGAGGGTGCACTTGATCTCACTGTCTATGCCATTGATGAAAATGCTGAACAGCACCGGTCCCAGTACAGATAACCGAGGGATCACACTTGTCACTGGCGTCCATTTGGAGATTGTGTTGTTGACCATCACCGTCTTGCTGCAACCTCTCAGCCAGTTCCTTATCCACTGAACAGTCCTCCCATCAAATGGATATCTCTCCAATTTAGAGAGAAGAATGTTGTGGAGGACTGTGTTAAAGGCTTTACGGAAGTCCAGATAGATGACATCCATAGCTCTTCCCTTGTCCGGTGATGTAGTCACACCACTGTAGAAAGCCACTAGGTAGGTCAGGCAGCACTTGCCTTTGGTGAAGCCATGATTACTATCTCGAATCACCTCCCTGTCTTCCATGTGCCTTAGCTTGTAGGAGGATCTGTCCCATGATCTTCCCATGTACAGAGTTGAGGCTGACAGGTCAATAGTTCCCAGGGTCCTCCTATTGGAGGCTGGAAGAGTATTTTTCAGAAGCATCACTGTGTACTTGCTATGTTCCTACTCCCTGTTGTGGTTTCCTTTCTCAGCCTCTATCATAAAGAGAATCTTGGGCTAGCCAGTGGTTGGAAAACCCGTTCTTATGACACCAGGATTTTACTTGCAGAACACCTCAGCTTGTATGCAAGTATTATCTGTGTTACAGCTTGTTTATTTCTAGCAACAAAAGTGGATGGAGTGGTTATAAGAGTCTCTGTGTCTGTGTATCTGCCCCAGATGCAAGTCCTAGTTGGAGAGGTCAGCATTTGAGAACAGACTCACCACAGTGACTTCTCTGACCCCAGATGTCTCTTATCTGAAGATACGACATCTCAGATCCTTCCTGCGTATTTCCCCATTTGGAAATGTTTCTGATGTTTCTCTTAGCAGAGCTTTAATCCATGACCTGCACCAGATGCTGCTCTGGTCGCTTCACAGCCCGCTAGGGAAAAAGAAAGATTACTCATCTAATTGAAGAGAACAAATTACTAACTTATTTTGTTGATCCATCAGGACTTTATTTTTTATCTCCTTTATACATAAACATAGGCAAAGAAGAATCAACACGTTTTGGCTCCAGATACCCCTTTATGCAAATGTATGTACCTAATTAAAGATTAGGCAATACATTTTTACAGCAGCAGTATCAGTTCTGTTGCCACACTTTCTGTTCCATGGCAGAGATTCATGCCATAATAGCAGATACATTCATTTCTTGCCAAAGAATAAAACAGGATGTCACACAGTTCATAATGTAAATGAAAATTTCTCTTAGATTAAGAAGCAAATATGCCATCTTGTAAGACTTATGTGGTTGGAGAAGGTGTCAGTTTCAGCCTATTTTCATGTTACAATTTTCTCTCTCTTGTTCCTCTTCTACACTGAATAATTTTTAAAGAAGTCTAACAAAGCCAACATGGTAACTGAACAAGACCACTACTGTGTGCTCTTAGTAATACTAATATGAATTACAAATTCATTTCATGTTCGGATATAATTTTGAAAATGTTTTAGTGTTGAAATAATGTCTTTGTTTCCCACAACTTGTTCTTTAAAATCAATATGAAGCTTCTTTCAAAACAATTGCTGTTCAGGAAACAAAGAACACACACTCTATAATGAGGTTTTAAACATCTGTTGTTTATTTACATGCTGTGCATAACAGAAAAAAAAATAAACAAGTTTTCATACTGTTGGTCCAGGATACAAAAAGATATTAAGTATATTTTTATGATTATTTATATTGTTAATGACAGCTGCCGACAGTTTGTGGTAGCAGTCACTAAGGTATTTAGCTTTACAGACCCTTTATTTTGGCTTTATACTACTGTATCTGAAGTCAATAAGCAATGTAGCAAAACAAAGCAAATGGAAAATTTCAATATTTATAAGCATGGATTAAAATAAATGTGAATTTAAATCAGTCTGAACAAGACTGCTTAATGTCTGACTGCTAGACATTAGATAAAAAAGGTAAAGTGCACTTTTCAAGATGACAGATGTTAGTTATTTTGTGTCTTCTCATCCAAGTTATAAACTGGAAGTGGTATACTAATGACATGGATTATATATCAATTTATTTTTTAATTTGTGGGAGATTATTTGACTTGAGGAAAGTGTGTAGGACTCTTCTTTCCAAATGAGAGGTTTTGTTCTTTTTTTGTTTTAAAATCTAGGAGTAATGGCTGACAGTCCAAAACTAATTTAAGTAATTTAATAGATAAATTAGATTAAATCTGGCTTGCATCATTTACCTGCAGTTCATCTGTTGTGATACCTTTTAGTAGGTTTTTTACTAAATGAATGTAGTAAAAACCCAGAAAAGCAATTACATTTTCCAATCTGAAATCCATCAGCACTGAGACTATTAGGAAGAAAATATCTGAGGTGTGACTCAGAGCAAAATTTGCTTCAAAGAGGAAAAATCAGACAGCACTAAAATGTAGAGTGTACCTTTGTTAATAATTAGATACCACAAGCTAAAAGGGCAGGTGTTCCTTATCTTGGGACATGTTCTTTTGATTTTTATCTCCTTTTCAGTGTATTTTGAGGTTTTGCTTCTTTCAAAAGAATAATCAGCACTGCTACTGCTGTAACGTGCTTCTGAGCTGTGCTGAACGATAATTCATTTCAGCCTTGTGTTTTTCCTCTCATACTCATTTTTCATCTGTGATTTGAAAAAGAAGTAATTTCATAGAAGATTATTTATAGCTAAGCAAATATTAGTAAGGCAGATGGGGAAGATGTATTTAAAAGTGTCAGTAAGTGTGAATTCAGTACTGTTTTTTTCACTGGTTTCCTGTCTTCTTTATTATGTACTAGAGAACCATAATATCATGTGGTGTTAGTGACAGAGCTGTGACATTGCTGTAAGGTTGTTTTACAATTGCATTTGCTCATCAGACTGGGAAAAATTTTATAGAAAATGAATACTACAGTAGTGCAAGGAGTTCTCAAAATGAAACTTAGCTCAGCCCCTGCCAATGACGTGAAATAAAATTTCACGTCCAAAAGTACCATGTCATATTAAAAAGGAGTGGTTAGTAACTGCATTTTATTACATAAGAGCAGATCTTGGGAGAGGTTCCTCTCCACACTGTTCAGGCCCGTAGATCCTGGAAACAGAATGGGACCTTTCAGAGTTTGCTTGAAGAAAAGAACAGTTGTTATACAAACAGACCTGTATACCTCTTCAGACAAGGAGTGATACCTTCTTTTTTCTAATAACTCTAGCAATTGTTATTCTGAATTATGTTACTTCAGACTTTTTAGATCTTTTCTAGAAATTCTTCCAGTTTTCAGTCGACGACTATCTTACTATGTTTGTTTTGAAAGCTCTGTGTTTAATTTGAGGACTCGAGGCAGACATGTACTTCCCAGCTATTACTATCAGTATCCAAGGCTGAGCAAGGAGTTTTGCCTGCTTTTCAAAGCTTTTTATAGTTGCTTTCTAAAAATGACAGCAAACTGCATTGCAGTGCTTTCTAGATGGTCTGGAAGTATTATTCTAGAACAGTGTTGTGGTTTAATGCCAGTAGGCAGCTAAGCACCACACATCTACTTGCTCCCTCCCTCCCAGTGGAACGGGGAAAAGAACCTGAAGGGTGAAAGTGAGAAGCACTCTTCATCACAAGTCCAAAACAGATCACCATAGAGCTAGTGTGAAAAAAATTACCTCTATCCCAGACAAAAACAGTACTGTCATGCCATTGAAATTTACTGTGGAACACCAAAGGTTTAAAACTGAAAGAATAACATTATAGACAGCAACAACAACAAAAGTACAGAACTTCAAGGTCAAAAATAGAAATGCACCAGCTGAAAAGCTGGAAACACCTTTAGCTTTCCATTGGTGAGGGTAGGAGTCTTTCTACCTCCAACAGTTTGGGATCTCTGAAATCATCTAATCCTGATTATCACCTCGCCTCATGCATTCCTGTCTGCCATGGTATATTTTTGATTTTAGCTGCTGCTCACTGAGGGTCTTTTAAAGCTAAATCTAAAACCAATATTAGACATGAGGTGAACTATTAATCTCTAAATCTTGGAGTTAATAAGAATGTATGTTCTGAAATCATGATAGATGGAGGGAAAAGCAGATAATCAGAAACACTTACTTTTAAAAGGAAGGCATTAATTTTTTCTTATTCTGATACCGAAGCAAATTGAAGCTTTAATATTTCACAAAATGTAATGAAAAGTTAGTGTTTATCTCTCAGGTCTGTTGACCTCTCCAGTTTGAGAAATTGCTTGTGTCTTAGCTCACTGTATTAAAACTTACTGATTTCCCAGCTTGATGTGTAATGGTGAAGTAATATTCCAAAGGAACATATAGGTGGATTTCTTTTAGCTTTAAAGAAATAACTATCTAACATAATATTGGGTTTTGTTTACCAAGTTGTCAATGATTTTATTAAAAAGGGGAAAAACAGCCTAACTGTCACAGCAACATCAGCAACTTCGTTTTTAAACCACCTTTCAGAATTTGCTGGGAGAAAATGACAGCTGATATAAAAAAGTTAAACGTCTAATTGGTATGTAATAAATGGCATAAAATTATTATATGTGGCTCTCCAAGGAATATGTATGAACAGGTAGACATGCAAATGTCAGGCACAGTATAAAGTTATTTGTCCTGAGATTTCGTGCTCTTGTGTGCCACAAGTTTTTGCGTGTATAAAGCACTGATCCAAATCAGAGAGAGAAAAGAACACTCTTACTGAGTCCAGGTACTGCAGTTTTCAACAGCTTCAAGCAGACAATTGCTCCACTCACCTGTAACCAGAAATTAATTATCCAAGTCTTTGAATTGATGTGGATTCTTGATACATTATCCTGATACAGATCTGTTCTTCTGAACTGCAGTTCCACAGGGCCATCTGCAGTGAAGAGTAAGCTTGTACAACATGCTTTGTACTTCTAACATGGCCACTTGGCTGTGATCCAAGCAGTTCACTCCAGTGAAATTGTTTGGGTATGGGTTGCTATTTTTTCCTGTTCAGACTTGAAAGACGAATTCCATCTGCCTTTTATACCCAAGACTGAAAGATATTTATTTTCTGGGCTGTGTTTTCTCCCCCATATCTTCATAGCTTTACTTTCCCTGGATCACATCTACAAAATGCTTCTGGACTCAAAACTCCTTGCAGTGATTATAACGTCATTTTTTAATGTTATTTGCTGCCAAATTTTAATATTGTTTTTTAAGATATCCCATAGGATACAAACACATTAGGCTGATAAAACCACCTTGGATATCCTTGAGAAACTGTTATTCGGAAAGATTTCCTAAAGAAATAATTAATAATTAGGAGTTACTAAAATATTTCTGTCTAAATATGGAAAGTAAATGAATATATAGTATACAAATTCATATGGCTCCATTCTGCCTCTAACACTGGAATTTACTGGATGGGCTTATGACAGTATTTCCTATCCAAACTTTTGGCCTGAAAATTTCCCTTTTAAGACAAGTATGAAAAAATGGTAGATGTTTCAGATATCTTCTCCTGGTTGTTGGAAGCAACATATAAAAAAATGTGCAGTGTCGCAGAGTAATAAATAATGCAAAGCAACATAAATGACTATAGGCAAAAAGTCAGTGTTTGCACAGTGTGTTTTGTCAATAGTTTTTAAGCTTTGCTTCAGTAATGGGTTCTGTAGCTACTATGAAAGAAACAGGGATTTGATTTTTTTTTTAATTTTAATTTGAAACTTTAAAAGGAAAATGTGATGGTTACTGGGACCTACTATTCTGAGACTGTTACGTTAGAAACTCATCATGGCTTTTCCAAACTTGACCCAGCTGATTCATCAGTCTTGTAGAAATGCAGCAGTCTCCAGCCCCAGTAGTCCATAATCTGGAAATCCGTGGATGATCTGGGGGGGTGTCCTGAAGTGTAGGATTTCTTCCCCAGAGCTGAAGACTGGGAGAACTGGAGATTTCTAGATTCTAAGTAAGGAAGTGGGAGCTCTGACCTAGTTGTCAGCACATTCTCCATATGCTTCCAGTTCTGTGTTGGGTTCCTGGGGAAACTGAGATTGACAGCCCAGTCTAGGACATGTTTAAGGACACAGGTTGAAGGCTGAGAACCTAAGAAGTCAATCTCAAGATATACTGTATTTTTACAAAGTCATGTTTTCTTTTTAATTATTGTTTCTCCTTGTTTTTTCAGTAGTCCAGTTGTCCTTCTAGCTGGGAGCATAACTCCTTCAGGTGGTGTAAATCGTTACTTAAGCATCTCCTATCTCAGACATGCTTCTGTTCTATGAGTTTAGCTGTGATCTTTATATACCGGAAAATTGTGCATATTGTGATGTGCTTTTTCTCAGACTGTCCACAGACACTTGTACTAACATGAGGAGGAGTATTTCAGCAACGCAGTGGAAAAGGGGATCTGTATTCCAAATGTGTCAATTTCTCACTTACCCTCTCCATTTACTTTGACCTTACTTCCAAAATATGTATCATTTCATAAATTATGGAAAGTAAGAATAGCTTCTCTCCCATCTTTTCAATTGCTGGCTTGAAGGGAAGACTGTCCTGACTTTACATTACATTAAAGTCTTAAACGGAGCACTTTAGATTCACTGTCTGTGCCACTAAGAGCTCAGTATCAAACTCCCAGTGCTTATTTTTTGTAATCAGCTGTTAAGCAGGTCTTATAATAGAAAACTGCTAGAATTATCACTTTTGACCCCTAAGAATATGGTTAAAGGCATCCCACTACATAAGAAAATCATTGACATCAAAGAAAGAATGAGACATTTTGAAACTCTATGAGAGAACGCAACACACTATTTAAAAGTGCATGATTAATTGAAAATAAGATACCACGAGATGAATTCCCTAGGTCGACAGTTACTAAAAACAAATTATTAAAAATTACTAAAATTAAATTTACTTCTTTTTAAGACAGATAGATTGATATTTCAAATTGCACATGATGATAGCCCCCAGAGGTCCAACCATGTCCTGGGCTGCATCAGGAGAAGCGTGGCCAGCAGGTCGAGAGAGGTGATTCTGCCCCTCTACTCTGCTCTGGTGAGACCTCACCTGGAGTACTGCATTCAGCTCTGGAGCCCTCAGCACAA
>Ga0065711_1009221_pt1 | contig 15992 bp, 21 predicted proteins | sample Hoacrofraction12_FD_59098 | JGI IMG/M metagenome (GOLD analysis project Ga0065711, IMG submission 59098) | Hoatzin crop microbial communities from Cojedes, Venezuela - Epithelial fraction 12 v2 (version 2) | ecosystem: Host-associated > Birds > Digestive system > Esophagus > Crop | place...
AAAAGAAGGTTATCAGGAGTAGTCAGCATGGATTCACCAAGGGGAAATCATGCTTGACCAATCTGATAGCTTTCTACGATGGCATGACTGGCTGGGTAGATGAGGGGAGAGCAGTGGATGTTGTCTACCTCGACTTCAGCAAGGCTTTCGACACGGTCTCCCATAACATCCTCAAAGGGAAGCTCAGGAAGTGTCCTTCTGTTGTGTCTGCAAGATAAAATAAGCTAACAGTCTACAGGTCCTGGAGAGAAGAAAGAAACCACCGATTGGGAAGGGAGGCTAAGTGAGTGGGAAAAGAATACAGCAAAACAATCTGAGAAAGCCCTGCATTTATTCTCTCATGGAATCTACCTGAGGGGAGCCCAGGGCCGATACCTTCTTGAGTAGAAGAATCAAGGAAGCAAGATAAAAAAAAACCAGGAGACCCAAGCCTACTGCCACTTTGTTGGTAATGCGGATGGAAGGCAGCAGGAGGCTGGTCTCGTCAGCTCAGGCCAACTCTTCCCATCCTGTGCTCTCATAGCACAAAAACAACTTCACAAGACTAGTACAATGGTTCATGCCTCCACACCCTAACCCCCACTCTGGCAGCAACCGTCACTCTAAAAGCATAAACCCTGTGCTATAAAGTTACAGCAGGAAGGCTGCATGCTACAAGAGGAAGAGATTCTAATTAGAGGTCTGACCCCGTCACTCCCACACTTGCAAGGAAGTCAAGTTTCAGGAATCTGCTTTACCAGTCATGCCTTTGCCGCAGTACACAAAAGCCACTCCACTTTGTATTCTGAACTGGCCAGGCAGTGTAGTACATTCTTCATCTCCACACCCAGAAGCCTCTCAGCAGCAATAGCTGGCCATGATTACTTCTACAGAGAAACATGACACGTGGAGAAAAAAAAAAAAGAGAAAGTTCTACAGAGAACATGACAGGCACTTTTGAAATGGGAATAAAGTTTGCAGATTTTCAAGCTTGAGGACAACTTCCATAACCTCCCACAGTTAGCATCTACTGCACAGTGTAAGAAACATAATGTGCTTGTTCAGAATTTTTCTATTTTCCGGAGGCTTTATCAGAGTAACAGCCCACACACACACTGCAAGTCACTAACTGGAGACCCTTCACCCGCCTCAGTTCTACCCTTATGTCACCAGCTCCAGTTTAAAAGCCAGAGCAGGGAGAGAGAGAGAACATCAAAAATAACTTCACCAAGTTCTGCCCACCTCTTAACATGCTACATGGGACTATATTTACATTGGTCAACAGCATCTGTCAGGGAATTAATACAAAGCAAGCATTGTTTTGGCCAATTTATTGAGTAACAACAATATTTTCTGAACGAACATTTGCCTCGGCCTATTAGTTGTACCCATCTAACCACTGTGCCAGTAAAGGCACACATAAGAGTCTCTTCTCTTCAATAAGGAGAGTCACAGGAATGAAACAAAAGGGTTGAAATCGGTGGACAAAATAGCCGTTTCACAAAAGCATGAATATGTTTAAAGGTACTAGCTTAACAAGCAAATAATTTGCAAAACTTCAGCTAAGAAATGAGCAATGTTTAATCAAGGTAGTCATTTTGCACTGATGGAACCAGCCCAACAACTGAAAAACAACATTTTACAGAAAAAGCTTTGCAGTTCATAGCCACCGAGGTTGTTATCCCAGAATAAGAATGCCTGATACTGGTATAGTTTGTACTCCCGCAAGAGAAAGTTAAGAGTAGCACATTTATACTAACAAGGACAGTAAATATTATAATCTGTTCAGTGAAGTATTCGCCCTCCCCCTCAATCACAGGTGTAGTCACCATCACATGTTGTGGGATAGTCCCATTGTCAGGCAAGGGAATGCTGAACAGCGTGGATGTGAAGAGCTGGATCCCACAAAAGGAGCAGCCACTGGAAAAGACAAGAAAGTGTGCTTTACCCTCTGGTTCCCCTTTTCTTTTTAAGGAGCACACAACTGCTGTGGGTCTTGATACTGGGCACATTTTGTAAGGCAGAAAGTAATTCTATTACAGATTTCTCTCTCTCTCCTGCTAACACTTCCTTTGTAAGATCAGCAAGTAAACTTTCCATAAGGTCAAAATTGGCTTTTCACCCTCTGGAGACCCAACTGGTCTTTTCAAGCAGAGCCTTTATCTCCTGAAAACATTTCAGCTGTGTGGGTGGCTCCTCTGATTCCCCTTGTATTATAAATGCATCTGCAAGCCCTGCAGATAGCATCAGGCACACATTATGCAGCATAGTCACCAAATGATATTGTTCTGTGGAATATACATAGATTACAGGAACATATGCCAAGGATAACACCTATTCTCTAATGCCTATCAAAGCTAAGGAGACTTCAGACCAGCTCAAAAGGCGGCCAGGCTGATTCTGTGAAAATATCAGAGAATCAATTTGCACTGGAAGGAACCTTTAAAGGTCATCTAGTCCAACCCCCCTGCAACGAGCAGGGACATCTTCAACAAGATCAGGTTGTTCAGAGCCCCATCCAACCTGATCTTGAGTGCTTCCAGAGATGGGGCATCTACCACCTCTCTGGGCAACCTGTTCCAATGTTTCACCACACTCACTGTAGAAAATTGCTTCCTTATGTCCGGTCTGAATCTACACTCTCTCACTTTTTAACGGTAAACCATTACCCCTTCTCCTACCACAACAAGCCCTGCTATAAAGTTTGTCCCCATCTTTCTTATAAGCCCCTTTCAAGTATTGAAAGGCCACCATAAGGTCTCTCCTGAGCCTTCTCTTCTCCAGGTTGAACAAGCCCAGCTCTCTCAGCCTATCCTCACAGCAGATATGCTCCAGCCCTCTGATCATTTTTGTGGCCCTCCTATGGACCCGCTCCAACAGGTCCATCTCTTCCCTGTGCTGAGGGCTCCAGAGCTGGATGTAGGACTCCAGGTGGGGCCTCAGCACAGCAGAGTAGAGGGGCAGAATCACCTCCCTTGACCTGCTGGCCACGCTGTGTTGGATGCACCCCAGAGTACAGTCGGCTTTCTCAGCTGTGAGCACACATTGCCAACTCATGTCCAGATTTTCATCCACCAGCACCCTCAAGTCCTTCTCAGCAGGGCTGCTCTCAATCCCTTCAACCCTGGACTCTATTGATATCGGGGGTTGTCTGAAGCCAGGTGCAGGACCCTGCACCTGGCCTTGTTGAACCTCATGAAGTTCACAAGGGCCCACTTCTCAAGCTTGTCCAAGTCCCTCTGGATGGTATCCCATCCTTCAGGTGTGTTGACAACACCACTCAGCTTGGTGTCATCTGCAAACTTGCCGAGGGTGCACTCCATCCCACTGCCTGTGTCATTGATGAAGATATTAAACACTACTAGTCCCAATCTAGACCCCTGAGGGACACCACTTGTCACTCATCTCCATCCAGACATCGAGCCGTTGACCACTACCCTCTGGATGCAAGCACCCAGCCAATTCCTCATCCACCAAGCAGTCCACATCTCTCCAATTTAGAGAGAAGGATGCTGTGGGGGACCATGTCAAAGGCCTTACAGAAGACCACATAGATGACACCCACAGCTCTTCCCTTGTCCACCGGTGTAGTCACTCCATCATAGAAGGCCACTAAGTTCATCAGGCAAGACTTGCCCTTGGTGGAGCCATGCTGGCTGTCTCAAATCACCTCCCTGTCCTCCATGTGCCTTAACACAGCTTCCAGGAGGATCTGTTCCATGATCTTCCCAGGCACAGAGGTGAGCCTGACAGCTTGGTAGTTCCTAGGGTCCTCCTTTCTATCCTTTTTTCAAAATGGGTGCTATGTTTCCCTTTGTCCAGTCACTGGGAACTTCACCTGACTGCCATGACTTTTTGAATATCATGGAGAGTGGCTTGGCAACTACATCAGCCAGTTCCTTCCAGACTCTGGGATGCATCTCATCAGGTCCCATAGAATTCTGTATGTTTAAGCTCCTCAGGTGGTCCCGAACCTGATCTCCTCTTACAGTGGGAAGGATTTTGCTCCTCCAGACCCAGTCTTGTCATCCATATCCATTCGAGAGGGGTGGGAAGAGATATTGCCAGTGAAGACTCAGGCAGAAAAGTTCTTGAGTACCTCAGCCTTCTCCTCGTCCATTGTTACCAGTTTGCCAGTCTTGCTCATATGGGAGGCTACACTTTCTTTGACCTTCCTTTTCTGGCTGACATACTGGTAGAAGCCCTTCTTATTATTCTCTGCATCCCTTGTCAAATTCAGCTTCAGCTGTGCCTTGGCCGTCCTGATACCGCCCCTGCACAACCAGGCAATATCCCTATCCTCTTTCCAGGATACCCATCCCTGCTTCCACTGCCTGGGCAGTTCCTTCTTGCCCTTTAGTTTGACCAGGAGGCCTCCACTCAGCTATGCTGGTCTCTTCCCTTCCTTGCCTGAATTCTTACACGTGGGGACTGAGAGATCTTATGGAAAGCTTCCTTAAAGATCTGCCGGCTCTGTTCTTCTCCCTTGCCCCTGAGGGCAGTTTCCCAGGGCCCCTATTGAGCAGCTCCTTGCACAGCTGGAATTTGGCTTTCCTAAAATTCAGGGTCCTGACTTTACTCTTTGCCTGACCCACACCCCTCAGGACTGTGAACTCCACCAGTGCACAATCACTGCAGCCCAGGTTGCCTCCAATCTTGTCATCACCAATTAGCTCCCTTGNATTGGTGACCAACAGGTCCAGTATCGCATCCCTTCTGGTAGGACTGTCTATTACCTGGCTCAAGAAGTTATCCTCAATGTACTCCAGGAGCCTCCTGGATTGCCTACAGCTCACCATGCTACTTTTCCAGCAGATGTCAGGGTGGCTGAAGTCCCCCAGCAGGAGAAGAGCCTGCAAGTGCAATGCCTCCTGTGGCTGGAGGAAGCAGACTTCATCAGTAAGCTCCCCTTGCTTTTTACTACAGGCCATCTTATCAAGCACAAGGTTCCCTTTATTGCCTCCATCTCTAATTCTTACCCATAAACTTTCAACCGGCTCGCGGCTATTTCTCAGAGATGGCTCCTCACACTCTATCGATTTCTTGATGCAGAGGGGAATCCCTCCGCCCCTCCTTCCTTGTGTGTCCCTGCTGAACAGCTTGTTCTTGTTGATAGCAGCGCTCCAGTCACAGGAGTCATCCCACCAAGTTTCAGTAACAGCAAATAGGTTGTAGCTTTCTAGCAGCATGGTGGCTTCCAACTCCTTGTGTTTATTGCTCACGCTGCATGCATTGGTGCAGAGGTGCTTCAGCTGGGCTGTTGGCCATGTCACCTTTTTAGAGGAACACACCTTAATTCCTTTGAGGTACTTCACCAGTGTTTCCCTGTTGGCTCCTACTACCCCAGGAGCCCCTGGCTCCTCTTTGTAAGACTTCATGTGTGCTCCAGTGTACCCAGCATGTCGCAGACCAACAGGCTGAGGGCTCTTGCTAGCACTCCATCGCTCTAACTTTGGCGCATTGTCCCATGGCTTGTCATTTCTCTGGGGGCAGGTAGGCTGCATAAGGCTGCTGTACTGGAAATTGGCCTCTAGCATCCTCTCTGTCCCTTGCTTTTCTAAGACAGAGGGTTCCAAACTTTCTGCAGTAGTTTGTACTGCCACATCCTCAGCCATTTCACCCTCATCCTGCAGCAAGCAGGTTCGATTCTCCCTGCAATCTGTTCCCACTGGCATTGCAGGCAGCAGGATGGAGAGACGAAGAGAACAGCAATTCTTCCTCCCTAACCTGTGTGTTTGGGTAATGAATTAATGATCCTTTGGTTTTAGGGGCTGCTGAGAAGTGAGCAATGCAAAGCAATGTCTCCCAGCCATATCACCTGCTCCTATCAGAAATGTGCACAGTGGATCTGTGAGAGGTAGATACAACTTAAAAGACATCTACATTCAACAAGAAGTAAAATCTCTTGGCCATCTTCAGCAGACCCTGCTTGGCCCTACCGCTCAACTGGGAGAGCACCTTTCTGAAAAACTCTGGATAAGTGAGAGCTTATCTGGGAGCTTGGGGGGATCTCACCTCAGCACCCTCTGGGCCTAGGCATCACCTCCACAGGCGTATCGGAGTCCTGATGTCACCCCTTGGGACACTTGCCAAATCCTTCATTTCTTCTACCCTGGCTGCAGTTGCTGTGTTTTAAATAGACCCCTCTAGAGAGATGTAGACCCTTAACTTCTGCTAATTTTGATGAGAGTCAGGTATCCAGCGAGGACTGTGTGCCTAATACACCTGAGGAGCCGCCTGCTCTTCAGGACAAGAGCTGTCTCTCAGGAGAGGAGCACTTAGCCCTTCAGCTCATTTTTTGGAGACTGTTTACTCCCCAGGGGAGGGACTTAGTGAAGCATAAATAACAACAAGCATAAACTTCAAACTCAGCAAGGATTTGCATGTTCAGTACTACACACATCAACCTGCAAATTAAGTGTTTTATGAGGGGGTTAGTCAAACCTGGGTGAGGTGATGGCTGGCTTCGGGATCCTTGAGGATAAAAGGGACCTTAGCATATAACCAATTTCACAACCATAAAGCAAAAGAAAGCATGAGAAAGAAAGAGCAATCGAGCATACCCGGGACCGTGCCTGTCTGCGCTCTAGCACTGTTCCACTACAAAGCAAGCAAAAACCTTTCATAGGGCTTTCTGACTCTAACAAAACTTAAGCAGTCAGCCACAGCCTGAGAGCAGAAAGCCCCTGTCTGCTGCTCCCAGAAGTGGGTAAGTGGAGAAGCAAACGGTCCCTCCGAGCACCCAGTCCCCTTTGGGAGCTGGAAGGCAGGCCAGAGACCGGCACACACTGTGCAGCCAACGGGAACTCCTCCCGTGTCAGACAACATCCTCTTATATGTCACAAGGCCTCCTTTATCCTGAAGGATCCCGAAGCTCTTTACGCTATTTACACACAGGAACCACTTCACTAGTCATTGAACTGAGAAGAGGAACAATAACCGCCTCTTTTCTCTCACTCGAAGTGCCAGAAATCTGCCTGGCACGTGTTTACAGACAGCTCATAGTAATGAGGGTTTGCCATGATGAGTAACGATAGTTCAGATAGGTCGGGGTCAGCCAACAGACAAGACAAACTCTTCACTGCAGCTTTTTATTGGCATTTCAAATTCTGTTTTCCCAACTCTGTTCATGGGCATTGTAGGGTTTGTGGGTTTGGTTTGTTTTTTTTGTTTTGTGGTTGGCTTTTTTTTTTTTTAAGCTGGGCTTTGTCAGCACTGGAGAACTTACCAGTAGCACTAAACCGCATTTCTAAACAAAACAGTTTGTGCAGAATCAGCTTTCCGCCTGATCCCTTCCTATTCATTACATTCATTTTCAGCTCAATTCTCAGAAGCGAAGCAACTGGGTCCTCAGTGTTTTCAGGGAGTGCTCACAAAACCTCCCTGCCCTGTAGCCATGCCAGTACCAGGACCAAGCCAACAAGTGCTAACATTCATCCCAGCCCCCACAAAGCCCACGCAGGCAATTCTGTACATGAATTCAAAGCGTTCTCCAAATAATGTGACAATGATAACCATTTGTTTACTGTCTACAAATAGCTGGGTTTTTACATGGTTTGAGCTCAGGGCAAAGACTAAGCTAAGAACCCATGCTGTGTTGTAGCTAGCACGCAGTCACTCAAAATTTGGCTGCAGTCTTACTGCAAAGGTACTTTCAGTTTCATTCCCTACAAATCTCTGCAGTGAAAAAGCAACTAGCTAAAAGCCAGTAGACTGTCTGCCTACCCACAGTATGAGGTGCATTTCCCATGGCAGGTCATCATCTTCACCTCACCGAGGTCACAAATGAATCGTGGGACTTTAAAACCTACTGTCAAAAACACGTGCAGCAGTTTTTGGAAGAGAGGGCTGGCAGCTGGTGTGTCACCATGAGGTACATTTCTAGCCTCTCAATGACACAATGTTCTATAATCTTGCTGTCTGAAAGACCCTTTGCCTCCTCAAAGCACCCCAGCAAAGGAAAAAAGGTAACATCTTTTAATATGAGTGCAGAGAGATTGACTCTCCCAGCAGAGATAAGGGGGGGATTCGCTCTCCTCCCATCCCAACATCCATTCTCCTAGAGCTGTTCTGTCCTCCAGAAGACCACTGCAGAACGCAGAGCTATAAAAAGTGAAGTTTTCAAGCTACTTATTAGCACTGCCCTGCCTGTGCCTGAGACACCTGACTGTAGACAGCACAGCAGAAAGCAACATACACACAAAAAGCTGGCACCAAATTCAGCTTTTGTACAAAACTTCTTCTGCTTTGAATAGGCCGTTCCTGTTCGCACTTTCTGTGGTGTCAACAAGCAAAGCAAAAGTCTCTGGAATCAGCCCACACATCTCTCCCAGGCAGCCTGCATCAGTTTCAACTCCACAAAGATCATATTTTAAAAGCAACTGAGAAGCGATTTGACAGTGGAAACTAAGGCCTAACAGTCTTCTTGCTTCAGCCATGTTGCTGATTAGCTCAAGGCTTGTGCCAGCCATGCAGAGCAAACCTCTCAGCGTGTCAGCGATGGAGTTGGTACCTGCGGTCCTAGGAACGAGGCAACACACTTTGCAGCAGCCCAGTGCGCTGACAGAAGAGGGAACGTCATGCAGCCACAGAACAGGGCGACAGCAGCTCCCACCTCAGCGTAGCAGCCATAGAGATAACCGCTGGCATCTTCAGGAGGTTCCATTCCCACCCAGGACAGCCAAGTCATGCGGGAACACTCTTGCACCTGGAACTGGCCATTTTGCTAACAGCAGTGCCAGGAATAACCAAGAAGTCTCTTCTGACCATCAGTCCTTACATATCCCTGACGTCCATGTCTCTGGGGGTGTTGTGGAGTGATCACTAAATGCTTTGAGGAGTTATATTCCTATCCAGAGCTAAAAACACTTTTACTAGAGTCAGATCAAATATCAAGCACAGTCAAGGGCAAATTAAATGACATTTCATTTCCTGAAGCTGTAAGTCCAGTCCATAAGAGCTGTCTCTCTTCTAGCTATCGGAGCAATGCTGGAAACAATGCTCAATCCATGCTGCTTGAGGCTGCCTTGAAAAGGACCATTCTTCCAGTAAATATCAAACAACCCCCAGCCAAAAATAAAACATTCCTCCCCCTTCCACCTGGCTCTTGTGTAGTGAGTTTTAATGACTCCACCAAAACCATTTACACAGCTGTTTCTAGAGGAGCCTCCACACTTGACAGGGAGGCACCAGCATGTCAATAAGTAACTGGGGGGCAAGGGCTGCCCTCAAGGCAATTACCGGCTGGCCCTTTGCCAAGGCTGGGGGCAGGGGAAAAGAGAAGTCCTTGACACCAGAGCACAGGCCAACAAGCTCTAAAGAAACCCCGCAGCCGCAAGCCATCAACCGCATCCCTGAAACACCTCGGTCCACCAGTATGCACACAGACCTGCTCGCAGAGGCACCAGGAGCTGGGCTTGCTCAGGTCCTCTCCGCTGCTTCAAATAACTGCCCAGGCAAAGGGCTGCTCTCCACGAAGGGTACAGAGCTATACCAAGCGCAGAAACTTTGGAAAGACTGTCTCAGCACATCATCCACTTCATTTAGAGCTGGCAGGAATAAGTAACTGGAAAAGCGTTCTTCTGACAGATGCCAGCACAAACCAGCTGGACTTCAAAATGAATCCTGGATTAACCTTCAAATGCCCACTGTGAAAATGAGGTCCCTCTAGGATATCAAGGGATAGAGGAACCCAGAAAACAAAAGTCACTTCTTGCTTTTGAAGAATTTAGACAAAACTCTAAAATTCGTGCTGCAAGTAACCAGGGCAATTCTGGCACAGAAAATAACTCTCCTGTTACTGACCCCAAGCAACAGGGTGTTTCAGCACTGACCACTCCGGTGTCAGGGCCATCTTCCTGTCACTCAGAAAACTCCTCACTACAGTGGTATATCCACATACAGCAGCAGTATCTGACTTGATAACCACCACCGTGGGCACAGAAACAGGCGAACAAAAAAGACTAATTGGTCAGAGTAATGCAGGGAGAGGGCACCTGGGCAGGCCAGACACGGTCAGCAGTCAAAAATTGGGAGGATACTGCTGATCTGCAGCAGTTATGCCCTTCATACACAGAGAAACCAGCTTCCCACTTACACACCTCTAAACATACTGTTGATAAGCATTACACTGATATAACTGCAATAATTTAAGTTGGATACTCTCACTGCTCTCATCTAAGTTGGCTTCCCCCTCCGTTCTTTTCTTTTTTCCTAAAAACGTGTTAAAATTCCTGATGAAGCAGCAAACGGTAAAACCCCTTTCATATACAAGGTGGTTTTCTTCCACATGGAGATAGATGAAGGCAAAGTAAAGCTCGTGACACCAGTGAAAGCACAGTTTTTCCTCTCGAACTGTTGTCTGGTTTTCCCTCCTTCCAGGCTTCTTGCAGCACACCGGTGAGTCAGGATCCACACTGCCTCAGCACCTGACCAACTCTGAGGGCAAACGGCCCAGGGAAGCTGGCAACCAGGATTTTTTCCTGGTCTAAGCACAGTGGTTTAAATTCCCTTTTTCCCTGTCTCAGAATACACTGCACACACTGGAGGTAAGCCCTGGGGAGCACACAATGGACAGAGCAGGCTTTTGGTGGGCTCTCCAGAGCCCATCTCCGAGATGAGGGCAACCTCATTCCCCACACACAGCACAGGAGCTCAGCGGGATGCTTGTACTCTTTCCCTGCTCCAGAGGAGAGAAAAAAACAGCAAACTGGGACTCAGTGGTGCAGAAACTAGCCTGATGGTTCCTCCTCCCCAAATACAGAAAGAGGTCCTCACAATAACAGGAAATTTGTCCCTCCAGAGACCCTCCAAGTGGACAAGGTAAATTGGAGATCACATCAAACCTCTCATCCTACCTTTGGCAGACCTCTCACCTAAGACAAGTGCCCTACAAAGATGGAAGAGGGCTACTCCATGTATCAACGAGGGACCTGCAACTAACCAGCGCTTCCAGCTTGCTGGCAGCTCCGCTCCTCCACAAGCTGTACTTCCACACAGGACTGGACTCATCCCTTCTACAACAGCCGAACCCACAAGCATGAAGCCCTACACTTTTCCACACACGCGTTCCTGGTGCACAGCACTCGACACACACACCTGAGACCCCTGCTTGCTCTAGAGCTGGCTGCTCCAAGACAGCGCCTGCCATGCACGTGCCAGTCTGCCCAGCTTCTGCACTCGCCGTACACCACTGTGACTGCACACGCAGCTCCCCACTGCCTCCCTGGGAGCTCTGCGTGCAGCTTACAGCCACCATGGAGAAAAATAACAAATCACCTCTGTTTCTGGGGCAATGCGGGGGGCAGATACGGGACATGAATTCCTCCTTTCTGGATTCCAGCAAAGCTAGGAAGAAATACTGACATTCACGAGCCATGACTATGCCTGCCTCCTCCCGCACTCCAGAAGTCCAGCTCACTGGCTGGCATGTCAAAAATGCCAGCACGGTTGGCATCTGCCAGCTGGCTCTGTTAGCACACAAATTTGACCAAAACCATCCCTCCCCCTTATTTTCTTTACTGTTGCAGTGTGGTAGTCACTGAGGATCAGAGCACTCCCTGAAAACACAACCATGCAGGCATTGCAGCTGTTGCTCTAGCAGATAACAGGTCAGCGAGGCTCAAAACATGATCCACTTCACACAAAACAGAAACCTCTCCTGCAGAAATTCCTACCTCAAACCACTCTTGGTTCCAGTTTGAACTGGAATTCAATCAGTGAAGGAGCCAAAGGACCCATTGTTCATTCTCCAGCTATGCTGGTAAGTCATACACTTGTACTGAACGAGCTGCCTAGGACCCCTCCGCTAATCTCCATGGGCCATAACTCCTGACTGCCCCTCCTTCTCTCACTAGGCCAGTATCTTGCCCCCACTAGCAGCTACTCATGCTTACACCTTCTAAGGAGCCAGGTACACTTTCAGTCCCATGCCAGGCTTATTTCACTGTTGCCTGAAATGCACCTACCAAACTGTACAGCACCTTTCCAGCTCAGACTGGAGAGCCTGAACCACCTGACCAGCAAGAAGAACTAAAGTTAGAAACACAGACAAAGCTGGTCATACCCAAACATGGCCCAGCTCCCAAAACACACCTCTTATTCTGCCATGCAATACCAGGAATGCAAAATAGTAATTATCCGCTTGGTCCTTCTCCTGTCTACTTCTCTCCCACCAGGGCAGAAGTGTTCCAGGGCAAGGTATCAGATGTACTTTCATCCTACCCAGCTGTACAGCAGAGCCAGGTCTTTGACCCACCACATATCCATGTGGTGTTTGCTCCTCTCAACCTGTCCCTCTCCTACAGTGGCAAAGACATCTGGGAAACATGCTGCAGATTTCAGCCCAACTCCACAGCTTCTTAGGAGAGTGCACCTTCCACACAGCAGCCACAGGACAAACTCCACCGAAGCATGGGCGCTTAGGCAGAGCCTCACAACTCTTCCCGTTGTCCCAGATCCCCACCTGCTCTGCTTAAAACCAGGTCCCTGCTGCTTTGTTTTCTTTCCTACAAAAGGAAAGAGAACCTGGGTTGGAAAAGTGAACTTTGCTCCTTTTGCACTCAGATCTGTTAGAAGCAATACATAAGAAACAATGGTCAATGCCAAACATTTTACGTCACCTACTTCTGTCTCAGTTTTTCCTTACGAAGCCTTACTACAGCTGCCAGGAACAACACGTGGGTCTGAGCAACACCCCCATCGCACCTCCCACATGTCTCATTTGAGAGCAGTAGTGTGCCCAGGTGGCCAAGAAGGCCAACAACCTCCTGGCTTCCATCAGAAATAGTGCAGCCAGATGGAGTAGGGAGCTGATCATGCCCCTGTACGCAGCACTGGTGAGGCCGCACCTGGAGTACTGTGTTCAGTTTTGGGCCCCTCACTACAAAAAAGACATCGAGGTGCTGGAGCATGTCCAGAGAAGGGCAGCGAGACTGGTGAAAGGTCTAGAGAACAAGTCTTCTGAGGAGCGGCTGAAGGGAGCTGGGGTTGTTTAGTCTGGAGCAGAGGAGGCTGAGGGGGGACCTTGTCACTCCCTACAACTACCAGAAAGGAGGGTGTAGTGAGGCAGGTGTTGGTCTCTTCTCCCCAAGTAACTAGCGATAGGACGAGAGGCAATGGCCTCAAGTTGCGTCAGGGGAGGTTTAGATTGGATATTAGGAAAAATTTCTTTCCTGAAAGAGCGGTCCGGCATTGGGACAGAGTGTCCAGGGAGGTGGTTGAGTCCCCATCCCTGGAGGTGTTTAAAAAACGTGTAGATGTAGCACTTCGGGATATGGTCTAGTAGGCATGGTGGTATTGGGTGGACGGCTGGAGCTGATGATCTTAGAGGTCTTTTCCAACCTATGATTCTATGATTTCCACCTCTCTTCGGAGGCCATGCCACATCCCACATCCTCCACGCTCCCTCACTCAGATGCACTCTCCTGTTACACACGTGCTCAGCAGGTAGAAAAAGCAACTCCGTGGCAGCTTACACGGATGCAGGCAATGCACACTGGGCAACTCACTGCACAATTAAAACTGCATCTGGTTGGTTGTACCCTGCCAACAGCAGCTGCGGGTCAACAGCCACATGAATGTACATAGCTGTCAAGGGCTCCTCTATTAACCTCCACAGAATGTAATTTCTGATGTCCTTCCTTACCCCACTAAACCAGTATCCTGCCTCCACTAGTGTCCAGCACTGCTGGCATCAAAACCATGCATGAAATGCACACAAATACATACACACAATACAAAAATATGTATATATATTAACATATCAACATGTTCCTGAAAACCCCAGCTGCTATGTGTCACGGCAGCTACTTACGATGACACCCCTCTAAGGAGCCAGCTACACTTTCAGTCCTGTGTCAAGCTTACTTCACTACTGCCTGAAACGCACCTACTGAGCTGTACAGCACTTTTCCAGCTCAGACTGAAGAGCTGTAAGCACCCGACCACTGAGGTCAGAAACACGGACTGAGAGCGCCATGCTAGAATGTGGCCCAGACCCCAAAACACACATCTTTTTCTGCCATGGACTACCAGGAGTGCAAAATAGTAATTATCCTCGTGCTCACACTGCCGCAAGTTTTATTACTGTGCAGCAGCCAGGATGCAGGACTAATAGGACTGATTGAATTCACTCCCCCGGATGCCAAGCTGTTGAGATCACAAGCAGAGGAGTCTGGCAGGCGCGACGGAGCAGAGCACTGGCAGAGAGATGCCCATCAGCAGTGCTGCTATTACAGTGCTGATCCTTGCCAAGAGGGCCTGGCTGCATACAGTTTTTGTGCCATGGGAAGAGATGGTACAAGGTGCTCTCCACAGTACTGAGAAAACACCTCATCTCCATCCTGCAGCCCTGCTGTTCCTCATCACTCCCTCCACACCCTGGCTTCAGGCAGGGGGTGGCAGGGAAAGGCACCTTTCTCATAGATTGGGAAGATCGCCACCATCCTGGGGGAAAGCTCTGCCAACATGAATGTGCAAAAGAGTATGGGAAAAGGGGGGCGATTTTACAAACAGTGGCACTGTTCATTTCATTTTGGCTCTGCTGGGGAAAATCATGCTCAGGGTCTGAAATGAAGGATGAGCGAGTGAGACAGAAGGAGACCTGGTCTTCACCTTCAGGATCTCAAAGGTTTCCTAAACCACCAGGGAGACTAAGCTTTCTGTTCCTCACAGCCAGGGAAGCCGAGGCGAGCTATAATTTCCAGGAGTCACCCTCCCTCAGGCTTTCCATGACCTCAGCTGTTGGTGCAGATACTCAGGGAGGGCTGGAAATAACCCAGCATCGAGCCCAGGAGTAACGAGTAGAGGTGGGGAGTAGGAGAACACCTTCTCAGGAGGTTTCAAGAACAAGACTGACAAGGCCACTGAAGACAACAGTAGTAGACTGGGACATGAAAAAGCAAAGGTCCCCCATTTTGTTTTCCATCCTTTTACCTTTCTAAGCTTCCTTCTTAAACAGAAGGCACAATAAAAACAGAGGGACAGCATGATTGCTTTTATAGCGACCAGATCAGCTGGAAACGTCAGACAGGATAGTTGGCCTGTATACATGGTGATAGAGAAGTTACATGTACAAACACATATGAAAATGTACTTTCGTCCTATGCATAACAAGCAGCCCAACACAATCCTTAGAGCAGTAGAAGCAACAAGTGAATTCACCTGTGGCATGACCCAACTAGAGGGGGCACAGCTCACCAGCCAACCCCTTCAGGGCTGTCTCAAGAGTAAGGGAGTTGTTGCCCAGTCTGCGTGAACAGCTAGAGTTGTTGCCACAACTTTCATCAGCTGGGAATAATATAATACGCCTGCTGGAAACTTCCTAATGGGGACAGATAGCACTCCAGCAGCCACTCCCACCTAGCATTTCTGCTTGACAAGGGAATACCAGCAGCTTTCTTCCAACCCCTTGCTGAAGAATCTCTCACACCCCTCGACACAAACCTTCCGCAGACTCCAGGAGAACTCTCAGGGCCAGAAACTGCTGTAGGGGCACGAACGAAGTGAAGCAGCCTAATTTAAGGGATGCTATACAGGAGCTAAAATAAAGGTATGTCGTTGCTAAAATTCAGCAGGACACTGCAACAGGTTGATTACAGAGTGCTCAGGAAGAGTCAGGATTTATTTTTACAGTTGACTTGCTTCATGAGATGACATGGAGCAAAGGCTACCGGGAAAGATTCCCCATGGCAAGCAACACCCCGGCGCAACAGCAACCCACCGCCACCAGCTTCCAGAAAACAGAAGAAATCAAACACCACCTGGATTTGTGGTGAGAAAGTGCTCACTCTCCCCCTCCTCCGTCTGCGAGGGTCCCACGAGCCCAACACAAAGGCCAAGTCTTATTTGTGCAACGGGGAGAATTAACAACAGGCAGAGCGAGCTAAGTATCATTTCACACGATTATGGCAAAATTCAGAACACCCTTCCTAACGCACAGCCTATGCAAAGCTTCTGACACCCTCCCCCCCCCCGCAACAGGTTAAAACACTTAAAAAAAAAAAAAAAAAAAA
>Ga0065711_1041641_pt1 | contig 15992 bp, 8 predicted proteins | sample Hoacrofraction12_FD_59098 | JGI IMG/M metagenome (GOLD analysis project Ga0065711, IMG submission 59098) | Hoatzin crop microbial communities from Cojedes, Venezuela - Epithelial fraction 12 v2 (version 2) | ecosystem: Host-associated > Birds > Digestive system > Esophagus > Crop | place...
CTATCAGTACCCCCAAGTCCCTCTCAGCAGGGCTGCTCTCGATCCTTTCATCCCCCAGCCTGTATTGATACTGGGGATTACCCTGATCCAGGTGTAGGACCTTGCACTTGGCCTTGTTGAACCTCATGAGGTTCACACGGGCCCACCTCTCCAGCTTGTCCAGGTCCCTCTGGATGGCATCCCATCCTTCTGGTGTATCTGGTGTATCTGGTGTTTTGCAGCTGCATTAGTTGTCTTAATGAAAGGTACTCTGTTTTTCCACAACCATCACTTCTCTCTCCAAAGTTACTTGTCTAGCTCAGTTAGCTGAGAGGTGCTTACAAGCAATAATCTGTCCTATCCTAAGAAAAGTCTGAATCTGTGAGGTGGATTGCCCTCTTGATTTGCCTATTGCTCCTCACTGATAGTAGAGGAAATACTGCTGGGTGACTGATTCCTGAAATAAGGGAATAGGAATCCCACCCATAAGTGCTATGTAAATAAAGCTTCTCTACAGAGTGGTCATTTGCTAGGAAGAACAGCAACAAATTTGAAACAGTATGTTTTTGAGACTTGCATCATTACAGTTTAAGACTTCAATTTTCAGAAAGTACTGGTTTTTTCCAATGTGCAGTTGTTCATACTAAATATAACATGACAGAGCTGTGATACTTATTAGAAAGTGTTAAGCACCTACCTTTGGAAATCAATCCCTCTTAGGGTTATTTCAAATTAGTCACCCAAACCCATGAATTTTTGCCATATTTGAAGTATCTAAACTTTTAAATACATCCATGTGCAGACCAAAAGGTAATCTATACCTTATGAAAGATTTCTTCAGACATTTCTGTGTCAGCATTATACAAAGCTCTCTTAACATATTCACGAGGTCTGAACACCAAAGTATTCTTACCTTATATTACTGGCTTAGTAACAGTATTCACTTGAAAAGTTAATTTTACTTTAACCTTTTTTTTTTAATTAAATAGAGTTTATTAGAAATTAGCCTGCAGGAATAATAGATTATTATAATGGGCCATAACACAAACGCTTCTGCTTCTGCCCTGGTTTTTTAGTAAGCAGTAGTTACAGATTTTACTTTCTAGAATTTAAAAGCACTTTGCAGATCTCCCTTGAAGACTGAGGTTAAGATTTGAGAAACTGGAGGCCTGAGATTCGATATCTGTGAAAAAATGCTCTCTCTGATAAGGAGGTTTTTATTCTTTACTGATTATCTGTGTAACTACATTCATGATTTCTCCATGTAGTTCCTTTCTTATCTATTTGGATAGAGATTTCAAGAAAGAAAATCAACACTCTTAGAAGGAATAAAGCATGTAACAATCTTCCCTTTCTACCACCAAGTACTGCTTTGAGCGCTACCCATATTCTTGCTTTCCTGGTCTTTTTGATTAACCTTAAGCTATCAGCATAATTTCACCTGTTAGTAACACCAGTTCCACTAATGTAACATCTCATTGACATGAAAAGGGAAGGGCTTTTTCATCCCTGCTATATTTTTCACCCTTCCCCTCCCATTCCTCACTTCATGCACCTAGCACTTACCTTGTGTCAGGTCTAGATTTCAGGGACCCATTCCTGGACAGATACAATTCACAACTGGTGATGTGGCTTTATTTATTACGCAGGGAGAAAAGTAGCAGAGGAAAAAAATAATCAACAGTTTCCTGCCGTTCTGGTGAATTTAGTTGGTGCAGAGAAGGACTTTGGAAGCACAAGAGCCAAGTAAGTGAGGGGAAATGGTATAGCAGTGACGCAAATGAGTTGGAATGGAGGAAGAGAAAGAGAAGCGGAAACCTGGCTCATTTTATTGCAGCCATGCATCACATGAAATTATCTTAACTATAATTTAAGAGTAGTTGCAAATGTGTTTAAACAACATTTCATTGGAAATTAACTTCTTTTTGTCAGCTTTGACAAAGGGATTGTGTTCTATGTGCTGGGCATGCATAGCCTGATCTTTTGTGTTATGTGGGATGGTATTTATTCATACAGATTATTTTGGCTACATGAGGTTTATTGCTTTCTAGGAAAATGCTGACTTTTGTTAAAGAAAAGTCTAATGTTTAATATTTTCTCACCTGAGTATCTATTTCTAAGCAAACTTCATACTGATTCAGTAGAAGATAATGCAGATACTGTTCTGTCAAGTCTTTTTCCCTCTGAACATGGTTTAGTGATTTCTGTGTTTTGACACTCGGAAGTCCACTTCATTTTCAAAAGAACAGTTAGACTTTGATTAATAATACACACTTAGGAGGCTGAAATAATACAGTAGTATTTCTGCCAGTCTGAATAATAGGAGTGGAAGCAGACAATATCTGTTGTGTATAGACTTGTTGTGTGTGCACAAGTAAAAAGCAATTTCATGATGGATCATGTATACCACACTCCTTTGTGGAATCCAGCCGGTATCCAGCTCAGGAACTCAAGTCAAGTTTTAGAGAAGAATTTACTGCAGATTGCCTTGCATGTCTTCCATTGCTTATGCTGGTCTCTTGTATATTGCATTGCATTTTCATGAGCCTATATTTTTTTTTTCTTTTTACACAAGCAATCTAGCAGAGTTGTCATTTATTCTGCGTAAGTAAGGAACCATGCACAACAAGATTCTAGTTCTGTCAGGTGTCTTAGGGCTACCAAAATGAGAATTCTTCATTAATATAGACAATGGAATTTTTTTCTATAAGCATCTTTTCTTTAATATTAAACTTTCAAATTTTCTTTTGGAAGCAAACACTTTGAAAGCCATAATTATGTATTATAAAATACTAATTTTGCTTATCCTTTAGAGTGTTTCATGCTGAGGAATATGTTTTTAAATAACTATTATCTATTTTTCCAGTGACAGTAGAAATATAGGACACTTTTCCAAGTCCTTTTAGCTGCTGGCCCAACTCATCCAGCTGTGGCTGGATCCTGAGGTGTGGATGAGACTGTATCAGTTTTCTTCAGTCAAAGACTTAGCCCAGAAAAATAGAAGGCAATCACAGGCTGTATTCAAAATCAGGTAGAATCCCAGTCAGGCTCTTGCTAGTGTTCCATTTATTAATTAATTTAGTAGGTAGAAAGTTCCTCAAGAGATAATAATTTCAAAAATGGGAAAAGTTGCATGGGCAGTGGAGAGTCAGGCAGTGGTTTGAGCTTTTACAAGGTTTTACTGCTGAAATGCTGTTTTAGCAGTCTCTTTTTAATCTTCTTAATTAAAATAAAGGTTAATGTCTTTTACTTCAGCTGTGTCACTCAAACATCACTTCATTTCATTTTTATGTTACTTGTCACAGATCAAGGCAGATCATAAAATTTTTTATCTCTATGTATGTAGTAAAACTGGTAAGAATATACATTGCATTATAATACTTGGTGCTGCTCAACAGTGTACTCTGCGTAGAACATTACCCAGGCCAACAAAAGTGCTGAGAAGATTCACAGCAAGCTTCTGTATCCATTTGACCCTCTAGGTTTACTTTGGGCATTTTGTTAGTTCACAGGAGACACTTGAAACAGAAGATTATGATTCTATCCCATTTTCTAGAGCGGTTGCACTATTCTAAGTCAAAGTAGAAAGGGCTTGGAATGAATGTACAGGACTTGGGACATGCTTAGCATCTCCTGAGATTGGACACCCTAGTGGTAACATAGACAAATACCAAAAGTTGCTAAAGAGATGTACATATAAGGTGAGATTCCTTTAAAATGTGAGAAAAATAACTTTTCAAAATACTTAATAATGCTGTCACTTCACTTCTTTTTGCTGAGAAATTGGGATTCTTCCTTTATGGGAGATATATCTAGTATAGTCAGGAAAGGAAGCATGACTGGAGTCAGGAAGCAGGAACTTGTTTCTTCCCAGAAAAATAGACTTCAAGCAAATTATCAAAATAAAACACCTTTTTTTTTCTTCTAGTAACATCACAGTTCTCTCACTCATGTTCACTATTTCTTTTGGAAGGTTTCCTGTATTTCAGTGTCTATTTTTCAGTTATTTTTGGTTGCCATTTGAAAGGCAAACAAACTACATTCTTTGTGTGCAAGTAACTTACAATGTGATCATCTGGACACTGACTGGACCCCTAATCTTCTCTAATGCACATCCTCTTTATCATGCCATATTGTTACTCCAGAACTGAATTCAGAATAACGTTTGATCTTTTTCACTGCTCAACAGACTGTGCAGGAAAACAGTTTTTTCGCGTTTAGAAACATGAACCTGCCTAAAGTATTACGCCAGTATCTGTAATGCCAGTTATAGTTTGGCTGTGGCCGGCAACAAAAGGGTCACGCGGCTGCTCTACTGCCCCTCCCCCCACTGTGTTGGGGAAGAGAATGAAAAGAAACAGGCAAAAACTGGTGGGTCAGGATAGGGGCAGTTTAACAGAACAGCAAACAAAGGGAACAGTAACAACAATGATACAGATAAGGAGAATACACAACACAAACAGCAGAACATACAGAGACACTCTCACCGCCCGCCCGCTGCCGCGCGCGTGCTCCAGAGCCCTGACTGCTTTCCTGCCACCCAGGTCCCCCCCAGCCAGAACCCAGCATGGTGGTACATGGTATGGAATACCCTGCTCTGTCTGGCCAGGTTGGGTCAGCCCTCCCGGCTGTGTTCCCTCCTGGCTCCTGCTGAAAATTAACCCTGTCCTGGCCGAACCCTGGACAGCCAATTTCAGAGTAATTGAAATCCCATATGACCAATGATACAATCTCTCTAAAAGCCTCTGTTAGCTCTATAAATGTTGGCAAATTTCTTTTTTCGATGTGCCCCAGAGATCTTTAACTACTTCCATTATCTTCTTTTTTACCATTCCATCTGTAAACTTATTTCAGATTCTCCAATGAAGTTGCTAATTTACACGTGTAATTTTTCTTTATTAAAGTGTTGATGTCTTCCCTCACTTACACAGCTGCTTTCTATTCCTTAACAAGTCTGAGTTTTACCTAATACATAGTGCCACTGCAGGTAGTGTCATAATGAGCCAGTCATCAGCATTGAATCCCTGTATATGTCTAAGATAAGTGGTTTTATTCTTCTTGGCTCCGCAAATATTTACTCTCAGATATTCTAAATATATTGCATTCAGGTATTTAATTTTTTTTTCTGAGTGCTTCTGTACTGTCTTTTCTTGCAGCCCTGCAATATTCTAACTCTACTGTACTTTGAGAAAAGAAAACTCAAGTCTTTGTAGGAAAAAAGTAATTTTAATTGCAGACTTGGGTGGAGGTAAGGCAGCACAGAATGGCGTGACAATTCTTGAGCTACTTATATTACCATTCTCAATTTGTGTAGCTTTTGGATTTGGATTTGTGGACTTTCTTCTTAGAGAGTGTGCCTAGGTAGGAATACGTGGGAAAAATGGTAAGTCATAAATGCTGGTCACTTAACGAGCAGAATCCTGAAGCAACTGAATACCTGTCCTCCTTTGTCTGTATTTGTACACATTAGCAGCAGTTTCAACCAAAAGAAGCAGATGTTTAGAACAAAACAGTGCTGAGGACCTGACATACTACCATACAAATTGCAGCGTTCTCTTACATGCAATAACTTTAGTCTGCTTCTAGTGGCTGAATACCCATTTGAAAGTATAATACGTTATGTGACCTTCTGAAGCACATCTCCTGGTTTACTTTAATCTGAAAAAAATTCCATTTTGTGAGCTCCAAGGACTCATGATTCAAACTAAAACACCATAAATGGCAACAATGGGCATATTCGCCTCAGAAGTATGCTGCCAATCTGAACTAAAACATTAATGTAGATGCCCTGTTGTGGGCACATGTACACCAAAATCCAGAGGTGTAACTGCTACTTGTAAATACGGGTCTAATACTGCAAATTTCACTAAGCACTAATAGTGCAGGTTTGATCATTTTCAAGTATTTTTAGAAACCTGCAGTGGCTACTTTCTTTATTCCATGTGGAAGACTGTGCAGTCACAGTGGTTCTTTTATAATCACTTAATCTAGATCGTTCTAAGAGATAATAGATATATTTGCAGGAACTGCAGTCTCACCTCTGAGTTGCAATGGAGACAAATCTGGAGTTAAACAGTCCTAAAGCTGACCCATGCACTAGCCTTTATTCAGTAGCTGAGAGCAGAGGTGCCTTAGAAGAACCATCAGGGAATGCCTACAGTGCTGCTGCTCTTGCTATGTCTGTTCAGTGGAGGATGGATTCAGGCTTCAGTGCTGCCCATCAGGAATCTCCTCTGAGCTCCACAGGACAGTTTTTAGCTCTATAGGCATACAATAGATAACTCTTCTTGCTATTGTCATTATACAGCAGATGGGCTACCTCCCTATTCACTCTGTGAATGTGTGGGTATTGGACTAATTTATGGGATGAAGCCCTGAGTATTTAGCTCTCTTATGTATGTTTTGACAACAGCCCAGCATGGTGTGCCCAGAAACATATTTTTTCAACCCAGCTGTAGCACATCCATCAGTCTCCTGCTTCTTTTCTGTCCTTTGCCTTCTGATTAGCCACTTCAGGTCATTTAGCTTGCGGCCTTCAGCTATGACTGGCTACACACCCACAACCATCATTCCACTCCATTGCTGCAATTTCTAAATAAAAAATCTGAATCTTTGAAATGCTGCCTCTGCTTTCTCTGTTGCCATTTATGTGCAGAAGGCATATATTTGGTTAATACGCAGATGGTTAATATTTGGTTAATACAGCAGATTAGGAGCTGGTTCTAGTGAGGAAAGATGGATGAGGTTTGAACAGGATCATCAGCAGAAGTAGAAATTTTGTGAGGGTCTTCATCTTTTGTTGTAGGACATACACGTTCTGCCAGGTATACTGTGAGAATATGTTTTTAAACAGAGTTTATTTTCCTGGATGCATGTTTTTAAGGTTCTTGTTACAGCATAGAAAAATACACCTGAGTTGGATTTTCAATTAAAATAGAAATAACATCCTAAAGTCATGACAGTATCATGAACTGTATTATTTTTTCCAGAGGAAGGGAGACTTCAGGCTCACTACCCTCATAAGGATCCCCTAAAGAAATTAGCCTTGGTGGGTTTCCTCAGACTATCAACCTTACAGGATGTGTCTTCTATACACAGGTGTTTTTACTCCCTGAAACTGTCTTCCATAGAGAAGTATGCTGGAAGAAAAAAGATCTTAATAATATGTTCATTTGTAGGCATTAAATGAGTGGTATGATACTCAATTCAGATAAGCATCCCGTGCATGAATAATGCTGGGGACAAAGCTAGAAGTCAGTTTACATGGAGGCCTCCTTATAGGTGTTTGTTGGGATGGGTGGCTTTATTGGAGAGACTGTGATATCAGAGGTAGGTAGATACCCTCTATTCTGCACAGTCCATTCACGGTGAGACTGTCTTATAGCTGCATTTAGAGGGCTTTCTCCGGAGGAAACCTAGCTCCTAGCTTCAAGGAGGGTTTTTGAAATTCTATAGTCTGCTTGTTTATCTAAGAAGAGAGTTTGACAGGGCTGTGATGTAGCAGCAAGCTGATGATAAGATAAAGGGGACAGATACGATGTGGTAGTGAACTACAACACTGCAAAGAATGGGCTACCTCATATATGAACTGTGGAGGTGAATTGTGGTTTGAATACAAGTTCATTTTTTGAATAAAATCACCTTATTTTCCAATGTGAATTGTTAAGCATTCATTCATTTTTCAGGTATTAACTAAAATAGTCATCTGATTTGTAGTGGTCTTTCACTTTGAATTCTCAACTATGTCTGAACAGACTGCAGAGAATACCAGAAAAGAGGGTGAAAGCTTCCAGAGGAATAAGAAATTAAGTTTATTCCAAATATAGGAAAATGGGGAAAAATAAAATTAAAATATTTCCTGTTCCACTTTATGACTTTGTGAGCATATTTGTATCTTTTTTATTCACATAACTATTTATAAAGTGTGTTAATGCTTAGGGAGAAAAGGCAATACTTCACTAAAGCTGGTAATATATTCATACACTTTCGAGTATTACTTCTTTTATCCCTACATAAAAGAAACAAAAAAACCCCATAACAAATAAATAGTGATTTCAAGTGCTGGCAAAATGCCAAAACTACAGGGAAAGCTATGGAAGGTGGTAGCCAGTAAAACTGGAGTCATGTTTTGCTTCTGATTCCTATTTCCCCCTCTCTCCCCCCTCCCCCCACAAAAAAAACACAACAAACCTGAACAACAGCTATATCAAACACCCCTCTACTTTTTCTCCCAATATAAAACCTTTCTCTCCCAGAGTAATCTTGTGAGTATAATCAGTGGATTTATGATGCACAAAATATTTGTATTTCTTTAAATATTTTAAATTATGCCAAAGAGAATAATGAAATAAATTGAGTCAATTTATTCACCTAGTTAAGGAAAAGGAATAGTTAAGGAAAAACAGGTGAGCACTGCATGAAGTACCATCAGTACACAATAACAGGAGCTGAGCTTGGGATCTGAGCCCACAGTTTCATGTCAAGATACAGTTCTGTGCTCACCCCTCCTAGAATCATTGTTGCATTTTTTACATGATTTTAACGTGCAGGAAGGAGATTGCTCAGACTAGAGAAATTATGGCTGAGTGTGCTTCTGCCCAGAGATACGATGCAGGCAGCAAAAAGTTACCTATGCTGTCTTCCATAGGCACAAGAGAACATCATGTTTTAGTAGTCTTTTAGAAAAACAGCCTTTCAGCTCTACATAGTTCTCCCTCCAGCTGTGAGCTAAATACTTGATTTTTGTCTACACATCCTGAATCTATAGCTCAAAAAGCACAGGCTACTACTGTCTTCTGTTAAGTTCAGAAGAATGAGGTTGACATTGTCCTTTCAAAGATTATTGTTTTGTTGTCATTAATTGTTATACTGCTGTTAACTGCTCTGCAGAGTTGGAAGTAAGATAAGATTTTTTGGGAACTATCAGAGTGAATAAAGTACCTAGGGAAATATGGACTCAGTGGTCAAAGATGGATGAGTGGGAAGAAGCACAAAGGATACAAGAACAAAGAAAACTGGGATAGGGACAGAGCAGAACCTTATGGAACAGTGCAAGTATATACACTTGCTGCCCTTAAAATCCCAATATTAAACTTGTAAAAAGGAGCTGAGCACAAATCATAGCTGCAGACCATCAAATCAAATTCTTGGCAAGTTCAGATCCTCATTTGAGTTTGTATCTGTCAGATGTATTTATCTCTATAAAAAGCACAAAACAAAGCCTGGAACTGAATGTTCAAAATGGCTGTAAGATTTCATCCAGATCAAATTCTGGTTTTTTTTCTCGTCTTATGATTTTGAGGATTCCTTAGCCATTTATTGTACCTAGAATTTCCCCAAGATAAAGAGAGTTTTGTATTTCTAATAGGCAAATAATTTTCTGCCTTAAAAGATTTATTCAGTAGGATGGAAGCAAAATTTAAAATTAAGTGCATTCTTAAGCACTTGAAATGAAACCTGTACTTCTGTACTATAATGAGTAAAAATGCTTTTCTAATCAAGAAATAAATACATAAGTAAACCACGAATAGTGGTCTGGAGTTGGACTTCGATTGAAGAACACTACTACTACTATTAATAGTAGTAGTTATAATACTAGTAATTATTGGGTAATATATTGTTCTGGATGGCATGAGTGCTATATTTTCACTCTAGATTTTTCTAGGGAGATGTAATTAGTTTTTTGTTTATTTTCTTTATTGTCTCTCTTTATTCAGGATGTTTCTTCCTCCCCTCCCCTTCGCTGCCCAGCTGCCTCATATGTTGATGCTTGTATCCTCATCTGTGACAGAACACTATTCCTTTTCTGAGAATGTCACACTTTTAACTAATAAATGACAATGGGAAATACGTAACTCATATTTGAGATTATATTTTGCTAGTATTTTGGTAAGATACAGAATACAGAGCAGAACTTCATCTATTTGAACACACTTGAAGAAGATTTCTAATGCTGTTTCAGTTGTTTTAGCATTTTTAATATTTAGTATTTTACAATACTTTTATTCAGAATATAAAGACTGTTACAAAAATTTAGTAGAAAAGCAAGATTCACAGAGAAAATCAATGTGCTTTAGAAGATAACCGTGAAGCAGGAATAGAAGGTTCCATTTTAGATTATGTGGGGTTTGGTGTGACCTGATTATTTAATGTATCAAAGGTAATCTTCCATGTGGATCTTTCGTACGTAAGTTTGAAGGAGAAGTCAGCTGTCTCAGCTATCTGACCTATAAAAACTCTTACAAGTTGATAGAAAGCCACGGCAAGAGGATGTTTGTCTGGGACGAATGTACTTTCTCTTCACAAATATTGTACAGACTGTTACAGAAGTTGAATGTAATTACTGCAGTATGCCTCTGTCAAGCTATTTTGTCTGTATTTGTGGCTTTTTGTACTGTTCTGGTGATGACAAGAGTCCTTCAAAATACAACAGAAGTGCATTTTGTATAGTTTATAAGTACACAGTAGCTGTTGAAACCAATTTGATTATTACAATATCAAATTGTGATTATTACAACATAGAAACAGGTAAATGGGGGTAGTTATGCAAATTATACTGTTAGCTGTTTGTAAGCTAACTACTGACTATTTTGAATTGTATATTTGTACATAATAGTTCAGTGAAATATTGTGCTATGATGAGCATACAGGCAAGACAGACTTAGGGCTTTGAATGCAGCTTCAGAATAATAATGTCTTTTCATTTAAAAGTTCAGTCATGTGGCTTTAATGTTCTCTGAAGATATTTTTGTATGGTATATGTGCTCTTGTATTACATACAGTAAGTAGAGTTGGACCTTCCACTGAGTTCCAAGTTAAATTTTAACATCTGTTTCCTTTTGATAGCTCATTATCTGTCATTATAGCTAATTTAAAGGTGTTGGATATCTTTACATTTTATTTTATTACACTATATTACATAAAATATTATACTATTTTATACTTTTTCTAGAAATTTTCCTAGTTATTTTCTTCAATGTCAAAATAAATTACAGCAATGGGAAGATCTATGGTTCTGTTATTTTTGCTATGCCCAAGTTCTGTACTACAGCATTGTTTTTATGGAAATGAACTGTGCTAAGAGCCAGAATAATTTTCTTACTTTGAATCTCATTAGAATGAATTTGAAGAGCTGTTCCTTGAGACTAGGTTTTGCAGACAGAAGATATTCTGGGAAGAAGTCATGCTAGCATGAAGTCTTTCAGTCTATAATGTTTAATTATTTGAACCTGAAAACAAATGCATACATCTTATTAATTTCCTCAGTTGTACACATTAACAATAATATTGTAAGTCCTTGCACAGGCTCTGCCTATCTCAGTATAAGACTGCTATATGCACTGCATGCCAAGGATTGGCACTTGTATTTGTTTTACTACTATAGAAGTTACATGAGGAGTTATTACAATTCCACTACTACATCTACTGATGTTCCTGGTATTCTCCTCTTTACCTCTAGGGAGTTATCTGAATCTTTAATGTTTTTTAAAAAAACGGAATTATCTTCCACTTCTTCACATATAAAGGTCTTCTTGTGTTTTAAATTGATAACTTCCTAGAAGGCATACAGGAAGCATATAAATAAAAAAAAAAAATTGCAAACTAGTCTCTTTTTGTCAAAAGTTAGTTGTAAGTTCATAAGCAGACTGGAAGAAAATTGTAAGTAAATGAGGTATAGGGAAGGTTGCTAAAATTAAAAGTAGATTTAAGATCGGCACCTAAATTATTAAAATATTCCTTGAAAATTATTCTTTTTTGAGATTAACATGATAATAATCTGGTTTTCAGAGTTGTAATGTAGTGCAATGTGCATGTGAATTGCTGAAATTAATGACATTTGCAGTCTCAGGGCCCTATCAGCAGTCATTAGCTGTTTAATTTTTCAATAACCAAGAACACTATTTTGTCAGATTATTTCACCTGAAAGAAGGTGAACAAACCAAAAGCCTACAAGCTATTTTTGAACTGTTCCCAAACTGGCCTTTCAATTAAAATTTTCAGTAGAAATGATAGCCAGCTGGAAATATCCTTGGAAATAGAATGCATTGTAAAATTGAGAGACCATGATTCTGCTTGTCACTACCTACAATAGCAGGATATCAAACCTTACTTAATAGCATTACTAATTTAACAGTGAGTTTCAACAAACACTCAGTTATTTCATTTGCTGAGTGGCTAGTTCAACTTGGTAGGTATGACTAAAGAAGTCTCGTCTGGAACTCTTCATAACGCATAATTATGACTTCCATAAATTGTATGTCAGGACAGAGCATTTTGACCGTATTTGGTAAATATCTTCTCTGGAATTTAATAGTAAATCTCTGGTAATTTTTAAGTTGGAAAAAAATGATAAAGGCAACATATTTTTCAGTAACTGAAGTTACTGAGGTCAGTATTCCCACAGATGGTTCTGAAAGTCTCAGTGGTTGGATACAGAAGTTGGCATCTCTTTGTTTTGATTTTCGTAGAATGACACCCATTACTTCTGTTGGAACAGTTGGCAGTTGCGATAGTGACTGATTTACTTCAAGAGGAGTAAACAAGTAATCAAATAAAAAGGATGAGCATGAGGATTAGTTTAGACCCTGAAGAACACACAAAAACCTAAACCCTGAAGTCTGAAAAGTCACTGTTTTTAACCAGTTAACAGCATTACAAATTAAACACTTTACTATTAAATCAACCGCAAGTATTTGTATTGAAAAAATTGAATAACAGGCATCTATTGTAACTGAAACTATCTTTCTGCAAGATCTGTGAACAGATATCTGGAATGTTTAAATGTTTTTATTTTTTGTGACAAAACTGATAGTTCCCTTTTTATTATTTATTTCCTTTACTAGTACTTGAAAAGAGTAGCATCAAAATCTATTTGTATCAGTGATGGCAAACGCATTTGATCATACACATATAGTCTTTACCCAGAAGATGTTATCATGTAAATATACAAGACAAATTGAAGTTGAGGAAAAGGGAGAATTAATATATCTATTTTAGAAAAGAGTCACAGATGGAAAAATAATCAGCAGTTTACTCAGATTATGAAGTCTCAGTAAAGTCACTGGAACTATCTAGGCAGGTTGCTTGCAATGAGTATTGAAGGTTCACTGTCTTGTCCAGTAGATTTTTCGGAGTCAACTTGGACACTTGTGACAGCCTGGGGTGTAACTGAGATCTGTTACCTTGTGGAGTGTTTCTCTCAACTGTGAGATCATCCAGCTGTGAAACGTACCTGCTATCTATAAAGCGATGTGCAGCACGGCATTGTTCAGGGCTCCACTAGTGTGAAAACCCAGTAAAGAATTACTGTGAGGAAGGGAATAGCTGATCAGCTTCAGGAGGGAAGCGTCCAGTTTCTGTGACTTTACGGTAAAATGTTCTCAGAAAGGTGAAGAGGAAGTCTAAGTCTTTTGTTTCAGAAGGAGAAATTAAAACCTCTGACCACTTGATTTTTTTTCCCCAGAGGTATTTTCAAATTTTGGTTTTAAATTGGAGGAAATTAAAAGAAGAATGTAATGAAGGATGTAGTTTTATACTTAAGAGCTTTTTTGCGAGCTTGTTGCATTTGATGTTTTTAATCAATTTTCCAGGGAACAATAAACTGAACTAAATTAAAAGATATGTGGAAAGAATTTTTAATTTGATTAACCAAGCTAATTAACTATTGTCCCTTTTTGTCATGCTCACTGTCCATCTCCCTTAGGTACTTTCTGTCTTGTATAGTACATTCTCTAGTGTTGCAAAATACGTTGTCTGCTTCAAAGGCTCCTTAATGTGTGAAGCCCATTATTTTGAACTTGGTGCTAATGCAATAGGAATACTAATATTTCCTGTGATCTATTATTTCATCTAATTTATTGTCCATATTTACACTATAAGCTCACATGAGAATGCAAAAAAGCATTCAGAGCTTCTTTGGCACTGAATAAGTAAAATAACAACAGTATATCACAAATATTTGCACACCTTTCAAGGAAGTCCAATAGCAAAAAACTGCAGTGCAGCTTACAATATCTAGTGCTAATAAATAGCTGGTTCTTCAAGGCTGGTACATGCATAATAAATATTTGCAATCTGTATTGCAGGCTTTTGAGAAGATTGTTGTAACCTGACAGCAACAGTTACATACTGCAATTTGCATTTCAATATGTGAATAATTGTTTTTAAACATCTGTAAAAAATCTTATCTTCTAAAAATTTGAGCAGTGCCTTTTCCAGTGGTGAGCAACAGCAGCATTTTAACTAGCTTAGTCTCACTAGCTCTGGGACCTGTTGATTTCTATAGCATTCCACTGATGGTGGGTTTGTATTACTACCTCTGTAGCATTTAGATGTTGCTGTATCAAGAGGACAAGTTGTATAATGAAATTCTTCTGGTCATTTAAAAACATGGACAAACTAGTTTTTAAATTGTTTTTATGTTCAAGAAATTAAGCAGTATGTTTAGCTTGAGCTACTGATATCTACATGGTAATATCAGTTTTCTTAGTAAAAAGATAAAATCTAAAAGAGACATTCTGAAAAGATTTAAACTGAAACTTGTGCTATTTCTTAGCACAGCTTGGACTACTTCCTGACAGTCTTGTGTGATGAGTTCCATTGAGCAGAGTGGTCATATGAGGAATGAGAGTGTGAGAAACAACTGTAGACTTTTTTATTTTCCATTAAATCATCTGGTGCCCTCCAATGAATCTCGTATTATCATACTGTGTTTCCACTGGAGAAGGAGCAATGAATGGCACTAAGATTAGTTTATGTCAGTCGTTCAAAACAGTCTCATTTTTACTACCAATTCACTTTCCCATAGTTGTATTAAATTTTTATGTAAATTTCCATAAAAGCTTTAAAGAGAACTTGGATGTCCTGTTTATTTTGCAATCACGCCTAAGGCAATACTGTTCCCGATATGCCTCTGAGACCCGCTTACTTCTTAGGCACCATAGTGTCACTATTCCAGACTGCTCAAAGGAGGAAAGGGGATCTTGAGCATTGGCAAAAGGGGGTCCTGCAAACCCAGTAGCTACAGGACACTGCTATGGTGTGGGAGCTTCCATTTTGTAGATGTGAATTTTATTTTTTAATCTCAGTGTGATGGGTTTGCCCCAGCCAGGAGCTAAGCACCACATGGCTGCTCACTCACTTCCCCCTCCCAGTGAGAAAACTTCTGTGTTGAGATAGACAGTTGAATAAATGAAGAAAAGAGGAAGAAAAAAACCCCAAACTAATGATGTAAAGTCCATCACTAACCACCTCCCATAAGTAGACTTGTAGGCCTAGCCAGTCTCTGAGCAAAGTCTGCCTCCCCAATAGTCCCCTCCCTTTGGTTTTTATTGCTGAGCATGATGTTGCATGGAATATTCCTTTGGTCAATTTGGTTCAGCTGTCCAGGTTGTGTCCCCTCTCAACCTCTTGCCCACCTCCAACTACTCACCGAGGAGTGGGGATGGGAAATAGAGGATGCCCTGATGCCGTGCAAGTACTGCTCAACAGTATAGCCATCCTATCCAGACCCAGTATGCTCAGTTTCATGATTTAGCACATATTCAAATGGCATTCACAGTCAGTCAACAATGGAGTAGTAGGATGGATGCAGGGTCAGTAATAACTGAGTCCAAAATGGAATGGAACCTGTGTTCTGCAAGTCAAGGCATTTTCAGGACTTGCACCACATCTATTCTTCCTGGCGTTCTTGTCAAGCAGATGATGTAGTATTGATATTTTCTCTATTAAGCTCGTTGTTTTCTGGTAGAAAACAAGGAGAAAGGAAACTTCTGTGTCGGTTGTTTGTATTTTCATTTTATTGAACAAGAGTGTTTAAGGAAAAAAATCACGAGCTGTGGCTCATAGTCTAAAATCACTGATGCCAGCAGTTTCCAAATCATTGCTGTGGTTGTTGTTTAATTAAATTGTCCTGGGTTTGGCCAGAACAGGGTTAATTTTCACTGGAATCCAGGAAGGGGCACAGCCGGGGGGTGGGGGCTGACCCCACCTGGCCAAACAGAGCCCGGTATTCC
>Ga0065711_1041642_pt1 | contig 15992 bp, 11 predicted proteins | sample Hoacrofraction12_FD_59098 | JGI IMG/M metagenome (GOLD analysis project Ga0065711, IMG submission 59098) | Hoatzin crop microbial communities from Cojedes, Venezuela - Epithelial fraction 12 v2 (version 2) | ecosystem: Host-associated > Birds > Digestive system > Esophagus > Crop | place...
CCCCCTTCCCCTAAAACCTTTCCCCTCCCCAGACAGTAAACCCCAAACCCTGGCCATCCGTCCGATGCAGCGCTGGGCAGAGCATCCCGCAGTGGGGCAGCAGGGAGGTCTCCCCGAACGCTTTCCCGGCAGAGACCGCTTCCGGGACGAGGACCCACCACCCACGGGTGCTGAGGCTGCGCGTCCCAGTGTTCGCGCCGGGAGAGGCACTGGGCCCCGGCTGGGGGCTGCTCCCCGCACTGCGGCCCTGGTGAATTCCCCATGGGTCCGTTTTAGGCGAGCAGCTTGGCTGCATTTGCCCACAAGTCCAGGGAAGACGAAGTGAGCGCATCTCGCATTTGTAAGCATGCACTGGTACCCAGAAATTTGGAATCTGAATATCCTTTTATTTACAAATTTTAACGTATGTGTCAAAACACAGCATAGCCACAAAGCTCTAAATATGATGACATTCATACTGTATTCTGCCACGAGGCATCGATGCGAAAGGCCACATTTTGTGGAAAGACAAATTCCAAAATTAACAACAGCGTACAGGGGTGTGAGCTGCGACAGTAGCCCCGAGCTGCCGGGAAACAGTTGTGAGAAACACAGGGACAGGGACACCAAGCTGATGACAGCCGACGCGCGGGCAGTTAAGCAAACAACGGTCTCGTAACAGTCCCAAGCTAACAGCAATGCCATCTGTCTCACCCCATAAGCCACTGTCTAGTGTCCCACTCCCCCAAGGAACCTAAAGGGCTGACGACCTCCGTGAGCTCTGAGGCCATTTCACGTGCCACCTGCACCGCAGCTCAGTGTTTTGCGCTAACATTCTCCCTTCACCATTAACAGCAGCCAGACATTCCCCCGCACGGCCAGACAACAGGCCCAGTTAAACACCCGAAAGAGAAGCACCCGAAGGCTCGGGGACAAAAGCACGGAGGGAAGAGGAACCCAACAGAAGGTCACACGTGCTGCTGAGCATTAGCACGGGTTTCAGAGGAACAGCTGGGAACAGCTACACATTTAAACGTTGTATTTCTTGCACAAACATTTTCTTCACTGACATTTTTGTCAAGGCAAAGCTGCTTTCCAACATAGATCAGGCAGCCCACCAAAACATGGCAAATTCAGCAGCCGTTTACTCTCTTCACTGCTCATTTAAAAAGGAGACCCTCAAGAGGACAGCAGTGAGACAAAGCAAAGCCCAGCTTCCGTGAAAATCCTCCAAACTGGCTTCTGCCCTTGTCACACACCAACAACCACTATTTTTCTCTGAGCAACCTCAACAAGGCCTGGCCCTGGGCCAGCAAGTCAACATGTCAGGAGCGGTTTTGCATGCAAGAAATCCAGCAGCGATGGCAGTGAGAGCTCTGTCCTCGGACTGGACCTGAGCCACTTCCCACGGCAGCCTGCTGCGCTAACGAGAGGGCAAGTGATCCTCCTCTCTCCTGCACAGACCTCGCAGGTTTAGCACCTGGAAACTGCGGTGGATTGTTCCCACTGCTTCAGCCACCTGCGTCGAGAGAAAAGCAGAATGATGTTATAGACAGGCCAGCAAAACCACAGAGGTACTCCCTGATTATATGCTTCCTTTATTTTATTACATGTCCTTACCTTGCTAAAGCTGTGCACTTACACCTCTGTGCTTCACAGATGAGACAACTTTAGTAAGGTTTCTTTCTCCCCTACTTGTATTATCAGGATTGCTGCCCATCCTAATGGTTTTTCTTCTTTCTTCCTAGTGGCATTAAGCCACCACATCATGTGAATATTAGCAACAAATACACTCATATAGATTAAAAGCACGTGCAGCATTCGTGCAGAGATTTCAGAGCTGGCAGTTGCTTGCTCTCCTCAAAACGGAAACACCAGAGCCCAAAAGAAAAAACTAAGATGCGCAGGTTGCACCCGCATGTTAACAGTACTGCCACGACATGCCCGTGGCTATCTGTAACTAACACTGAGCAAGAGAGGAGGGAGGCTGCGGTGCCTGGTGGTCCCTGCAGCCACAGGGAGAATCCCCGCAAGGACAGGTAAGCGACCACGTCCAGGCTGCCAGCACCAGCGCACCCAGAGCACTGAGTAAAGCCCATCTATGCAGGACACAAGGTTCCATTAGAGCCGGTGAGATTCTGGAGCATAGCCTCTGAAGACCCTTCCAGAGAACCTTGTCTCCTTCCCTCTGTATCCTCTCCAACTTCTGCTCCCTCTGGAACGTGCAGTCCTTCTGCCCAGCCTCAGTGAGGAAAGAGGGGTAAGCATGAGAGTAAAATCTCTCAGCTAAGCACTGCAGTTCTCGCTTTCAAGAGGATGAGACAAACCCCAACATATACAGCAGACTCCCTGGTAGATGCTCAGCAACAAGAGGACACAATACCCTAACAGAAAAAAGCAAAACAACAAACAAAACCACAGTTTTTTTCCTACAAGGTTTTTTTTTCAGACAAAATGACTTGGAGAAGTGCATCTCTTTCAGTGGGCAAGATAACAAACTATTAAAACCACATTTAAAAGCCTCAGCTTAATCTAAAATGATAAGATGCAATGCTAAGTGAAAGTGCAAACAGAGTGGCAGAGTTCAGACTTCGTACCTCAGTCTTAAGACTAGAAGTCAACCACAGAGCCAGGACTTTTCCTAAGCCTCATTCTCTCCCAGAGTCTTATCTCGTGCTTGGAGAGCACTGAGGTATCAACGGCTACATTAAATAAATTTAGATTGCATGACATAGTTACTAAAATTTTCCCCTAATGTTAAGCTTGATAAACTCCCCCAAAATGCTTTTCTCCCTTCTTGCAAGTCCATTTTCTGTGATGCACTTGACAGTGCTGTATGCACAACCCGTTTATTCCACTCAAAGTGAAAGCAGCCGCTTTCCCCTTTCTGTTAGTCTACAAGCTTCCTTAAGCCCCAGGTTTGTGAGCTGCTTAATTTCCAACACCAATGCCCAGCACCTCAGCTCAGAAAAATGACTTGCCACAGCCAGCTTCAGTATCTGTAAAGAAAGCTGCACGCTGCCCTCAGTGTCCTGGTTTTGGTTAAAACAGGACGTCTGTCATTCAGTTTATCGACGCTCTGCTTTAACCTGTGACACTCAGTAAGAAGTCTGTTGTAGCCAGGTGTCCTAACCAAGAATGTGAAGTGTAAAAGGATTTTCCCATTGCACCTCCCAGCTAGGTAAGTGTTCATGAAATTACCCATTTGAAAGCCACCAGAAGGCTACACTGCAGAAATTAAAGCCTACCTTTTACAGGCAGGCGTGATCTTCTCCATAAGGCTAGTGCTCAACTCTGGGGAAGCTGGCATCTGATGCATCTGGCATCAAGGTCCCTGACAGCTGTAAATTGGGAAAGAAACAAAAAGAGAGGGCCAATTTCCAAGGGTAGTATAAACAGAGAGAACAGTCAGAAGCCACCTTCTAGGGACATATGCAATGCCAACATGTAACTTAAAACTAATCTGTTCTTCGACATAACCAGACTCCAAAAATGCTCCCCCCCCGCCCCGCAATCCAGTCTGCTGAATCTCAACTGGGGACAAGGTAGCCAAAGTGACTGCCTATGGAATTGCTTACCCCTCACACAACATCTCAATGTTACCGAGGAACTAACATTTAAGAGAGTTGCAAGTTTCCCCCTTCTCTCCCTACACGTGGGTCCTACGCCTTCTCCCTCCCTGCTGCACTCAGCCCCTCAACATCTAACACAGCCAGAACAGCTCTCCTCAAAACACCTGTCCCTCCTGGTCTCTCTTCAACTCTGGTAAATCAGGCTTACTTCCGCCTTCGTTCAGCCAGCTGAAATAGCAACAATTCACGTTGTCTGTCTTAGCAGTGGGAATCTAGTATTTAGCTAATCTCGGAGAGACAAATGGAGACACGTTTCGTCCGTGACCCTTCTCTTTTCCCCTAGTATAAGGCTCCAGGTACTTTTACTTACAGTTAAGAAACCAAAGCAAGTTCTGCTTCTGTTAAGAGTCACCCTGGAAATTTGTGGGTCATGCTGTTCAGAAAGTCCCGAACCAAACAAATACGGAGCAGCACAGACTATTTTATTGCTTTATTACCTGCTGTGAGGCCAGACTTGGGTTATGGAGGTCAATAGCAGCAAGGGAGGGGACACGGGACTCTGAAACTGGTTTATTTTCCTTTTTCCGAAATCTGGGATGCCACGCTGCAAAACACAACCAATCCATACCATGTTAAGGAAGCAAGAGCTGATTGCTCTAATGCACCTGTACTGCTTCCTGCCACCTATTTAGGATCCAGGTTTTATTTAGAGGACGTCAAAGCTCATACCTTCCACTCCTTTCAGCTCAGGGAGATGATTTAGTTCTGGCAAACGCACGTCTGTCTTGGAGAATTCCCATTTTTTCCTATTTGCCTGAAGGATGTTTTTTTCATTAGTAACCTGTAATGGAAGGCATAAGTACAGCTCAGGAAAATGCAGAAAAAACAAATCTATTTTCAAGCTTAAAAATGCATCAACACAGCAATGTTCTGCTGTACTTGGGCAAGAGTAAAAGAAAAGACTCTAACGCGTGAAGCAATCCATTCTGTTCAAGTGTTATTTATACATTAAAAACAACAGAACAGCCACAGCAAAAAAACCCCAATCATCTAAGCAAGACTGCTTTCAGAGGGACAACATACAACACTTGGAGAATGGCTGGAATTAGCTATCTGTAAAAAGGCAAACGTTGCTGCTGGCATGGAAAGAGTATTGCCTAGGTAGTGAGTGCAGTGGAAAGCTTTCCATTTTACTTGTTTTCATCATCAATTTTTAATGACATGACTAAATAAGGCCCTGACCATGTTAAATCCAAATCCTAAAATCTGCTTCAGTAGCACAGCACACATGGTCTACTCTTCCTGGCCAGGCAGAAGGCCATGGATATACTCCATGCCTCACAGATACCCTGTGCTGGACTGCTCCCCTCATTTAAAATTGTCCTCTGACACAAAATCGGTCTCATATACAATTGCTATTAGCAAAGGATAACAGACGACACACCTGTAGGAAAAAAGGAGTAAAGAAAATAGTACTTCTAGTTGGGAGTTATTGTGAAGGCTGCAACAGATGGGATTCTTGACAATAAAACACATACTTGAGTTCAGAATTTATTTTTGCTTTGACAAGGGGGAAAGACAGATGACTTACCGATGTCAAGCTTACACTGTAATGGCCCACTGGTGAATGCTTCCGTTGTTTTAGAAACGGGTTCAAGTATTTTTTGCTCTTTTCATCAACTCTGTAATCAAAAATGCCCCAAACTTTGTATTAACTGGGGTAACACAGTGAATATAAAACCAACAAATGCAAGACATCCAGAAACACTGTCATTAAACACCTAGAAAGAAGGCTCATGGGGAGAATATCCTACACAAGCTCAGCTAAAAGAGAAGTTTGGTCCAAAGGACAAGCCACGAGTCAAAGAAAGGCCAGTGTCACAGCAGCTGGCAAAGTGTTGCTGTTCAGTACAGCTTTGTCAAACGCAGAAACACGGGCATCCTGTGCCTGTGTGGACACATACAGCTGCTCGAGGAGAAGCCAGGCTTTCTGATCCACGTACAATCCTCCACCCAAGAGCTGTTCCTAGCCGTGTGCTCAAACCCACATCTTGTGCTCCCACATCATCACCCTGCACCTCTCTCAGGACATTACAGCTCCTCGGCAACAGGGATGAAGGATACAAGTTCTTCTAGCTCTGCTGCCATACCTGTAATTAAGGTTCCCAGGCACAGGACCCATCCCAACTGTAGTGGGAGAAAAGTTCTGGTTGATGGGAGGGATAACTATGCCTGCATTCTTGGCATAGTCCAAGCTGCTGCTGGAATCTTTTAGGCTGGTTTGAGGGCTTATTTTAAATGGGTTGATAGCACTGTCGTAGAGAGAGCTCAGGTTGGAGGATCGGTCTGCTTTCTCTGCATCAGCTTTAGAGCGCTTTGCCTTTAACAGCTTTGCATCTCTGCTCTTCAGGTCAACGCTGAAATCCTGTTTGGGAACATAAGCATTGTCTTTCTCTTACAGTCATGTTTAAAAAGTAGCTTAGAGCAGCACACGTGGGAAAAAAAAGTCAAAAGCCTAACCCTGCATATTCTGCAAGGATCTGGTGGATATGGAATTTTTTTTTAGTAGAAAACCTCTGTTTTCCATCAAATGGGAGGAGACTTGTCAGGGTTCCAGCACCCTCTGTAAATAAGTCACTTTAGAACGAGATCGGAAACGATGAAGAACAGCTGTATCCTGTGTCGCTTCCAAAGAAATGAGATCAGAACCGAGCCCAACGTCACCCCAAAGTCATTCTGAAGCCTCTACTCCTTAGTATCTGATCAAAAACAAAATATGTAATTTTGGAGATAGGGCTTTAACACAGGTAAACAGGAGCATACAAGCATGCTTTCATGATTCAGCATGAGATATGCTTCCCAACTGATTCTCCCTTTAGCTCCGTATTTGCCAGTAACCGCATCATGATGTAGTTTACCTGCAAGAGACTGGCCAAATAGCCACTTGCAGACTGCCGAGCCAAGCACTAGAGCAACCTTGCAGCAGCCAAACAGCTAGAATCAAAGGCACAGACCTTCTCCACAACAGTCTGCAGGCTGTATTGCACTGAGTGTCCGAGCTGTGGGGGCACAGGCCTAATGTGCTGCCTTAAATCGGGTGACAAGGTCTTCAGTGCTATTTAGACTCACAGTGGCCTCTAAAGGTGAGCTTCTCTGGCACATCATACTTACCTCATCTTTTTTTAAAAAATGAAACGGGCAATTGTGCTTATGTTTTTGCTATGAACTTAAACTGCTGCACATACTTATCTAGTGATTTTAAAACACATACACACAAAAATACAGGTCTGGAAAACAAAGATGGACCAACCTGGACACCAAGCATTTTTCTTTCTTCTAAAACATCATCTTTGTCCCTTTTGCCGATTTTCGATTTTTTTTGTAAATGATGGTCTCTGGCATCTTTCTCAATCTTTAATTTAAGCTCCTGAGTAAATCTACATTCCACATACGGGTAAAAAAAAAAAGGGCTTCTGTTAATCTCCATATCATCACCAGTTGGTGTTCAGCACAGGCTCCTATAGCCTTTTAAGTAATCAAACAAACCATGCCTTGTCACTAATGAGAAGCCAGTCAAATACGGTGTATCCATTAAAATAAATAAAATCTTACAAGCACACACTTTTTCTATTACAGCAGTAGAAGTGTTTGTATCCCAGTCTGGTGTAGACGCAGACAGTGAACACAGTGTAAGACTACACTACCCAATACGGTGTGACACTGGGTGTGCACCCAGAAGAATTAATGTCATGACAAGGTAATGAGGCAAACATGCCGCTGCAATGCGTTCCCTTTCAACTGTGCTATTTCCAGAAATGCTGAAACCAAACAAAACCCAAGACATTCAGTGGCTGTCAGCTCTGCAAAGCCAGCATGCAATTGTCAAGCATAACTGCTTAACCTCCTTCTAATATTAGCCTGCTTTGAGCAAGAAATGAACTGTTTACCTTTCAGAAAATCCATCCTTGGTAAAGAAATCGCACTGCAAGAGTTCAGCACAGGATGGTCTTTTGTCTGGATCGATCTGCAAACACCTCTGTCAAATAAATGTAAACATTAAAATGCAAATACTTTAGATATGAAAAAAAGCCTTTAGCATTTCCGAGTGAAGTCCAGAAAAAAGCTGCAAACCTCCCCATTCTAAGGCGTTTTACTGAGATGAGCCCAAGGAACACTGCTACCAAGAAAGTTTAATGTTTGCTGGCTGCTTCCATTCCAATCACTAATGCACACAAAGACTCACCGCATAGAGAATACCTGTCATACAAATACATCACCCTGCTCTCAGCAAACCTCCCTTGTTTTCAGTTACGTTTGTGTGGCTAAGGCTTTACAATTTGTTTTGATCATCAGGCATTTCAAATACAACCACGTTGCCTGTAGGTTGTTTTAGTTACCCAACATAGTGGCGCTCCAGCCTACTGTGTGAAAGCACAGAAACACACCCTGGAGGGATTCTTCAGAATCTATTGCAAAGTTGTAGGCTTCCTAACTCCCACACAGTAGACACTTAGCTCCACAAGCAAGGGACACGTTTGCATGCCATCCCACTCAAGTCTACTTGCTTGCAGTGCCTCCACCAGCAGGTAGAGGGAGAGCTAGAAAACACTATATCCACATTGCTCTGCTAGCAAGTAAGAAGCAAGGGGCTGTGTGTTATCTACAAAGCATCCACTTAGGCAGCAGACAAGGGGCAAAGCTTGTCGCGAGACCTTTCACAAGATCCACTGATGCAGTGAGGTGTACGGGGAACACTTTCAACACACAAGCCCTTCTTCACCTTTCAAATCTGCCTGGAAAATTCAATCAGTGGGGCACTACACGCTGCGAATCCTCCCTGTTGGATATGCAGGGACCCTTTTAGCTCTGCAGATTAGCTTCCCCTGTCACCCAGGATAGTAGCTGTTGTATCCTTGCAGCCCTCACTAAGATACCAACCCAAGCAGTTTCTCATTGTGTGGGCAGTTGAGAGAATGCCAGTTTAACAGCCCCAGTCCTTTCTGTAGGCTGTATTCAGCTCCCCAAGGTGAAGGACAAGTAAACAGAGAAACGTTCATAGTAAACAGTCAGTTAATTACCTTGGCTAAATCCAGCACTGCAGCAGACAGTTTGGGATATCGTTTGTCCAGAGATTCGGCCTCCTTCACTTCAGGCAATCTCATGCCAGCAAAGAGGGGATTTTTATAGAACAACTCTTGGTGTCTTGGAATTAAATTACCTGGAATCACACAAACAAAGCAACCATACGGAAGAAATACAGAACAGTCCCATGAAACATCTGAGAGGCTCAAATACTGGGTCAGCACTACTGTAAGGGCTACAGTCTGGGTCATTCTCTTGCCACCTGCATGCCAGGAACTGATGCTGTAATCACAAGCTCCAAGCTCCCCCTTTGTAAAAGGTGCTAAGAGTACCTGCTCTCAGAACCAGTTCAGTACACACCACAGCCTTTCTCCACACACCCTCCTCCCCTCGTCAAAATGTATTTGACCCCTTCATTATTAAATAGGCACTAGGGGCCTGACAGGCTGTTCTTACCCAGGCACTTGGTGATATGGTAGAGCTGGTCAATGTCTGAATCTCCAGGGAAGAGGGGCTCTCCTGTAAGCATTTCTGTTATCAGAGAGCCAATAGCCCACACATCCACAGCCCTGGAAATAAAATCAACACCCCAGTTCAGCACAGCTTCATTTGTCTCTTTGATCTAAAGGCTGAGCCAGGCCAGTGTACAGCTCATCTTCAGCAGGTTGCAAGCCCCGAGGGCAGCTTTGCCCCCTTAAACAGCAAGACAGCCGTTATCCAAGCTTACAAGTGCTCTGACGAATGGCAAGGATTCAGCTCTTGCAGCAGGCAAATGTTAACAGAAGCCTGACATGTAAAATCAGGTTCCAAACGCTGATGCTTTAAAAGCACTAACAGAGCATAATACATTAGTAGAATCTTGCAATTTAGAGAGCACAAAGGCAAGCAGCTCCTCCTTCTGCAGGCATCTGCTCTTCAGGTACATTTACCAAACATTAAGTAACACAGGTACATACAGAAATCTGCACAATTGTACTAACAGACCTGTGAATAACATAGTTTCAAGTTCTGACCTGGTTTTGTGGTACTGGGGATCCCAGTAAGAAAAATCGCATTCATTGCACCTCCTCCCTCCCGAAATGTCTGTCTAGAATTGTTTGGAGGGACTTTTTTGCCTTCCCTCCACGACTCCAACTGCATGGGAGCGAGGTCTGTTGTAGCCTCCCCCAGTACTAGCACGGGCAACTGAAAAGCTCCTATAGGCAACAGACCAGGAATGCTGAGGGCTCTCCTCACCTTTTGAGCCAGGGAAGCCTAGCACTGGCAATAGTTAGCTGCACAATGGGAGAGAGAAGAGGAAGGCTTAAACCTTTACAAGTGAATAACCAGGGAATGCTGAACAGCATCCCTTTAACCTGTTTGACAAGCAAGAGTCCCCTGTCCCCCCACAAAACAGAGCACGCCCCTCCATGCTCCCCACAAGCCCACAACCCTTCTGCAGCCTTGCATGCCAGTCTTACTTGCCATACTTGGTATCTCCCACCAGCAGCTCTGGAGCTCTGTACCATCGGGTTGCCACGTAGTCTGTGTAAGCCTCCCCAGAAGCTGCTAAGGTACGGGCAAATCCGAAGTCACACAGTTTTATAACTCCCGACTGGGAAACTAGTATGTTCTCTGGCTTAATATCCCGATGTATTATCTGCACAGAGAAAAGCAAGTCAACGCAAGCAGACTCCCCATTTCTACATAGTAAGTTGACTGGTTCACTAAAAACAGTAGCTTTCTTGCATCCAGGAAGAAAATTACATTTTTGCAGGCACGGGGAACATACGGAGTACATGAAAGACAGCTACGTGCACACAGTCAATGAATAAGTGCCGAACCAAGCACACATGTAAACACAGAACATCTAATTTTTGCACATACAAGTGTCTATTTTAGGTATCTTTCTGCACACATTCTGCAGGTGTATTTACTACAGGCAAAATTTATTATGCTTGAAAACCTGCCCTTGACCACAAGTTTGAAAGCCGTAAGTACTGCAAGGGCCATGGGCACGTCCTGCAGTCAAATGTGAAGAGTATTTTAGGAATTCATAAGAGACATAGTTTCCCAAATATAAATAAATAAATGTGTATGTGTTTATATATACAGTTAAACAACTATGATTAAATTGGCAAACCTGTTAGAAATCAGTTGTGAAGAAAAACCTAAAAATACTGAAGAGAAAAAGCAAGCCTACATGTTTTCATAGACAATATCAGAATCAAACTTTTGAATGACAGACTACCTCCCCCTGCAAGGTAAGCCAACCTACAATAAGGTGCCACCAAGTATTGGATCCCCATGGACTTCTGGACCCTTCCTTTGAAACACTCCCACAAATCAATCAGAGACAGACTACTGGATTAGCTGACATCAAGCTCTCACATCTTGTATGAAATTCAGTCTGTCCCTTCTGCCTTGCCTCCTCCTTTTCAGCCAAAGCTCTAATTCTCTACGTTTTAATATATCAAAAATACACACTTCTGTATCTATTCATTCAAGGTTAACTGCAGACCTGACTTCTTGTGCATACTTACATTATGGCTGTGACAAAACGCTATTCCTCTTATAATCTGAAACAAGTATTTCCGAACCCTGCTGTAGTCTAGTCCATTTGGAAACGCTTCAAGGTCATCAAGCACCGTGTGATCCACAAATTCAAACACCAGATACCACCGTTTCTTCTTTTTACACACTTCCAGCAGGTTCACGAGATTCTCATGTCTGAGTTGCTGTTATAAAACAGGAAATATTTTGTGAGAGCTTGACAGCATATAACGGGTAGACTGCAACCAGATGCCTCTAACTGCAAGCCAGCCGGTGCACTGCCCTGGAACGCTCTCCTTGTCATGGCACTCACATTCATTTATTTGTAAAATCAGCTCACTGATATTTTAGAATACGTTTTATTTTGACAATTTTATTTTGGTCTTTTTTAACATTACCTGGAGGATTTCCACCACCTCATATATATAGAAACCTGTTTTTCTGACCTAAAAATAAATAAAACACAGACTAAGGACATTTATTTTTAATGGGGATGCTCAAAATGCACTGTTCTGTTGTTGCAAAACCTCATGCATTCTGCTTTTTGCAATACTCTCCTCACGTATGAGGTGACACTAACTCGTGCCCTGACCTTGACAAGCTTTAGAGCGAGTTTATGTTCCAAGTGAGAGAAATCATGAGGAAGTCAAAAAGAATTCCAGAGGAGCATGTGGTTAACACATGAGAGACAGCAGGCACCTAACAGCATCTCCCACAAAGACTTGCCACAGCAAAGGAAAACCCAGAGATCCCCGAGCCAGCAGGAAAGACAAAGCAGGATGGTTTGTACTGGAAAGTTCAGCAGGCTGCCAAGTATGTCTCTGACCACTGTGAGAAGAACAGGGCATTTCGCCTTGACTGGCGAGCTGCAGAGGCTCCTTGTTAGTTCCTTGGTTTTGCCTGAAAACAGGTCAGGCAGCAATAAACGCTGCTTGTTCCTATAACACTGGGCTGTATCTGTGACTCGTGTAGGACCAAGTAACGCTGTACTACCCTGCCTGCTGCCTCAGGGCAGGGCACAAGGAGCAACTCTAGCTACCCCTTCCAGACAGCATTCAAAGGATTACTGAAGACAGCTCTGTTTTGTTTTAAGAAAACTTTTTGCCTCTCCTAACAACCCAAAGCTGATTCATCTCTTTTCTCCCATGTTTCCAGGAAGTTTTACTCTTCTCTGTCATTCCTTTCCCTTAGTCCTCTTCTTTTTTAAAAATCTCTTACATCCCTATTCGAAAGAAAAACAAAAGCAGCTGCAATACCTCTCTGTTCTACCTAGCAGTCAGTTCATCACCAACTACTCAGTGTCTGTATCTTCATTTTTTCTAGCAAGACTGATAGAAGACTTAATTTTAAGTTCCTACCATACCCAAAGCATTTCTGTTGGCACTGCCAGCCTATACACACTTACAATAATGGACACGGGCCAGAATACAACACAGTGAATGGCTAAAAGGAAAGTTCAATATTCTTACCTACAACAGTGTTAAGAACTAAACAGCTTCTATTAAACTGTGGCTAGTGGCTTCAGAGTGAAAACTGACCAGCCAAGGATTTGAAGAGACTTTTTTTTCCCCAACATTATGCAGACAGGGAAGCTGAAGATAGTTTAGAGAAAAACTCTGCAACATAAATGAAAAGCAAAAAAAAGCTGCTGTATTGTCTAGTTATTTTGTCGTGACATTATGACTAGCCAAGAATCCACCTCCAATTTGTTACACATCTATAACACTGGTTTATCACACATCACTTGAACAAAACAGACCATGCTACAATGCGCAGTTATTTATTAGCTTGGAGCCTAGCAGGGAAATATCACTGGAGGCTGCCTGAAGGCAGCACCACAGCCCAGGGATCATGACCCAGGAAGATGAAAAACGACTGCAGAGCACAGGGACTTGTAGGGGAAATACTCTGTCAGTCCAGAGGGAGGGCCAGCCAACCTGCACCTGGGTCTGTCAAAGACCCAGACTTCTTAGAAGGTCTGGAAAATGAAGATTTAGAGAAGATAATTGACTAGAAAAAAATCTCTTTTCTGAAGAATAATTTCTGCACAGCACAGGAGACCTGAAGAGGTTTTGTTGTTTACAGCCTCGATTAAATTTATGCCCAAACTGCAGAACAGGCGAAAAGAAAAAAAATAAAAATTAAAAAATATTAGGTTCACAGGGAGCATGCAAGTGAAGAAAAAGACTAAATCTCTAGGTATTCATTTTACTGTGAGAGGCCACATTTATTGAGCTACATATGGAAATGTTCCCCTTGCTAAGTTCCATTTACCCAGGAAAACAAGTTAATTCCTAATACACCTGGGAGGTGGTACGTGCTTTGACTCAGTAACTAAGAGAGCCTGGCCAACAGATCAGGTACGATCCAGACTCACACAGATCTGCTTTAAAGGAGTTTGAGGGGACAACGCTTGGAGCTGCTGGATGCATCTTAAGCTCCAGCACATGCATTTCTATTAACCCCAAGGGTCTGTAGCTCTTGCAGTGATGGCGGAGATCACCTTTTTCCCCTGCACAGCATAAGGACTATAGTCTGGCAGACTTGTGAAGAGACACTTGTGGCAGCCGAGAGGAGAGGAGACAGGCTTGCACGTAGTGCCACCTCCAGAACACCCTGCATCTGAGAAAAAGCCTAGATGCACTCTAACTGTAATTCAGCTTCCCTTCATTTCTTCACCAGACACATTACCCACATCCCAACGCTTAAAATTACCATGTGTGCCCACATACAGGGACAAGCACTCTTCTGTGCATACCACCTGTGGGACAAGGGAACAAGGGAAATGCTGCAACTACTGCCAGAGGTTACGGTGGCAAACACAGGGGCTGCAGGTGGTCAAAACAACAAGCAGAACAACAGATGTCTGTCCTGGCACGGAACGCCACCCTGCATCCTTGGCGTCCTATTCACGAAGGAACGCGGCAGAAAAAAATGGCAGTGAAACAGTTCAGGAACTTGCAAAAGCTTCTGTAGGAAGAACAGAGCCAAGAGAGGAAGCAGAAAGACCATATGACAAAACACTGAAGAGCATGCACACAAAACCCTGCTTATCTAAAGCTCCCGGGTATTTTCCCAGACAGAGTATTTACAGCCCATGAAGGGAAGTATCTTTAATAAACCAACCCACACAATGAGGCTACACCACATAACACTGCTGATAAGCCCCCAACAGGCTGAAGTACGACAGGATGTTTAGGCGACTATAAAGCACCCACAATTGATACCGGGCAAATCATGCACTCAAACAGCAAAGGACGTTATGCCAGCTGGCTTGAGCCTAGGGTCTAGCCATTGATTGATCAGCCTCAGGGAATTCAATACCTGTCCTCCTCCAGCCTGTCGCTGGCAGTACAAGCCTGCCAGAAAAGAGCATAAAATAAAATAAAATAAAATAAAATAAAATAAAATAAAATAAAATAAAATAAAATAAAATAAAATAAAACTTTCCTGAAGCATTTTTCTGTATTGGCTAACACCAGTACCCGGTGTGGTTAGGCACACTGTCACACATCCAGGTCGCCACTCACCTGCAGGTTTTAAAAGTTCAGCATTTATTTCACTTTCAGCAAATCCAGAGAAGCAAGGTACTCAAATCTGGTACACAACACAGTGGGACAAAATTACCACCAAGAGACAATTTTGACTCACTTCCTCATACCTTTCCCTGCTGAATACAGGGCACATACAAAGACCCGATTCTAATCAAGTCAGGCTTAACCAGGCAAATCCAGCACAGCACCCAGCCAAAGGGAAAACCAGCTCTGCAAGGCTACAACTCAGAGGCGAAATGAATCTACCACGGCTTGGCTGCTCATGGAAATACAAGCAGGGCCCAGTCAAGTCTCTTTCGGTTAGGACTTTGTAAGTTATACTTTGTAAATCGTAGTCAGAAGCAACTGTGTTTCCCTTTCAAAACCGACCCAATGGCTTAAATTTATCTGCAAACATAGAATCATAGAATGGTTTGGGTTGGAAGGGACCTTTAAAGGTCACCTAGTCTCATCTAGTCCAACCCCCCTACAACAAGCAGGGACATCTACCACTAGATCAGGCTGCTCAAGAGTCCCATCCAACCTGGCCTTGAATGTTTCCAGAGATGGGGCATCTAGCACCTCTCTGGGCAACCCATGCCAGCGTTTCACCACTCTCACTGTAAAAAATTTCTTCCTTATACCCAGTCTAAATCTACCCTCGTTTAGTTTAAAGCCATTACCCCTTGTCCTAGGGCAACAGGCCCTGCTAAAAAATCTGTCCCCATCTTTCTTGCAAGCCCCCCGAAAGGCCACAATAAGGTCTCCCCGAATTACGCATCTCCTGGATATAGAGGTTGCTGGAGCAATAACTGCAGGGCCTTCAAAACGAAAAGGTCACGCTCCGTAGGAACCACCTGGGCGCAGTGGCTGACGGCACACGTCGTACTGCGACATCAGCGTCTCCGAGCTGAACGCAGCTACGCACTCCGACACCCAGCCATCCAAAAGCCACTGGTTTGGTCCGACTTTGCTGGAAAACGCAGGCCCGCTCCCCTCGGCCCCCCCCAGGGCCCCTAGCTCACCTTCAGCAGCTTGATCTCCCTCACGGCGATCTTCCTCACCACGGCGTCGTCCTCGCTCTCCAGGAACTTCTTGACGGCGACAATCTGCCCGCTCTCCTTGTTTCTGCACTTGGTCACCACCCCGTAGCTGCCTTCCCCCACGAGGCCCAGCACCTGGTACTTCTCCATGGCCGCAGCTTTACCCCTGCGGGAGGCCGCGGACGGGCCGGGTCGAAGGGATCGAGGGCTCCTCACTCCGCGCCGCTGGACGGCGGCGGGCCCGGGCCCTG
>Ga0065711_1041643_pt1 | contig 15990 bp, 28 predicted proteins | sample Hoacrofraction12_FD_59098 | JGI IMG/M metagenome (GOLD analysis project Ga0065711, IMG submission 59098) | Hoatzin crop microbial communities from Cojedes, Venezuela - Epithelial fraction 12 v2 (version 2) | ecosystem: Host-associated > Birds > Digestive system > Esophagus > Crop | place...
TGGGCAGGGGGTTGGGCTGGGTGACCCACAGAGGTCCCTTCCAACCCCGAACATTCTGTGATTCTGTGTCCGGTGGAGGCTGAAGACACTCAAAGTGCTCTCTTCAGAACAGGAGTAAAACAAACCCACACATGCTGCCTTCCACTGTAAGCAAAAAAACCCCAACGCTGTCTCCCTTGAATCTTTTTTCCCATGTGCTAAGGGCTCCTGCCTAGGCTGATAGGCAGGACAATTCCTTTGGCGATGGATTATGCCAAAAACTGTACCTCACTCTGAAGCATGTAACTCTGCCCCTCTCAGAGAACATGTCCTGCTGCACAGAGCACCAGTCGCAAGTGCATTAGGCCCTCCTGCATCTGACCAGCATGTTCTCCAGGGGATGAGCACCAGTGAAGCACTTGCAGTCCTCCAGCTCTGCTAAGAGGAGGCTTCCCTGGAAGCTGAGAGCGTGATGCAGGTAGACATCTACATGTGTGGGAAAATCAGTCCCTGAGGGTTCTGTTCATGAGCACGTTGATTGCATTTCATGGGTCATCCCCTGTCCTCCCTGCTGAGGAGGCAACGGTGAAGGGGACAAGGGTGGTAGATCACTGGAGGCAGAAATGGTCAGAGAGACACAGTGATGTAGGGCCACATCCACATGTTTCATCATTCCCTCTCTGACCAGCAGTTGTTGACCTCGTCCAGCAGATAGTCAGCACCTTCACACTGGCCCTGGGCAGTGGTCATGAGTGTTGGCATTTGTGAGCCCCCAGGACGGTGCAGCTCCCTACTCGTGGAGCTGGCTTCTTAATTCTGAGCCTAAGTCTGGAGGAAATGTGAATTTTTGCTCATGTTCAGTGACTTCCAGCAACTCTGATCCTCAAAGGAGAGCTGCTAAGCACCACGAAGACCAGCAGGTCAAGGTGGTGTGGAGATGTTAATGCCTAAATGTTCTCAAATTTCAGGTAATTGCAGGCTCAGCAGGTGGGATGGAGAAAGTCTCTCCTCTACTGTCCAGCAGGTCAGAAGAAGTGGTTCTAAGTACACAGGGAAGCCCAGGGGCTGGATGGCAGTGGTGGGGCAGGAGAACGTGTGGAGAGCTCTGGGGTGGTCAGTGCTGACCTGTCCTGAACTCTCATGAACTCTCTGTCTGACTGTCAAGGGCGTCAGCGCAGCCCAACAGTTTGTTAACATCAGAGCTGGGTGCTGTGGTGTGTGCACACAGAGGGCTCTAAAGCCACTTGCTGGCACTTAAACAGCAGCTGCACGGTATCCAGAGCTCAGTCCTCTGTCTGTCAGCATGGTTGTCCACTCACAAGAGCTGCCTGAGCTTCAGAAGAGCGATGGCCATGCAAAAGACTCAGAGGGCAGCAGAGGTGGTGGAGTCTTTCCTTCCCTGCTCATCCCCCAGGACTCCTGGTTCAATGGACATTTATTTGCTAGGTCTCTCTCATCTTCTCTGAGAGCTGGACTAGAGAAAACACTTCCTTTCTCTGTCTGCAGCTCTTCGTGAGCTTGTTGTGTTTGAACGCACGGGTCATAACACAACCCCTTCCGCACCTCTCTCCATGGGAGAGAGCAGAACCGGGTGGGTGCATGGCAGGGGGAGAAACGCGGAGAAGCCGGCTCTTGGAGAGGAGAAGCTTTGCTGCATGACCAGGGAAGCACTCTTCCACTGCCAGAAGACAGGCTCCTCTGCAGGAGGCATGAAATGCGTGGGAAGCGAAGCGAGTCGAGCTGAAGTGAAACAGCTTGTGTGTTTCTCAGCTTTAGGCGCTTTTGGGCCACCCGTGGGGAGAAGGGAGGCCTGGGACCGTAGGAGGGAACGTACGGCCTTTGCCGGCTGATTTCGCCTTGCAACGTACAGGTTTAGCTGGGGCAAGAGGAACGGCCTAGGGCTGTCAGCTCCCTTCTCTGAGAGCAAAGGCAGGGGAGCGAGCCAGGAGGCTCCAGCCTCTTGATTCGGGTGAGCAGTGTTGTCATGCATGCAGACAGCATCGCCAGCCCTTGCAGTGGCAAGCAGGGCTGACGCTTCCTCCCGTGATGGGCTGTGGGGCAGGGGAGCTCTCAGGGTCGATGGACTGCAAAGAGATCGGTGGGCATCTTCCACAGGTCGTGTTCGGAGCGTGGGGAGGAGCACTGCACACAAGCTGACTTCACCCATCCCATTGCACTGACGCTGGATCCCCAGTAGAAAGAGTCACCAACGATGTTCTTGCACCCCTCCTTCCTCCCACACGCCTCACGCAATTTTTGGAATAGTCGGGCGGGACAAAGACAACTTGTTCTCCCGCCTGTAGAAGAACTGCTCCAGCTGGCTCTTCCAAAAGCATCCAGGGCAGCCACAGCTCAAAGTTATCTGATGGTCATGTTCAGCAGCTAAAATGAGCCTACCTGGGAGTCCTTCTCACACACCTTTCCTTCCAAAATTTGAATGGACCACACTGTGCCAGTGAACCACCTGGATAGCTGGATGGACATATAGGTAGTCCCCAGGGTCTGAAAGATTATACTACAAACTCAGGTTACACGTTGTGCAGCATCACTCGTCAGACCTGTGTGGGTGGCAGGTGGTGGCCTCCAAAGAGGCTGTTTATCCTTCATCTTCCTTATCTGCTTCAGTCTGTCATGGTTTGTATCTCACACTGTCTCACCCTGGAGAGCCACGCACAGACTGTCTGACCTTCATCACCAGCTTGGCACCAGGAGTTACCCAACCTGCTCATGAGTCATTTCTGCATGCAGTAGAGAACAGCATCCTCCAGATAATGGATGTACTTGTTGCTACCCACCTCTCATCACAGGGCTTTGGAGCTCCCTGGGGGGGGGAAGTAGCTGCCACCGCTTCACCCCTACGTGCTTTCCTCAGCCACTTGATTGAAAGGCTCAGGGACCCTGATGTGACTGCCCAAAGTAGCCACATCCCAACCTCAGCCCCACTCCTGCTCATGTCCCCAAAGAGACCTAACGCAGCCGGGGGCACCTTGATCCTCTTTGCTTCTCCAACACTTTGTCCTCCTTCCCTGACATCCCCACCCAGCTGCAGGAAAGAGATGTTCTCCCAGTGCATGACCCAACCACATCACAGCAGAATTGGAAGGGCTCCTGGAGCACTGGCTCCAGGCCACCAGAGAGGAAGGACCACTCCCTGGACTGGACTGGCGCCAGGCTAGGAAGAGACACAAGCTGTCTTAGCTGCAGTAATTAAATCCTTAGCCCATAGAACAGAGAACATCACGTCTTCTCCACTCTCTCCATGCTGCTGCAGTATGTGCAAGTCACTGGCATCGCTAGAGAAGCACATCAGTCCTCCCCACGAGAGGCAGCAGACTTCAGCTGGGCGTAGGTTGCGTGGGCTGCGTTCCCTGCTGTGCTTTGCAAAAGCACCCACGTTGGTCTAACCTTCGTGATCTGCTCACCCATGTCCGAGCACCGCAGAGTGGCTGCGCTGAGCCTGGGGAAGCAGACGGCAAATCCCTGGCCCGGACCGACTCAGTTTAGACACATTCTTCTACTAACCAATGCACGAAGCAGCGAGAGCTGAGGCTGCAGGACAGGCAGGAAAAAGAAGAGGTCCAACAAGTGCAAATGCATAGGAGACAGCACCTAGAATTGGGTATCAATGCATGTTATTTACTGAGTCACCTTCATTGTATGCTGCTAGGGAGGGACAGATGGCTTCTCCAGACCGGACTGAAAGTATCCCTGGCTTTCCCCTATCTTCATCAGAGACTCAAGTCCTGTTAGCTTCTCTTGGTTTCTGTAGGAGCTGAAAGCCCCAATGAACAGAAGTGCTGCCTTGACAGACACAGGGATGTCCTTCCCCTGCCTGGGTGCCTGGCTCCAGGCTCTGGAAGCTGTTGCCCACCATCTGCTGTGGCCCCACGTGTGGTTCCTCTGGTCCTGACAACTGCTGGCTTCAAAGAAGCGTCAGGCAGCTGCTCGCACTCTGAGAGCAGGATGGTGGATAGCACCCCATCCTTCCAACCTCATCCGCACGAAACGTGCCTTTACTGTGGCTTCTGAGGGCTGTGTGATGCTGGGTGCCCATGAGCCGGCCCAGAGCCCCACCAGTCTCCCTAACCCCCGGGAGATGTGCAGCAGGGCTGCGGTGCCCCAGCACGGCTTGGCTTGCATGGGACCAGGCACCATCCTGAGCACATTGCCTTCCCAGGGGGCCAGGTCACCTCCACCCTCCTGCAGTCCCACCAGTTCCCACCAGGTCCTCACCAGTCAAGGCACCATTGAACCCATGGAGGGTGTTCCTCTGTGCCCCGGGAGCCAGCATCCTTCCTATGTCCAGAGGCACTGGGCTCTCACCCTGCCAAGCTCGAAGGCTCCCCTCACCCCGTCACATCCCTGGAAGCCAAGGGAGGGTCAGCACTCACACAGCCCCCCGCCTAAGCAGCCTGCCCCTCCCCCCCCATAAGCGAGACCCCCTCCCCGCGGCGTTGGCAGAGCTGCATTGACCGCCAGGCTCTGCACCGGCGTGGCACGGCCTTTCTTCCTTTTCATCCCTTTCTCCGCTCCCTGAATGCGCTTTGCTTGCTTTGGCGGCGCGGGGCAGGGAGAGCCCCTCTCCCCCCGCCCGCTCCCGGGGATCCCCCCCGGCAGATGGGGCCGGGATATGAATGCGCACACAGCGAAGCCCCTAAGAGGATTTGCTGTCGCCCCTTTCATGGCGAGCCTTTGTCTGCCGCTCCACTGCGGTGGGACGCCCCCGAGTTCTCCCCCGGCTTCACTCCCTTCCACTCCAGAAGAAAAGAAAGGGCCCATAAAGGCCTTGTTTGTGCGACTTGTTTGAGGGGACCATATTGCTGTAGGTGCCGCGGGTCCCGGCGTGACGGCGTCGTCCCTTTGAGACAGGGTGACGCGCGGCTCCCTCCTGGGAGGGTCCGAGCGGGCGGCTTAGCCAGGCGCTGGGAAAAAAAAGGTTTCAGTTGCATTTCAATCTCCATTGAACCCTGAATCCCCGGCGATGGCTTCTCCAGGGGCTCCGCAGACAGACAAAGCCCCGCAAAGGCCACCGAGGCGGAGGATGGGAAGACGCGGCGTGGCCGGCGGTGGGAGGAGGACCTGCTAGCCCCCCAAAATCCCATCCGGGAGACCCGAACAGGGCCAGCAATGCTGCTTTCCCTGTGACATCTAGTGGTAAAGCCAGGGAAAGAGGAAAATGTCGGCTGGGTTTTCCTGGCTCGGGCACGGCCGTCTCCCGCTGCGGCATTTTGCCCTTTGTGTCGCAGCAGACAGTCCCCAGTTAAGAAGGAAGCAGAAACCAGCTGCACGACAGCCTCGGCAGCTCAGAGATGTCAAACAGTCCACCCCGCAACGTGCGCTCGCCCCTGTGCCTTCCCTCGGGTTTTGAGGGCGTACAGCAGGGCCCCGAAGCCCGTGCCTGGGCTGGAAGTGGAGGCACGCACCAGCGCACCCATCGCCATTCTCGCTCCGGTCTCTGCTCCAACACGTCCCCTTGTTTGCTCGCCAGCTGCTCAAAGCCAGGTGTATGACACCGATGTTAGGCCCGGGAAAACCTCCAGTGCGAGCGTAGTGCACGCACCGCGTCTCGCAGAGCGGCAAAGTGTTTGAGGCAGCCGGAGGCGGACTGACCGTGCACCACGAAGCGTGGCTCTGAGGACGCTTGCAGGGCATCTCGCCCCAGCTAAGGTGGCCTCCGAGCTTGCGTGGTCCTGGCAGGGGGGTGACGGACTGGCTGAAGCTGAATCAGAGCCCGGGCTGCTGAACCAAACTGTGCAAAGGTGTCAGCAAGGTCTTCCACACCTTACCAGGCACTGGATAATCCGCTCCGGAGAGCACACGCTAACGAGGTTGATCATTAATGCTTCCACTACAGGGTTTCAGCACAATTTCTGGCCACTTACTACACACCAGAGGATCCACATTGCTGGACCACGAGCTGCCGATAGCTGACGGACGTTGTCCCAGGCCAAAAGGGACCACTGAGCGTAAACCTTCTTGCCCAGCCCATCTCCTGCAGCAGATTGCCTTGGCTTGGCAAAGAGGGCATGCAGGAAGGATGCGCCTGCAGATGCATCAGGGCGTGAGGGCTGCAGGACCACACTGACAATGAGACTGAGATAAGAAGGAGGGCGCTTTGGTGGTCCTGCACAGAGGCAGAGCAGCTGTAACCTCCGCCGCAGCTCGCAAACGGTGCCAACATGCCGTGCCAGGTAGCTGTGCCACACTGCGAGGAGCCAAACCTGCAGCTGAATGTGGTTCGTGGGGCTGGAGGTTGATCTTCCATGGCTGGAAATCACTAGAAGAAGCGTGGGAGGCACTGCCCGTCCCCTGCAGCACTTACTTCAGTCCCTCGAGCATTCCTAGACACAAGAGACGTTGCAGCAAAACTCTGGTCAAGGAAAACTCTTGGGCATTTCATAAGAAATGCAGCTTGGGGAAATAGCGGTTGTTTGACAGCACCCACATTTTAATGCTGGCAGGAAAAAAATGGGCGAAACCCAGAACAACACGAGCTGGCTTTGGAAATTAAATACGTTGAATTCAGAGTCGGAAACCAAAATGCGTTAACAACAAATGGGTGATGCTCCTGTCTGCCTGGGCTCAGGGTGCTCACGTGGCCTAGCAGAGGTCCTTGGGGTCACGAATGCACAATGTTCAGACACACCTGATGTTCCTGTAATGCATTTTACTATGGGAAAAGGGAAAAAGGGAAAAGGCTGAAAGCGGAGACAGAACCACACAAAACCCTAATGGGAGCCATAGGGTGATGAAGAAGCCTCTCTGAAGGAGGAGGACAAGCCTCCTGGATAACCCCTAGCCCACTTTTCCCTGCTCACTCATGCTCTGCATCCTCCCCTGAGGTCCCAGCCTGGCAAATGACAGGAGCATCTGTCTCCATTGCCTTTGGGGGCAATAGTTGGTGGCTGTACATTGGGGCTGTGAAGGCAGAAAGGTGCTACACCATTTCACAAACTCCCCTGGCATTTGTTTCTCTTTCAGACAGGCTTTTCTTCCCCCTCATTCCCTGCTCAGTGAGGATGCACACCCTCCTCTGAATCAAAACAAAATAGATATGTAATGCTGTATGGCAAAACACTGTTTGGCCCATTGCTTTAGCTCCTAGGACTTGCTTTTCAGCAAGCCTGAGGGACAAGCGTGATGGAGGTGGAGGCTGCAGGACCGAAGAACTGCCAGGACTCATCCTCAGCCTGGGGACAGAGTCAGAGCACTTGTGGTGGATCCACATGGATGTTAGAGAGAGAAGACTACCTAGTCCTGGCCACCCAGCCTGTCCCAGGAGACACTCTGGGACTGGGAAGGGCCAGCTGATCCATGCCTTTCTCCAAGGAGCTCTTCTACGTGCAGGACCAGCACCCAGGGTGGGGAGGAGGCACCCAGCACTGCACCCAGAGAGGCCCACGCTCTCCCCACACACCCCGAGGGACCCTGCTCTGCTGGTGGCACCAGCAGGACCACCCTAGTGCTAGGCAGAGCTCAGCTGCTGTCACAGGAGCAGAGTCCAGGTCTCGGGGGATGCTGGAGGCTTCCCACTGCTGGTGGTTGGTACTGATAGCTGGGGGTCTCCAGGGGCCAAAACTCTGGGCAAAACGCTCACGTTCCCAGGGCCTGACTCTCCGCCCAGCCCTCATGGCCATCCCCAGGCTGCAGGGATGTGTCCGTGGAGCAGGGTCACCTCGCACAGCAGAAGACACCGGGCCGTGCGCTCCACGGCGGGTTCGCAGCTCCAGCCCAGCTCTGCGTGGTGCAGGGCTCGTCGGGGAGCGCTGCCGGTGACCCGCGCTGTTCCCGTCTCCTTGGCGACCGCACATGCCAGCATCCCCAGACAAAAGCTCTCCTGGCACATAATGGGGACAGAAGGGAGCACTGGGCAGCGCGTTCAGCCCTTGGGGACAGAGCCTCACCCAAGGGCTCCAGCCCCTGCTCTTTGCGAGTCAGCCCGGACTGCAGGCTCGCAGATAATCCCCGCTGAAAACCCAGGTGGGTGTTTCAGGTACGTGTCCGTGTGCGCTGCACGCCTTTCCCTGGGGACCCTTCTCGTGAGGCTGCACGCGGCCGTGTCTCGCTGCGCTGCGGGCTCCAAGACATCTTGCTCGATGGTTTTTTTTTTCCCTCTGCGTGTAGATGCCAGATTTAGGGCAGCGGGAGGCTGCTGAGAGCGATCCTGGGCTCCTCCGCCCCGGTGCTGACTGCCCAGCCTGCTCACGCGCAGCTCTCGCGCTGCTGGAAGGGCGTCGTGCCCCGCACGGTGTTTGTGTGGGTCGCGTTTGGGGCGTACGCCTGCTACGTGCCCCGCGTATTCACTCACACGAGTTACGACTCGCGAGGCGCACGGCTACATGTGTGCCGAGGATGGGGCTCGGGGCTCAGATCATGGCTTGTCTGCCCAGCGTGCGCTGCAAAACGGGGGCTGGAACCCGCATACCTCCCCAGCGAGGCTGGTAGGACAGGGTGTGTGGCACAGCAGGGTCTGTTGCTCCCTGTGGGGAAACTGAGGCATTCAGGGGGGGTCACTGCACTGATTTGCACCCAGACACTCTCAGGAACCAATATTTGAAGGAAAAACAAAAGCTCTGTCTTTCCTTTTGCTTGCAAAAGGCAGAAAACCTCCGGAGCGGAGAGCAGGGCAACGTGGGGCTCTCCCAGCGCCGCGTCCCCACATCTCCAGCGCTGGTTTTGGGGTTTTGCCAACAGCCCGGTCCCGCATCGCGGCAGAGAGCGTCCCCAGCGCAGCACCCGGTCTCACCGCCCCACAACCACGGGGAACCTGCACGTGCGGGCTGGGGGGGCAAACCCGAGCTCACTGAGCTGCATCCCCCAAGAGGGTAAGGAGTTGAGGGACAGACAGGACCAAGCTGTGCTGCCACCAGGCCCTCCTGCATCCCCTTCTGCTCTGCTCCGCGCAAGGGCGGAGGCGGGAGAGATGCTGCCGGGCTGCAGGAGGGCGGGAGGCAGCGGGAAGCGGAGCGGAAGGAGCCGAGCCCGACGTCGAGGCGAGCTGTGCCTGGAGCTGAGCGCCGGCCACGCTCTCCATCCCCGCACGTCCCCATGGAAACCTCGGACCCGCCGCCCCGCCTCGCACCCGCTCCGGATTGTGGGTCACCGGTGGCCATGCTGGTCCAAGTGGCCTCCCGTGGGGACGAAGCCACCCAGGACCATGGGCTGGGGCTGCAAAAGCTGCAAAGGAGGTGAGGGATGGAGCCACTCCCACCCCTCTACCTACCGGCACCCCGCACAGCAGGGTTGGGGATGCCCCAGCATCCTCTCCCCTGGCAGCATCCCTGCCTCCTCGGCCCGGTGTTGCGGTCGCGTGGGGTGCCTGGCCGCGGGGTGCTGCCGCCCCGCAACCCGGGTCTGCTGGTCCTTCCCCTCCTGCGCTCCCTTCCCAGCGCGAGTGCCCTGAATGCTCCATTTGAAGCTAATTCCGGCTGAAATCTGGTTTGCTTTCCAGCGTTGCTGCTTTAAATTGGAGAGATTGACCTTGTAGCAGGAGGTGACATGCAGATGCACATCAGCAGCCCCGTCGGAGCGGGCGGCGGGGGCCGGGGGGGCTGCCGAGCCGCCTCGGGGACAGGCCAACTATTTTATGAGTAATTTAATATCTGGAACACAGACTTCTCATTCCCAGAGATCTGCTGGGGAAAGAAAGAGCCTTTCTGCAGCCCTGCAAAGGCTGTTCCTCATAAGGAGGCAGAGCAGAAAAATAAGGGCTGGGACTTAACCCCTTGGTGGCCAGCCCAGAGCAGAGCCCGCGCAGCTCCGGTCCCTGCAGAAGGGCCAGGAGAAGGGGGAATTCGCTGCAGAGTGGGGGACCAGCCAGCCTGTGCTGCTCCAGGCCACAGAAGAAATTGCTCCTTTCCCTTCATATTCAAATCCAAGCCTGAGTGAGGACGGGGGAAACAAACTCCTCAGAAGCCCTGGGGTTAGGTTTGGGACAGGAGGTGTTGTCTGGACTCCCTTCCCTGTCTCAGACTGGTTCCTGCTCTGTCAAACTCCACCGAGGCTGCAACCAGTCCCACCCTCCAGTGCGGCCAGAGCAGCCGTGCAGGGAGCTCCTGCCCTGCTGACAACAGAGCAGCCCTGCGTGGCCCCAGCCTCCACCTGCCCTGAGCTGGTCCCGCTGTCCTTCGGTGTCTGCAAGCACAGTCCCCAGTAACGCCTCTGCCCAGGGCACGCCGGCACCGTGGCACAACGCCGAACCCGTGCAGGGTTTCCCATGCACCTCCTGCTTGATATCACGGTTTGGGGAAGGGGAGGGAAGAACAACACCGAAAAAATGCAGTGTCTGGCTACACAGCCCTGCCCAAGGGCAGAGGAGAAGGTGGGGAGCGGCTGCCAGCTTGGCAGCGGCCAAGGTGCTGGGAGGCTGAAGGGAAGGAAACGCTCGCAGGCTGTGCAGGAGGGAGCTGCTGGAGATGGAAAAGCCTCCCTGTGTCTAGGAGCAACGTCCCGAGCTATGTGGGAGAAGGGCTCTCGGGCAGGGTCTGCACGGGTGGCTGCACTACGCAGCCTTCGGAAGACCCCGGCGGGCAGCGTGGCTGCGGCTGCAGGAGGTCGCCGGCAAGGACCGGGGCCAGCCCAGGGTGCTGCAGGAAGGGCTCTTCCTTGGGTAGCAGCGACTGGGAGTGAACCGGTCCCAGCACAAACGGATCAACCCTTCTGCAGGTGCCACGGTGTTTGCTGGCGATGCTAGTCCAGACCAGGGGACCAGCATCCCTGGCTCAATCCTGCTGACAAACAGCGTGACTGTGCTTTTATCTGCCCAGCTCACCTTCACTTTCCATGAATATTGATAGGCACCTAGCGTGTTCCACCGCACCAGATCCTGCCAGAGTCCTGCTTACACCTGGGCTGGAGCTTTGGCAGAGAGAAAACGCCCAAAACCCCAGCTGGACCATGCAGGGGAAACCTCCATGTGATATTCTTGCTGATCCCTGCTGCTTCACACCTTGAAACAGGAAGACTTTGCTTTAAAATCCTGACAGCTCTTTACCAGTGCCTTTGCACACCAGTGGATTGGCTCCAGTTGAGTTTTGGACCAAACCAGTGCCTGGCTGCAGCGAGTCCCCAGAAGGTGACCTTAACATTTGCTGCTTTTTGGTGTCACTGGACACCTTCATCAGATATGTGATGGGGCAGGGTGACAGGTGACACGGCTGTGCTCCTGGCTGGTTCTCTGTCCTGCTCAGCTCACCGAGTCCGTGCGACCTCCAGCCCCGGGAGACCACAGCGACCCATGGCTGCTTAGCTGCAGCTCGGCGAAACACAACCCGAAAACTCCTGCTCTGAAGTCACGTTGAAGCACTACCAGAGCATCTGCTGAGCATCTGGTGGCCTCTGTCTGGGCACATCCCAGGCCTTGGTGGAGGCCTGACACCGCAGACGAGGGTCGCAGCGCTGCCCGGTGAAGCTCTATGGGTTAGCTCTGGTGTGACCATGAGCTGCTCTGGTTCCACCCGTGACACCACGAAAATGAAAAGGAAAATCAAAAGTGAGAGAAGAGGAGCAGAACATGCGTGTTGGGGCAGATCTGCAGCACACACAGAGCAGAGTCAGCGTGCAGGGAGCGGAGTGAGTGTGCAGCGTGAGGGCACACCGAGCAGGGAGGTTGTGCGGAGTGGGGCGGGTGTGCGCAGTGCGAGCACGCGTAGAGCAACAAGTGTGGGCACAGAGCAGGGTGAGTGTGCACGTGTGCACCGTGCAAGCGTGCACGGAGCAGCAATGACACGCACAGAGCAGGGTGAGTGTGCAAGTGTGCGCAGCGCAAGCGTGCATGGAGCAGCAATTACACGCACAGAGCAGGGTGAGCGTGCACCGTGCAAGTGTGCACAGAGCAGCAATGACACGCACAGAGCAGGGTGAGTGTGCAAGCGTGCATGGAGCAGCCAGTGTGTGCACTGAGCAGGGTGAGTGTGCAGGGGAGCACAGGGTAAGCAGGCACGGAGCAGCGTGAGAGGCAGCACACGCAGAGAACGCTGACACAGCTCTGTCGGGTCCCGGGTGAGAATAAAACCTCCAGCGGGTGCAGACGTGGCCAGGTTAAAGTTCGGTGGGTGACGGGCGCTGCTAAGATGGAAAGATTTAATTAAAGATGCTAATTGGTCCTTTCCCTGAGAGACAGTGAATGCGGATCTCCCCCTGCCCGGTGTCCTCACCACCAGGCTGCTCTGCACCCTGCGACAGGTTTCTCTCCAGCTCTCCTGTGGATGGTCGCGTTGTCCCAAGGCTGCTTTGTTTTGCGTGGAATAATTAATTGCGCGGGGGGGGTGGGGGGTGTCGCGAGCAGGGCTGGGGTCCTGCCTTTCCCGGGCAGCACCAAAGCGGCCACGCACGCCTGGAAGCGCAGCACCCGCCTGCCCACGTCACCTCGAATTCTTCTTGCTGCGTCCCTGGGTGCCGCTGAGGACCTAGCGGAGGGGTTGCTGCCCCCGGGCAGCACCGCAGCGTCCTGCGGTGGGGGGTCCTGCGGGAGGGGGCACCCACGTCTTGGCGCTGGCCTCAGCGAGTGCCAGAACGGCTTGAGAGGAGAAGCTGCCCTGGGGTGGAGGCCTGGGGCTTTAGGGCTTCCTGCAGGGTCAGAAACCTGCTGCCCGCACTGAGCGGCCCTGGAAGAGCTGGGCGGTGATGTTGTGGGGACCACCACCCATCCCACCCACTCATGGCCCTCTGCCCCCCTGTTCTCATCCGTTTTGGGATTGAGGGCTGTGCTGCTCCGTGACCCGTGCAGTGGCAGCTCCAGAGGAGCAGGCAGCTCCGTCCTCTGGCCCTAAAGCCTGAGGTGGCATTGCTGGGTGCTGGTCGAGGCCCGTGGGAGGAAGCAGTGCCCTGTGCACCTCTGTTTTCCAGCTGTGTAAGCACAGTGAGTTGCGCTTCGGAGACAGCTGGTACCTGCACTGCCTGCTGACCCTCTCCAGGTGCAGCCAAGAGCCAAGAAACCCTTTGGCTTGGGCTGCTGCTAGGTCAGACTTCAGTTTTAAAAATAAAACCATCTCCACTCGAGAGGGGGTCCTGACAAAGACCTTTTCAAAAGTCAAATATGATTATATCAATTACTCAGACAGGCAGAAAGCTTGAACTTGCTGCCCACCAGCATCCCAGATCCCTTGCTGCAAAGCTTCCTCCTGCCCCCAGCCCGTCCTGCTGCATGGGGTTATCCCGTGCCAGAGGAAGGATCTGGCATTTTCTCCGTTCGATGCCAGTCGGGTCCTGCCAGCTCGTTTCTCTGGCCTGCCAGCGCCCGTCGAATGGCAGCCCCGTCCTCCAGTGAGCGACGGCTCCTCGGCCGCGTCTCCCGCAGACCCGCCGAGGGCTGGGGAGACTGGGCTGGCGTGCGCTGCCCGGCCGCTGCGCTGGGGTCAAACACGCTTTTCCTCCAAAATCCCGGTTTTATTTGGGATGCTGCATCCCCAGCTGCAAAACGGCCTGAGCGTCGCAGCTGCATTTTAAAAGCTTCGGGTTGCCACACCGGCACATCCCTGCCCGGCCCTTCTGGCGGGGGGGCAGAGGGGTGGCCGTGGGGTGGCTGCACTCCTGGGGACGGGAGGGACACGTTTTGCTGGGGGAAGGACGCAGTGGCCAGGTGGCAAAGGGACTGATCCTGCCCGGTGCCGGCTCCCAGACCCGACGGGGAGGCAGAGCCTCGCCCAGCACTTGCGCCCGGTCCCTCCCGGGCGGTGGGACCGGGGATGCTCCGGCTGCCGAGGCGGGGCCTGATCCGGTCTCCAGTGCCACCTGGCGGCAACGCGTCCCCACCGGTGCTGGGGCCGCCAGCTGGCCGCGCTGGTGCCAGTCACGGTCCCGTGCCGGGGCAGGGGGACCTGTGCAGCCCAGAGCTGTGGGGCCCTGCACCCGCAACCAGACCCCGAGAGCTCGGTGGTGATGCTCTATAAAAGCCACTCCATATCCCACCCCCTCCAACCCCCAAGACCCTTTATCATCCTCCCCTTCATCCAGCCCCTTTCAAATCCCAGATCCCCATAAAAATTCTCTTCTGTGTGCCCCGTGTACACCCCCGTGGGCTTCATATCCAGCAGCTCCCACAGCCGGGCTGGGGGCTGCAGGAAACCCACCCACCCAGGGGCAATGCTGGATTGTAACCTACCCCAGGGACAGAGATGTCCTTGGGGTCCTCAGCTCTTACTCATCTGGAGGTCCTCGCGTCCATCAGCTCTGCTATTAATAAAGATATCTCCGGGAGGGCTTGGCTGTGCTGTAGGACTTGCATGAGCTGGTCCTCAGCTGGGGTTGTGGGGCTGCTCCGGAGCGTGTCCAGCTGCGCCAGGGCACAGCGTGTGCCCCACGCCTCTTCGTCACGGCATCAAGCTCTGGCTTCCCAAAGCAACGTGGCTCATCTCGTCACGGGCTTTGACATATCTCTGTGGTTATTATCGTCACCACTACCCCAAAAAAAGGTCTCAGAGAGGTTGGTGTCCCCAGATCCTACCAGCCTTGGGGCTCTCCCATACAACACCACCTCCAGCATCTCCCCATCCACCACCAGTACCCAGTGGCCCCAGTTTTCCCACTGTCTTATGTGTCCCATCCCTCACTATAGACCACGTTTCCTCTCTGTGTTTTCCTAAGCTTGGGCTGGGACTTTCTCTGTGTGGCCCTGGAAGGAGATGCTCAGCATGGGCTGCAGCAGGCACTGCACGAACTGCCTGGCTCTGCTCAGCAGTAACGAGATACCAATGAGTCCAGGCGGCACCCAGGGGTGTCCTGGGTATCTGAGCATGATTGGGGGGTAAGATGCAAATCCGAGGCAGGAAGGAACCAGCAGCACAAGGAGCTGTCATTTAATGTGCAAGACTGGCAGCAACAGGCTTAGGGCACCAAATCTGGAGCAAAGAGTCATTTCCAGGAGAATCCTCAGCCGTGCAGGGGCCAGTCAGCAGGAGAAGGGGTGCAGAGAGACACTGTAGGTGGTCTAAGCCTCGGGGAAGATCAGGAAGCCGGAGAAGATGCTGTCGGACCCTTCGATCCCCACCAGGGAGTTCTTCTCCGTTGGCTCTAACCAGACGGACTCGTTTGCTTCCATCTTGAGGACCACACCGCCTGTGGTGACCTGGTAGCTGCTCTGCACGAAGTCGCAGAAGGTCACCACCTTCTCGCCCCTGCTGCCACCCCGGCCCTTTTTCACGCTGAGGCACAGGTTGCCCCTGGAGGTGACGTGGTAGGTGAAGTAGTAGATGCCCGGGACCCTGCAAATGAAGCGGCCGTACCGGTTCTCATAGTGGCCCTTCTCATTGGTGATGATGCGGTCAAAACGGACAGGCTGTTCCCGGCGGGGGTAGGAGGTGGTGGTCCTGGCAGCGGAGAAGGCAGACTTGAGAGTGGCCTTGTAGTCACCAGAGTCCCCCTGAGGGCCAGGGGGTCCCATGAGACCTGGTAATCCCTTTGAACCTGGGGGGCCCTTGGGACCGATCTTCCCAGGGTACCCTGGTGATCCTGGGTCTCCCTTCTCCCCTAGGTCTGCTTCGTGCTCCACCTGGCCAGGGGGACCTAGAAAGCAGGAGGAAGAGTCGGCGTGGTCGCAGCCGAGCCCCACAGGCCTGCAGAGGGGGCACGGGGAAGGAAACCGCCGGTACCTGCGCTGCGGTGTGGGTCAGTGGAGACCCCTGCCCATCCAGCGGGTGTGACGCCCCTTGCTATCGTGCACCCTCCCTCTCTAGGTTCCTCAGGGTGTTCCGGTCTGTGCAACCCCTTCTGTCCCCGAGCATCAACCCCACCTGATAACACCCTGAAGGGACTCGTGGAAGATGGAGTGCTTTCTCAGGACCATGTGCCTGGCACTGCCTGGTGCTGCACCTCGGCTGGGGCAACCCCTGGTGGCAATCCAGGCTGGGGATGAAGGGGTGGAGAGCAGCCCTGCCGAGAAGGACTTGGGGGTGCTGGGGGATGGAAAGCTGGACACGAGCCGGCGATGTGCGCTCGCAGCCCAGAAGGCAACCCCATCCCAGGCTGCATTCCCAGCAGCGTGGGCACAGGGCGAGGGAGGGGACTGTGTCCCTC
>Ga0065711_1041647_pt1 | contig 15988 bp, 7 predicted proteins | sample Hoacrofraction12_FD_59098 | JGI IMG/M metagenome (GOLD analysis project Ga0065711, IMG submission 59098) | Hoatzin crop microbial communities from Cojedes, Venezuela - Epithelial fraction 12 v2 (version 2) | ecosystem: Host-associated > Birds > Digestive system > Esophagus > Crop | place...
AAATTTTTTTTTTTTTTTTTTTGCAATGGTTGTTGTGTGTGAGCCAGAGGTCCATTCCCAATGAGGGAACTTCAGTTTTAAGAAGCTAACATTTTTTGCAAAATGCAGATACTGATACCCTAGTAGACAGCTGATGGCTGCAAAAAGCAGATATCCATTCCTGAAAAATAGCACCTGACTAGTTTAAGTGGAATTTCTTAATGAACAAGCTATAGTACTAGTTTTTATCCAGCTTTTCATCTGAGTTTAACTCGCGTATTAAAAACACAGCTTTTCTGTGTCAGCTCTGCATCAGATCAGAAGGATGTTTTTATATTACCCTTGTCCGTTCTGCTCAAGCGGACTGTATGGCAGAGACAGGCTCAGGAAACCTACTGTGGTTCCCTGATTCTGGCTAACAGAAGTTCAGCAGCGTTCATTATTGTTATATATTTTTCACATTCTTATCCTTGTCAAGTTGGTAATATAAAACTTATAAAATATATACACCCAGGTTTTCTTGGGCAAGTCGTCTTCTTCTGGATTGTGCAAGTTTTAAAAGCTATAAAAGAGTGCCCAGGATTTCCAGATGGTAACTCTAATGCATTGCAAGCTTCTAATTTGGCTGCTCTTCATCTGGAATCCTAAACATCTTTGGGATTTCCAGCGATCATCACCCAGGCGTGTGCACACTGCTTTTTACCTGTGTACAAGAATTCTGATGCTGGCAGAACATCCCATTCTTCCTGAACACGCTCTACGTTATTTATTCACTTTCAACAGCATAATAAGCCTTCAGTAGGTCCCTGGGAAGGGTCACACACTGCCCAGATGGCATTTGCAGCCCCAGCAATTCTGTATGTCCTTAATACCTGAGATTTACTGAATATACAGCAAATGTCCACAGCCTTTCGATCAGGAAATCTTGCCTAGCAATATGAGTCCTCTTCTGTTTAACCCAAGCTCCTGTCTCCCTGGATGATCCACGTGATGGTAGACATAAGTGGAAGCAAAACGACTCCCAGCTTTTTAACTACAAAGAGGTTTTTTGCACAGTGAGAATGGTGCGTTTTACTTTTACTGAGCCACTTAAAACTGTGTGTTGATGCTTCACTAGAAAAACTAGGCCTGTTCGGGAAATATATCCGGTGAGTATTTAAAGTTTATATAAATGCCCTGCAAGCATGTTGGGTACATTAGTCTTGAAGCTGAAAGAATCATGGTGCGGTGCAATGTGTCACCAGGATATTGTGCATTTGATCCTTATTTCATTCTTTATTTCTCCATCTCTTGCTTCTTTATTTATTTCATTCAGTTCATTTATTTCATTCATGAACTAGTAGCCTACAAAGTTATAGTGAAAATAGTTGGAAAATGGATCCTGTCTTTCTGCTCATGATTCCAATTCACACAACACTATTTCAGTAGGAATTTGAACGTCTTTAATGACTTACTATATCTACTTGTTTTATTCTAGTCACAAAGTCATAGGAGACATAAAATAAGTTAGTGCCTACTTTAAAGGACAAAAACCTATGTCTCTTTAAGACTTTTTTTGCTTCGGAGACCATATCCTTTCCTCCTGAATGAAGATAATGCTAGTCAACTGCTTTTGATATAATTAGATTTCTTTTCAGTATTCTAATGTATTTTTTGCTTTCAAACTTTGTGTGAAAAAGGGATAATTACTATGCTTCTGAAATTCATGGTTCTGATATGTTTTAAGGTATTTCCAAGGCAGACATTTGGTGGGCCTGTTTTAGTTATTTATTGACTTCTTACTCTGGACAACATTGGGGTTCATGGTCTCGTTATAGTTGTTGATCTCTCTGAGCATTATAATTTACTATTTGACTGAAGTGAAGGGCTGCGTATTTTGATGATGTATAAATTAAGTGATGAGAAGTCTTGTTTTAGTGTAGTTTAATAATATTCAAGTATTTCAAGACACATATTTTACTCAGTTAATTTGTAAAAAATTGTAAAAGAGAGAGGGAGAGGAAAGAATAAAAATCAGCATAGAAAATGTGTAAGAAAAGAAAAGTAAATAAAAGTTGTCTTAAAGATCCCAATCTTGTACATGAAAAAAACTGTCATTGATTTAAATGGGAGCAGGAATTTGCCCTTTAGCAGAATGACTGCTTACAAGATATGGGACTGTCATTACGTAAAATGGTTTTGTGTATTTGCTGTATTTTTTTCACATCATGGAAAACACCCAAGAGCTAAAGACCCCCAGGCTAGCATTTAATGTCTAAAAGAAGTATAGTAAGCCTCTTACTTTTACTGGCAACCTGCAGTCTGTTGCAGCTCTCATTCTGCTGTCGAAAAAAGAGTCTTTAGTGAGGTAAAACATGAGCTTTTTGTGTCTGGGGTCTTGGCAGAGGATGAACACTGGAGTCGCCATTCAGCATCTGACGTACAATAGGTGATTTCACAAAGCACCTTTGCAATTTGGCAGCCTTGTTTGCAAGAGACCTCAAGATTAAATGAGCCTACAGTGAATTACTTAACATTACCCCATAGAAACCTGCCTCTGTAGGTCAAATCTGAAGTTAATTCACTAAAAGTACTACAGTTTCTTGTTTCTGTGCTGTTCTGGGCCTCAGACTACAGCAGGAGATGTCTAGTTCAGCTCTGTACCTACATCAGCCTCTAGGTATTAGTGTGAAATGTATTTACACCTCTGAAATACACTGAAGAACTCAGGGAACATAGATGTGACACTCAATGGGAGACTTCAAAAATTTTTTTCACCTGAATAAAGAATCCAGTGTCACCAAATCTTACTGTAAATACTATTGGTTATATTTAGGGAATCAGAACTAGTATTACCCTGTTTCTTCCTACTCTGGTTGTAAGTCCTTATGAATTACTATCCATTTTTTATCATCCATTTTTAGGGGTGTGCTTCAGTTTCTCTAGCCTACTCTTTGGAAGATGGTATTGACATTGTTCTGTGATGGCAGGCCTGGTTCAGGGCTCACTGGCATCAGCGGAAAAGGCCCTGGATGACTTTGGAGTCCGCTGCACATGTACCACAATGAATCGATGGCTGTACTCATGAAAAATTTAGTGGAATTAATTTGGGTGTTTTGTCTGCATCTTGAGTAGTAAAACCCTTAAGTGAGGTCCAGGGAGACAAACTGTGTATAAACAGTTTAAGAGCACTGTGGCAAAACCATGTACTTTGACTGAGCACTTAATCAAGCAATTAAATGCCCAAGTACCATGAACATTGCGCTGTGAATTAGGTATCTGACTGCTATTTATTGATTAACTCCTCTACAAGCCCTGATAATATCATTGTATATTATTTTTTTCACATACCTTTTGTCTCATTCCATGCATGGTGTATCTGGAAACCTTTAAAATACTGGGGTTTTCTAAAATAGATTTTTTAAAGTTTGGTTTGGAGAAAAAAAATAATATATACACACACTGTTTCAGATTACTGTTTATTCTATTTGCTTTTGGCTGTTTTATGTAAATTTTACAAGGCAGAGATCAGGTCCCCTCTGGTTTTGTAAAGATTCATGGGTACTTATACCATATATAGGTGACTGAGGATCTAATTCTAAGACAGCTCTTCGTAGGTAAGTTCTACAGGAGGCCATGAAACATTATGTATTATTAAATCCAGGTGTATAATTGCCTGCAAGATCGAGGTCTCATATGTGAATTTTTTAGTTCAGACATGTTTGATGCAAACATTGCATCTATTTTTAATGCCATTCTACTTTACTTATTATCCTTCTAGTCTGACTGAGGTATAAGGAGGTCAACTGACTTTCACGAGGTTCATGGATTTCCTTGACTCAATTTCTCAACAGCCAGACTGAGTGACCTCCATATTTAACACTCATGTCTTTCACAAACTATAGAAGGCCTCTGCTTTGACACTCTTAGAGATGGATGTTTACTAGCAGTATTTGTTTGATAGGTTCATAATTATTTCACATATCAATTTATACTGCACCTGTACAATGTGGAAACCTTCAGGATTATAGTTAATTCAAGACATCATAAAAAAAATACAGTGTTTTCAAATGAAGTCAGCTTTTCTAAATACATGCATTGGATAAATTGTAGCATTTATCTGTTAGCCTATGGTAGGGATAATGAGAAGCTGTTTATTCTGCCGTTATGGGTAACATGCCCCTTCAGTGTGCTTAGGTCCCATGAGATGGGATAACTGTGATGGGACCTCTACCTGGAAGAGGTCACAGTAGTCCAAAGCACATTGCTTGCAAATAAAAATTGTCCTGCATTTTTTGGTACCATTTAGAATGGAACTTTTATATACTGCACATTATCTCAATGCATAAGCTTTTGAGAAGGGAGGGGCATGTGTCAGCCCCATGTAACAGAGATACGTGGTACATAACGGTCTGTTGCTATCTCCGGTTGTACTACTTGCCAGACTAAGGATCACTCATATGAGGGGTTATGGGATAAAGTCCAGGGCTGCCATTTCAAAGCACTAAGCAGAATTGCTAAATAGTAGTATTTTCCAGGAATGCCTCCAACCAGTATTTTTTTACCACAGTGCAAGAAACAACAAACTGAAAGCATCCCTTTCTCTTTGGCATATTTTCCAGATATGACAAAGGTACATAGACATGTTCAGAAAAAAGAACATACTGTTTTAAATGTCAGGCTGCGTAAAGCAGGACAGATTCACTTGAAAATGATAAATACACAAAAAATAGAAAAGTCTAATTTTTTATCCTTTAAATTCCTTGGCATCCTAAGTTTAAATAAAAAATTATTGAGTCTTAAACAGGATCCATTACAGCTAGCATTATTTTGTCTTGTAAGTCATCATTGCAAAGTGGGAATTTAGCATGTGCCAAATGTACGAACAACCTGAAAATCGGAGACACAGCCTGTTGCTACTAGCTGTGACTTTGTTTATTCCTGTCAGTCACCATCAGAGGTTGCAACAGAGATCACAGAGATCATGCAGGTTTTGTATTTGTAGTGGATTGCACCTGAAAATCAATTCTTTCAGTCACTGGGCTAGCATTACTCTTGGTGAATTTTGGAGACCGAAAATTCTTTTGGACGCTATGACAGGGATAGCTATGACATCTTGATTTTTATCCAGACTTTTTAATCTAGATTCTTTATCTAAACTTTGGAGTTAAGGAAATAGTGGCACTTAGGCAGGATGGGAGAAAAGCTTTGTTGGAACTTCAGAGAAAACCACAACATGAAGTGGAAGCAACGGTGACACTGCAGAACACCACAAACATTCGTTCATCGCTTCTGTTGTGCTCTCTCGAAGCACTTCACAACCATATCTACTCCCACACTTTCTGTGAGTGTAGCCTTAGTTTAAAGTGAGAACAGAAAGCATTGTGTTCATCTGGCCCACCCGTCGTTGCCAAGCCATGAGAAGGTACTTAGTTTTTTTTCTTGTGTCAATAGTCAGTTACGCGTATTGTGCTCTTATTCTAACTAGTAAACAACGCTGTCTCAAGTAACTGAAAAAACATTTCTCAATTCCTATCTAGGTTTCAGATTTGGATTACCTATTTTATTCCAAATGTTTCAATGTTTATTTCAAACAAAGAAGCTGAACAAATGTTTTATTTTTAATTATGTAAGATAGAAGTATCTTAGAAGTCTGACAAAGCATTATGTCCTAGTGGAACAAATAGAGTAACCTGAAACTTCACGAATAGTGAGCATTGCATTGTAACTTCCAGCAGGAAATCTCAGTATAGGGCACAGGCAGATCAGATGACATTAATCTTTGAACAAGGGCCAGAAGTATCAGGAAAATAGTGACAGCTATTTTGTATTCTTTTATTTTCATAGAGAATATGACATAAGCATTGGAAACAGTTATTATTTATGCTAACAGGGGAATTAAGTTTTAAATTACTTTTCTGTATTTAAAACAAAGCGAAGAATGAATTAAATAAAATTGTATACTCTCCTCCCATCCTTAGCCTTAATATTTAATAAATTATCGTATCGTCTATCATCTGATGTCTAATATTCTATTCCATTCTTCAGTCTGCGAGAAAAAACCTTTAAATTAAATATAGTCTAATGCCTGGGCACAGAGACACTTTTCATTCTGCAGTTCAATAGTTTTTGATCATTTCAGAAACAGTAACAGAATCTCCTGTCACTTGCACACTTTAGTAGGTCACAAAGATTCAGTTTCCATTCTGGTGTAAATTTTCAAATAGAGACACTTGTTTTTTTCTTTCTTTTTTTTTTTTTTTTCTCATTTAAGGCATTCCAATATGTGTCACAAAGAAAAGAGTTAGTCTAAAGTTGAACCATACTTATCTTTACAGAACTATTGCAGAGTTCTATAGATATCTGGGTGATATGATTGTGTATGGGATTTGGGGCAGGGACAATCACGAATTTGGGAATAAACTTTCTGTTACTGTTTTTGTAAATGCTGGTATATATAATTATTATTTTTCTCCAGGAATGATCAATTCTTAATAATATGTCTGCAGAGAGAGCCAGAAGTTGCTTGAGGGAAAGACAAAAGGAGAACCATCTCAGAATAACCTTCAGTAACAATTAGGGAGAACTCCCTGTTGGAAATTCATAACTGTTTCTATAAGTGAACATCTGTATAAGGGGAGATTTGTGAAAGATGATGACAGGAACTGCGTGCTTCAGTCACAGGTAGGCTGCTAATTGACATTTGAGGCAATTTGTTCAAATCAGTAATATGGGATGCCAAAGTTCAAGTATAGGTTCATTATAACACTTGTTCAATATTTAACTACTTATAAACATTGAAATTACAGCATTAACATGGACCTCACACACTAGTATATTCATACCCAACGAGAAAATTGCTCTGCAATTCAGGAAAGAAAATGCAGCTCCTTATATACGTAGCTGTGTTGAAAGAAGGATCTCTGGGCCAAAAGGAAATGTAGAAGCTAAAGCCTACATTTTTGCTTATATCTCGTGAAGTCTCCGACCAGTGTATTCAGTTAATACAGTTCTCTTTCTATCATCCTTCTTACAAAGCTCTACAGTCTTCATTCATTTTTTGCTAGAATACATTCAGCCAGCTGTAGTTTTCCTCTTACACATTTCCCTGCCTGCGCTCCCACTCTTTCTTTTGTTCCTTAAACCATGTGGAGTTCCTTTCTCAATAGCTGCAACTGTTGCCTTGTCCCCATCTGCCTACTGCTGTCTTTAAAACTCTCCCTCAGAGAATATGCATCTAAGAAATGAATTTTTAAGATTTTTGACACTCTGACCTTTAATGACATTTGCGGGGCTTGACGTCTTTCTCCGAGGATCTTATCTAAGCATCCCATACACTCAGGCAGTACTTCTCATCAGCACACTTTTTTAGCTTACTGCAGTTGAGATCAGTCAGGAACAAGCTCTGAAGGGGAAGGAGCTGGGGAGAAAAAAACAAAGCCTGAACCAAAAATAAAAATCACTGGGGTCTGGAGAAAATTAAACAATCGTATGGGTTGAATAATACACATTTACAGAAGTTATTTCATTTTGTCAAGATATTTTTGACCACTGACAAACACATGCATATATATGTATGTGTATATATGTACACATATGCAGGTATATATTTTTATATACGTATATGTGTGTGTGTGTATGTATGCATTTGTCTAAAACAATGGTTTCAGACAGGCTGAAGTTTCTCATATCTTCAGCCATTCATTTTCTGATACAGCTGCTCACATGCTCATGTCTTTGCTTGTCCATATGCTGACTATTCTCCATACTGGATCCTAGTCTTGCCTCCTCATGAATGTTGATTCCAGCCTGGCTTTACTCCTCCTCGTTGCCCAAGGAACTGCTATCAGAATTGTATGCCCAAGCCATTGCTTCAGCTGTGTTACTTTGCCATCACTTTAGTATCCTCCTCTTTTGATGTCCCCTGAATTTCGGCTTCCCATGGTTCCTTTGAACAGCCTACATGGTGGTACTTCTGCTACATCTCCTGTGTCTTCCCTGTTGTTCTTATTGTCTCAGTGCTGCCATTTTCCAAATACACATCCATTTCTCACACTTAGTCCCCTTACCTAGAATTAATCTCAGTGATTCAAGGCAAGGTCACTTCAGGGTCTAGGATGGCAATTTCAAAGCAGCGATGTCTGTATTTTTGCCTATTCAGAATGCAAGATGTCAAGTAAATTAAGAAATAATGTTAATAAAAGGAGACATTACTTTTTTTTTGTTTAATGCTAGGATCTTTGCTTGCAATGTTCAACTACTTTTGGGTGGGGACTACATTTTTTTGTTACATTTATACAGTACCTAGCAGAGCAGAGCTCTGACGTGTGACAGGACTATGCAGCAGGAGACAGAAGAAAGAATACAGTATGTTGCTTCAATTGCTTCCAAATTGATTACTTTCTTGTAGATATTTCAAAACTACTGACTAATTCACATTTAATCTTTGATCCACTATATAACAACATAGTAAGTATGAAAAACTGCAGGGAAAATTTTAAATGTTAGGTTTATGATTTTTTTTTTTTTTTACTTATAAATATTTGGGATAGTTCTCTAATTATAATGATTGTTTTTAAAGCATACTCTATAGTATTTACACATAAAGTTGATAAATTAGTTTAATTTTGACCAACTATCACTCATCAGTAATCAATTAGTCATCTGTGGGTTACAGATAATTATAATTATTTAAGTTTTAGCCTAAATTCTCTAACATTTAAACAATGCAGCATTTGAGTAAGTGTCCCTGGAGGGAATGTTCCAGTGCTCAGCTCTGCCTTTAATTACTACAAATTTCTTTTAGCTTCACAATTATTCACTAGTGACATTTTATTTACAGATAAATGTCTCATGCACTAAAGAAGGAAAGTGTTTCTAGCAGGCTCAGAATTCAATGTTTTGTCCTTTCCTCTGTTGATAATTAGTCTACTAACTGATTTTCTAATATTGATTTATTTTGTGTGCTTATTTTTTTCTAATTTGAAGGGTCACATTGGTCTTTGCATATTGTGGAAGTGGTGTAGTTCACATGGGTTCCTGGTGCTGGGTCACTGTCTGTGTAATTATGAAGGAGCTTAAGGGTGAGGACATACTTATGCAGCTTGATGAATTCCAGCCGAAGTCCTCTGAAACATTCCAGGAGGCAAGGAAAGGGCTCCCTTTCTGCTCAACAGATGCAGAAGTAGGGCACTGTCATTGCAAATGGCGAAGTCTACCTGCCTAGATATGATGGATTAGCTGAGTGCTTGGCATTATTCTTTGGAAGGAATTAGCTAAAAACCAGCTCTTTAGGAGAGACCATTTCTTGGGAATCTTCTTAAAAACTGCTTAGAGGAAATAAGCCAGTCTATAGATCTAACTGCATTATTTTGGTAGGTTACGTCTTTCTCATGAATTTAGACACTTTTCCCAAATTTGACAGGCACACAAATGTTGCACACATGAACATGAAACTCTGATAATACAACAAAGGTACTAAAAATGCAAAGCTGTGTTCACTGTAATGCTTCAGTGTAGCCCTTTCCAGGCAGCGGACTATGCTTTTACTCATCCTTTTACAGCTGGTGATAATGCAGTAGCATATTGCAATATTGCAACATAGTATACCATGTAATAATATACGGCATATAGTATCATATATATTTTAGTATACTACATAATAACATATATTGGTACCCTGCTGCAGTGCTGGTGATACAGCCAGTATTATTGCAGCCGGTTCTATATGAGGTTGATTCTATACTTTCTGTGTTGGGAGGGATGGATGCTCGAGAATTTGGCCAAGAGTTTGTTCTTTGCTTTTACTTCTCCTCTGGCCAGAGATTAGCTCCTTTCCTGGTGTGCATAGCCCAGCCACAGTCCAGGTTGGAGACTGTGGAAAGGTGGCAAGTGCATTGCAAAGTAGGCTGTATGAGCAGCAGGACTAAGAAAGCCACAATCATAGTGGCTTGTGCCTTGATAGCCCCTTCAAACAAGCCCGGTTTCCTCCAGTTCCCTGCGGATTCAGTTTTCCTTCTTTGCAATAATTGAAATACAATGGATGTCCTCAGCTTGCCCCTCTGTTATGGTCTCGGCCAGGCAGGTCGGCTCAGCTCACACCATGGCCGTCTTCCTCAGCAGGGCCATTAACCGAGTCCTCACTTCGCTACTCAGCAGTCAGTTTAAATAGACTTTGTAGGACTTTAACACATCTGAGACTTCTGTCTCTGTCTTTTTTTAAGGTAGTCGTTCAGTTTGTAAGCTATTGTAGATGTGGCAGATAACTGCATGGAGCTGGAGTGTGTCCAAAGAAGGGCAACGAGGCTGGTGAAGGGTCTAGAGAACAAGTCTTATGAGGAGTGGCTGAGGGAGCTGGGGCTGTTTAGTCAGAGGCTGAGGGGAGACCTTATTGCTTTCTACAACTACCTGAACAGGAGGTTGTAGCGAGACAGGTGTTGGTCTCTTCTCCCAGGTAACTAGCAATAGGGTGAGAGGAAATGGCCTCAAGTTGCGTCAGGGGAGGTTTAGATTGGATATTAGGAAAAATTTCTTCACTGAAAGAGTGGTCAGGCATTGGAACAGGCTGTCCAGGAGGTGGTGGAGTCCCCATCCCTGGAGGTGTTCAAGAGACGTGTAGATGTGGCACTTCGGAACATGGTTTAGTAGGCATGGTGGTGTTGGGCTGACAGTTGGGCTTGATGATCTTAGAGGTCTTTTCCAACCTCAGTGATTCTATGATTCTATAAAAGGCAGTGGGGTCAAAGTTAGAAAGAAGGATGAATTTAAATGAAACCCTTTTGGAAACAAAATTGTTTCTACTCTCGATATATTCTCTTCCTCTAGAATGCTAAAAAGCTACTTCTCCCCTCCTCCCCCCCGACTCTTTCCTCCTTCCCCAGCACAACTCTATGCAGTCAGTTGAACCAAATTTTTTCAGGGAGTGGCTGTTGTATTTTTCTGTACTTGTGAGTGACCCCTGTGCTTCTAGAGATTCGTGTTCTGAGGATATTTACAATTCTGCAGTTGTAACTTGTTTGCCTAGAAAGATAAGCAAACTCTAATAGCATGCAAATAAAATATTTCTGACTAGCTGAAATCTGACTGACCCTTTGCTCGCAGAGTTAGCAGTAAGACGCTTATTTTTGTGGCAAAGCATATAGATGCTACAATGGGAGATGTAAATCAAGTATGTTGAGCTTAAGCAGGATTTGCAAAAGTTATTCAGGAGTTAGGGTGCCCAAAATATAATGTTTCATGGAGGATTCATTTTTCTAGTGTTTTTTAAAATCCATGCCTCGTAAGTGTGTCCTTCAAATCTGAGGCATCTGGAAAAACAATAACATTTCTAAGTGAAAGTAGCTTAATTTTCACAAGGGCTGCAAGATTTTCAATGCCTTTCAGTCATAAGCCTAAAGAAAATAGCGTAGGCTCTAGAAACTGAGGAAAATGTCACTTACAGAAGTTTTGTGAGCAGTTTCAGCTGATGTGAGACTTCATTGATAGATTGTTCTGCTTTACCACTTGCTTCAACATAATTTGTTATCTGCTGTCTCATTGGTGCTGGCTATTACAATCATGGACCTTTGGGGAGGATTTATTTTTGGTAAGATTGATATTTTGATGCCCTTGACTGTATGCTCCCACATGCTGTAGTGCTGATGAAGGAGTGAGAGCAGGAATGCCTCTTTCAACAATGGCAGGTTCTTCAGTTATTTTAAAAACTTTTGAAATTAAGTCACTAGCTGCCAAAAAAAAAAAACCCTAAGGCAAAGAAAACTAAGAGTCCTTGCCTGACTATCTGGGAAAAGGAGCTTAAAGAGAGTCCTTCCTCTACTCAGAGAAGCAGTGTGGGGTTTTGTATGAAGGAGTCTTTTCTGGAGTTTCAGAACCCATCTCCGAGTCACGTGGTGCACACTGACTTCGTTATCTAATTCCTTTCTTTAAAATTGCATCTACAGTAAATAAAAGATGCAAGGATGCCATAAACTCTGTCTGTGTCAATTCATTTCTTTCTCACCAAGGAACTAACCCCACCTTGGAGTCCAGACCTTGCTGAGAATTCAGGAGCTGTGGCAGTATCTCTCTGTAGTGCCATGGTAGGCCAGGTAAGGAAATCTGCATTCATAATTCAGTTGCCTGAATACAAGCATATACACATCCAGTAACGAGTAAATTTTCAGTGGACATGTGAAATAAATGGTGTCAGATAATGAAAGTAAATGAGGGCATTTTTTATTGTGCTTTAAAGTAGAGCAAGTCTTCTGGCCACATAAGTAAATTTAAAATCGATCTTAGAAGGGAACTAAGACATATTTGTAGCACAGATCATCATACCCATTCAAAATAAGTAAATAGAACATCATTAGATCATCAGGTTTAATGAGTAAGTAATGTTAATTTGCAGTTGAAGTTGGCTGTCTGTTTTGCAAACCGAGTAACTGCTGTCTATACACCTCAGCTTCTGCTTTTCTGAAAATTGGCACCAATTACACAGTTGTTATATTCCTTCCCTTTCTCTTTTACCATCACCTGTAGAATCAGATGCTGACTTTATATTGGTCTTTAGTAAATTCCTCACCCCTTTTAATATCACATCATCAGTGAGAAGTGGTGATGTATATGATTATATTTTACAGTGTTTGAAGGGAGGTAGTGAGCCAGGATTACTTTTTAGTGAATCGATGAGGTGCTTGCTGTGATGTGAAGACCGCCTGGCCAATTCTGACCCTTCAGCACCTTGCTCTCCCCGCTCCGTCACAGCTCATCACCTCCTCAGTTGTTTTTGCTGTCTGTGGAGCTGCATTGCAAGCTGGATCTCTCACAGTGGTTTAAAGTATATTCCTGTTCCCTCCTCCTTTCTTTCAGAGGTTTATTTTTAACCCAGACCTGGCTTGCAGTGCAGCCGCTGAGAGTGGTGCCAGCAGGGGTAAGGCGGTGGGGAGGGCAGGCCCGTACTTCTTAATCCGGCCTTGCCGTCACAGCCAGTAAGTGACAATATCATGCTAATGACTACAGGACTCTTCAGGCTCAGCATTCTTGTGACACTTGTACCTAACCAGTCCCAATCAGTTGACTGGTGCACGCTGATAATTAGCTTGTGCAGGCTGCCAGAACATTTGTAGTGGCTGCTCCCACCCCGTGAAAACCAGCAAGTGGCAATACGTGGGGCGTAGCTGTAGAAGGTTTCTGTGTACTGCCCTGGGGCCAGCTTTGCATTGCCTCGTTAAATAGAGTTAGGCCAGTATTACTTTTTTTCGTTTGTAGATGAAGGAACTGAAATACCCAGTGATGTGATGTGGCAAAGCCCAGAGAATACACGTCCCTCCTGGGAATAAAAGTCAAGACAAAATGTACGTGAAAACTTGTTCTGTAATTTGTTTCCTACCAGCCTGTGCTCAAAATAATGAAGCTCTCATAACACGTGTATTTTTTATTTGCCAGGTGTTATCAGTTGGGAATGCTTTTTCCTCAGACGAATAGTGAAGAAAGTTAACATAGTAAACCTGTTCTGCTTAAAAGCTTGCTGCTGTGCACTAGAGCTATCTGCCTGTTGTGGCTCTGCCTCAATTTCCAACAAAGAACCACACAGTTACTCTCTCGCTCCTTCCCCCTCCCCGGTGGGATGGGGAGGAGAATCCAAAGGAAAAAAAGGCAAAAACTCGTGGGTTGGGATGAGAACAGTTTCACAGAATGGCAAAGGGAGAAGAAAACAGCAATCAATAATACTGATAAAAGCATATACAACATGCAGTGTTCTCACCACCCGATGCTCAGCTTGCTCCCGAGTAGCAAAAGCCCCTCCTTCAGCCAGCTGCCCACTTAAATACTGAGCATGGCATCACATGGTATAGAATGTCCCATTTGATTGGCTGTTTGGGTCAGCCCAACCAGCTTCTTGTGAAAATTGACTCTGTCCCAGCTGAACACAGGACAATGCCATTTCCAGAATCTCTTAAAGAAATGGTAAATCTTGTTTTGCCTAAGTATTTTTTTCATAAGGGATTTGCAATTTGCTGGGATATCTCTGTGTGGGTCAAGTCAGACAGGAAAAACAAAAACAAAAAACAGAACATTGCCTCTATTTGTGTCATTTATGTGATTCTGTTGTAATATACTTCATTTCTTCTGCCAGATGGAAATATTTTGCAAAATGGGAAAGTATGGCTGATATCATAGGGATCATATGAGAATTGTAAGAATATTGACTGGAGCTGACTTTTTTCTCTTTCAGTATGAGCCCACACAAAGGCCATTATGAAGCTTGCAAAATTATTCACCTACAAGCCTCTCCCTTTGAGTGAGACTAATTTCTAATTCCCATCTTCTTTCCATAGACTCAGTCTTCCCCTTTCTTGACACCCAGTCTTAGTCTCCTTGCCTGCTCAGATCCTTTTCCAGTTGTATATGCTCAGCATCCATGCCCCAAGAGTTCCATCTCCCTGGTTCTACATCTGTATTTATTCTGAACCTTTTCTTTTGGTTCCCAGACTGCTTGGATCTCCATGGATGCTCACCTATTTTCCGTAAGCGCCCCCTGCCACAGACCATTGTTCTGCTCAGGGCTCTGCCCTCCCTGGTCTCTTGCCCCGGTGGCTCTGCCCTCCAAGGATTTGTTTTCCCAGTCCCAACTGTTTCTCCACCACAGTAACTCCCATATGCAGATTGTCATCTAACTCATGCTGACCTTCCCCTGGTCCTCTTCTGCTTTGCTTCTTCCTCCCCTCACCTTGTCTTTCAACCATCTCTGCCCCTTTTTTATTCTTAGGATTATAATTGCCATTGCTATTTTACCCTCTCTCTTCCAGGGTCTCTTGTCTGGCTCTCCATCCACGGGGGCTTCCAGCTCACCCGACTTCCAGTCTCAGCACCCTTTTACAAAGTCACTCTTTGCTCACTCCACTTTTCCAGCTATCCATCCCTGTTTCTTCCTTGCACCTCCTGCCAATCCAGCCTCACCAGGAGCAATTCTTATCCATTGTTAGTCTACCAGATCCCATGTCTTTGCTGAATTCCTTTCTCTGTCTCTAATCAAACTGTGGTGCTCGCTTCATTTCAATTTTGAATTAAGCTTATCTGTGTTAACTCGTGGGTCCTCATAGTAGGGGAACTGAGGACACAGGAGAGACAAATTCTCTGCTTGTAGATCTGGAATATGACCCTGCCTTGGGTCATCAGGTGGGAGAAGTCATTACAAGGATATTATAATTTGGTTTTAGTAGACCTGAGGTGTACCATAGTGGTACATGTACAGTCCAGTCAACTGGGAGTCTGGAGCTCAGCTAGCACTGACAATCTTCAGAGCTTTTAGTTGCAAAGCTGTGACATACAGTTTTTTCAGGTCTTGCCTGAATTCGGAAGGGCTGGCAGCTGAAGGCAAAAAGCCATATATCTGGCACAGAAACCTCTGCTGCCAAATTTAAGTCCAGCTTTCAAAACACTGAAGCAGCAGAACAAGAATTTTTATCATTGACAGCAGCATATTTCCCCTAGCCTGTTTTGTGCAACTAGCCGGTGGTTTTGGCTGACATTTTCATAAAAATAAAAATTAAATAAAATCAGACCAAGGAAACACTGTAACTGGAAAATTTAATCTGGAATAACTAAAGCTTGACATTGCTGTGTGTAAAATCAGGATCTAATAATGGGAAATGTCAAATGTGCATAATCATAGGTGAAACCACAGTCCCTGCTGATAGGAGTAACAGCCTTAAAATGTCTGAAATCTGTTCTCAATAGTTGAGGATAAATTATGAACTGAGCTACATCTCTGGAAATCATCCGACTCATACATTCGACTAATGGCTGAATTCAGCCTTTTGTGTATAGCAAAACTTCTACTTTTTAAAACTTGCTGCAGGCAAACATTATAAATACCAAGCTTTCTAAGGCCAGACATGACCACTGTAATTGCAGCATCTGACCTGATGTGCAAGAGAGACTGCAATATTGTGCATACTAATTCTTTTATTTCACCTACAATTTACAGCTGACCAAGAAGATCGCCGTTAGTGTATCTAAATCCAACTATCAATATGCATGCATTCGGGGG
>Ga0065711_1041649_pt1 | contig 15988 bp, 13 predicted proteins | sample Hoacrofraction12_FD_59098 | JGI IMG/M metagenome (GOLD analysis project Ga0065711, IMG submission 59098) | Hoatzin crop microbial communities from Cojedes, Venezuela - Epithelial fraction 12 v2 (version 2) | ecosystem: Host-associated > Birds > Digestive system > Esophagus > Crop | place...
GGCTTCCTCACGGGCGTGCGTCAGGCCGGGGCGCCGCCTTCGCCCCTCGGAGCCGGCCTGGGCGCGCCTCGAGCGAGGGGGCAGGGGGCCTTGGGCTGAGGGGCAGAAGTGGGCCCTGCCCGCGGGCGTCGAGGCCGAGGGCCGGGCAGCGCCGGCACCGGCGGGGCTTCTCGGGTTGGGGCTTAAAACGCAACGGAGTTAAACAGTTGACGCTACTGTGGGAGTAATCCTGTAAAATTGTGTTTGAAATTAATAAAACCCAAAACATACTATTTCAGGCTCAACTGGATGTAATCCGTCAAATTCAGTCACATAAAGAAAATTTAAGAAAGACGGCTTAAGCTGCGCGTGTTGGCCAAGCGCCCGCACAGGGAGCAGCCACCGGCCGTGCCACCATGGCTCCAGACAGCACAGAATTATGGAATGCTTTGGGTTGGGAGGGACCTTCAGACGCCATCCAGCCCAACTCCGTGCCATGAGCAGGCACATCTTCCACTGGATCAGGTTGCTCAGAGCCTGTCCAACCCAGCCTTGAATGTTTCCAGGGATGTGGACCTCCACTGCCTCTCTGGGCAACCCGTCCCAGTCTTTCACCACCCTCATTGCAATCCGTCGGCCCTGGCAGGACAGGCGGCGGGAACGCTTGCCTTCCCAGCGCCGGGCCCTGCCCCTCCAGGAGGCACCCACCGCTCGCCTATGGCGCCCACCACCAGCCCCTTCCTCCCGCCATCCCCCCGGCTCCGCACCGGCCCAAGGAGACACGTTGGCCATCCTTGCTCTAACGTCTGGAAAGGCAGAGCCCTCACGAAACCGAGCAGCCAGACAAAACCAGTCTGAGGTGAATCCTAAGCAGAAAAACAAATTGCTGAGTAAATAAGAGCCTGAGGGAGTAAACAAGTGCTGCTAAGTGACGTAGATTTGTACAGATACTGCACACCCTCCTACAAAATAAGATGAAACCTGGTATAGTGTAAGGGGTTATATTTAGCTGTAATAATCGCAGCGAGAGGGCTACACACCAATGAAAGCCTGATTTTCTTCAAAGAAAAAAAACTAAGTGCAAATGCAAACCAAGATTAAAATAATTTATTTAAATGTAGATTTCTGGCTTGCTGATTTAAATTACCTTGATTTAAAGCAAATGCATCCTTTTTGTCAGAAATCATTTGCCACTACGTTGCTCCAGTTTTTGTTCAGTATAGCTTCCTTGAATTAGATGGATTAGATGGACTGATGTAGAAGTGAATTGGGCTTATTGGATCGTAACACAAATCAGAGATTTATTTTGACAGAACTAACTAGGTGGTATTCTACAGAGAAATCGGCTATCAGAACACTAACGGGTTACAACCTTTCTGTAGGGAAAAAAATCATTCGATATGAAATGGCAGAGAGGAGTTTGCTATCAAGTCAGACGGAGATCCTGTGTGTCTCCATTGCAGGGTTTCTAGCACACATTTTTGTGAATTGGGCTCTTGTTTAAATCCTGTACATTTGTATTCTACCCACGCATTTTCTAATAGGACCACTGGTACAGTTTGCAAATGCAGATGACGCTAGGACCATGTGTTTACACACAAGTGTTTTCACGGTACTCAGAGAAGAAAAAAGTATCGTTAATATGGTCATTCACACACTGTTTTCCCAAGTCACAGTCCTAGCTCTCAGGCAGGGACTGCCTGTCTACAAGTCAGATGGGCCCATGCACCTTCTACTCCTAGTCTAACCAAGTATTCTTCATCACTATAGTTACTGGCAGCCCTGTTATACTGTACATGTTATCATCTTACTTTCATTTTAAATACAAGTTTCCCTCCCTCCTCCCCCCCCCAATATTTCTACTACTAGCATATTACAACTAGAATGAAACTCCAGCCTGTTACATCCACATCTGCATTTCTTCCTCAGGGTTTAACCCTGCCCTTAGATGAGCGGGCCGGGAAAGCGATTGAGCTCATCAGCCGCCATTCTGTAGCAAGGAGGCATCACACCCCTTCTTAGCCACAGAGAAACCCATAGCAGCTAATTGCTTCATTAAGGCTGCCTAGATTTTAGACAGACAGCTGATCTCATGGATGTTATTCTCGGTAAGAGCTCCTTCTCTTTTTCTAGGTATCACAGCTTTTGGCATCTTCTCCTTCAGAGAGCTCCCTGATCTCAAGGAAACTGCAATGACGGAGCGATCGTAGCGGCCAAGTGCTTTGTTCTGCTTTGGTCAGAGGCAGAAGTTACAATTTTTCCATCAGTTAAAGATTCCCTAAGCACATATCCTTGATTCTTGAAAGCCGCCTCTTCAAGGGAAGAGGTATTATGCATCCTTAGGATGCTAACAAAGTTGAAGGACTCATACATATTGAAGTCACAGTTCAGAAGAGACTCCTTTATAGGAGCACTGTAGTAGGTAGTATAAGCCCACTAATTCACAGAGAAATCCCCATAGGAGTAAGCTTTCTCGCACACTTTAATAGGCCTTCAGCATTTCACCTGTATGTGCTCCAGAAACAGGATTAAACGGGTAGAAGAAGCATTGCAGCCTGAAAACGGAAGCTTGCATTTAATAAGAAAGAGCCTTTAAATTCTGCTAAAAACAATTACTGTGGAAATGAGGAAGATGTGAGCGCAACGCGCACACCACATTTTTCCTTTGCTTTCACACAAAACCATTAGGAAAAAAAGCAGAAAAGACAAGTGAAATTTTGCAGCGTATGTGCTATGTAGAGGAAATTAATTTCACTAATCAGCACTTGTGGCAGAAATCCTTTGCACTCAAAGGGAAGGCTGTTCAGATAAACGGCTACTAAATTTCTCCCACAGACCCACTGACATCACCAACTTCTTTCGAATGGCAGAACCACCAGTGCAGAAACACATTTCCAGCACAGTCAAACACCATTATTTTGAACATTTAGAGACTGGTAAAAACAAATAAAAAAACAACCTCCCCCTATTTCTCAGCTGACATCTCAGAGAAATATCAGAAAGGCAGAACTGGGTAAATACTGAAAACCAAAACACAGCACCTGGTGAGGATTCACAACCACATTCCCTCCTGCAGAACTGGGATCCCTTTTACTGGTTTTAATGTGAACAGACATTCCTTTCTGCATTAATCTGAACTAAAAGCACATCCGCATGTTTTTAATGCAGGAACGTCCAGGCTGAATGGAAAGTATCCAAGATGTGTTTCCAGAGATGTACATCACAAAAAAATGGTTGCACAAGTGCCCTGAAAACTTCTTTGACAGGGAAATAATCTCATTGCAAAGCAGAGTAACATTTCTATGAAGTTTTTTTGTACACTCATAGAATCATTTAGGTTGGAAACGACCTTTATGATCACTGAGTCCAACCGTTAACCTAGCACTACCAAGTCCAAGTCCACCACTAAACCATGTCCCTAAACGCCACACCTGCATGTCTTTTAAATACCTCCAGGGATGGTGAGACAACCACTTCCCTGGGCAACCTGCTCCAGTGCTTGACAACTCTTTCGGTGAAGAATTTTTTCTTGAAATCCAGTCTAAACCTCCCTTGGCACAACTTGAGGCCGTTTCCTCTCGTCCTGTCAGCATCTGATGGCTCCAACACCAGCACGTGGAATACAAGGTATACGGAGTAATGAACTGAATTCAGCTGATAACACACATCTGTTCACCAGTGGAAGTAAATGACACCTTTTTTTCTTTTCCCTGCAAGAGAAGCGCAGAAGGCAGCCTTACCAAAGAGGTCCCAGCGTCCTGAGAAGTTGTTCAAGCAAAGAAAAACTGTCTCCTACGCAATGTCAATAACAAAAGAAAAAAACTTTGTGGGGAAAGAGAAAAATCCATCAGTTTCGGGTTACAGAAAACCGCTTTCATCTTACAAAGGAAAATAGCAATAACAAAAACCCCACAGCTCATGAGAGTTCTTGTTCTTGTTTTTCCCCCTAGCTGTCTCCAGCCTTCAGATTGTAAAGCTGGCAAGATTTGAAGAAGTTAAAGGCTTCATCTCCGCACAGATCAGTATGTGTCTTGTTTACAGAAAAAAAACCCAGAGGACTTTCAGGAAAGAAGGGCAGGTTTCACTTGTGCAGCCTACTTTCACCATGGCAGGACAGATGGCACCAGCCCCTCAGAGCCTGCCCCTCTTGTGCCCTAGACCCTTCACTGAGAGGTCTCAAAACTAATTTAATCTAAAGATGCTGCAGGGTGATGGCCCACTTCAAGGGGTTTGGCATTCGATGAGCACTGGTGCTCAGGCGAGCTGAAGGAGGAAACCTCGGGTAGGGTCCCCGTGCTGGGCTCAGTCCTCTCCCTGTGTTTAGCAAAGGTCACACATGCTTGTTAGGGATCCCTGCCCTGGCACCATCCCCTAGGTACTGTGCTCCTCCACCACCCTGGGCTCAAGGAAGTCCTCACTGGACCTGTAAAAGCCATTTTAAACCTGGAAGATGGGCTCAGAGCCAGCATTTGCACCTTTCCCCTGCACAGTGCTCAGGGCTCAGAGCACTGTTGTTCCGCAGCCCATCCAGTGTGATGCATGCTCCACAGGTCAGCGGTCCTCTGGCCTTCAAGAGCGGTTTGTACACTGTGGCAGGCCTTTCGGAGGGCTAAGAGCTTTGCAATCAGGTAACATCCAAGCTAGCAGCAAGACTCCGTTTCCCATTATCACCCAGCTAGTCAAATTCAGAGATTCTTAGCTCAGTAATCTGAAGGGCCAAATTCTCCCCTCGTAAGACCAAGGCAGAGCGTCACTGCTATCAAAGTGTGCTGGGGACGGGACAAGCACCACAAGTACAGTGCCCAGCTTGTACCAGAGTCCAGCAGCGCCCAGGGCAGGCAGCACTGCTCAGCGCTGGACTGGCCACGCACAGACAGATAGCATGCTTTGGTGACCTGGTGCATTAGAAAGCACAGGTGGCATGTGTGCTGTGCCATGGTAAGTCAGGATTGATAAATAAAGCTAAAAAAAAAATCTTCTGAACTCAGAAATACAGAGGGGGAAACATGGGAAATCAACTGAAGTAAGGTAACTACAAAAGCCACGCACACTGTTTGGCAAGCGTAACTTCATCCATATAACTGTGTGCGTATTTGATTTTTTTTTTCTCAGAGCACCAGGGCTTCTTGCCAAAAACAAAGTTGCCTTAATAATCTGGGATTAATCTTCTGCAGTTACGCTCACCACAAACTGCTGTACGGGACCCACTCGATCGCCGCACGCTGTTGTTGTGGGACTTCACTGCCTGTGTAACCACCACGCAGCAGAGCCCCGAGTGCTCATGTGGTTCATGCAGGAGAGCGAGCGGGTCTCTGCCCCACAGCATGCAAGCTGGCACTCACAGTTGCCCTCACCACCTCCAGCCCCCTCAGCTAGTTCCTGCAAGCTCTTCCCTTGCAGCAGAGGTGGTTCATCCACTCGTAAAGGAGAACCCGATCTCCCACAGTTTCTGCCCCAGTGTGTGAAGACAGAGCAGCAAATACGTTGGTTCTCCTCAAAGAAGAAAAACGGCTGTGCCAGCCCTCCCTGCCGCGGAGTCACTGCCCTCGGCAGCAGCAGGCTGCAAAGAAAAATCACTCTGATGTTTTGTTTAACATTCGCACCAGCTATTTCAGCACATGGGTAGCTCAAACTCTGTCGACAGCTGTACTGTGCTCTAAGTTACTGTTCGTGCTGGTCGCTTCATAGGCTTCTGCTGGCTCAGAAGGGGCTGAGAGCCCTGGTCCTGTTTTCACAGGCAGCTTAGGCTGACAGAGCACAGCAGCTCTGCAGGGGGAGTGTGACTGTGGCTGAGATGGCTTCATCCAGACCACCCTCACTGTGGCCCCAGGACAGAGAGCAGGGAAAACACAGCACCACGTGCCGCAGCACTGGCTGCCGCACCAGGCGAGCGATCAGGTCGACCACTGAAACGCAGCACCTGGTAGTACATGCTAGGCCTTATTTTCCCTTTTTTTGCGCTATCACACGGAAGAAATTTTAATGCAGCGACGGGCAAGCTGAAAATTGAGGTCCCCATTGAAAAGGGACCTGCCTGACCTCAGAGTGCTGCTGCATGGTATGCCAGGGTGCAGGTTTAGTGCACGGTCCCTGCCCTGTTCTCCTGGTTGGAGGGCTGCTGGACCCCTGCCTCTCCCGGCAGGCAGGGCACCTGCGCTCCCTGCTCCGGGTGTTCACAGTGCCAGGGTGCAGCTGAGGACAGCCGGGTCCCTGGAAAGCCTGCCTAATCAGGCATTTTGCTATTTGGCACAAGCGACTGCTTCATGGGGAAGATGATTTTCCATCTGTTCTTATCCAGACAGGACAGTATTGCTCTGTGTTACCTGGGCAGCAGAGCCTGCCCTTGCATTCGCTGGGGAAAAAAGTGTAAGGCTCTGAGTCGGCCTCAGAGCGGGCCATGCGGAGGCGAGGTCTGAGGACTTCGGTCCTAGAGGTTTTGCAGAGGTCCACGGAAGTTCAAGCTGTCCTAATCATAAAACCACAGTGACAACGAGAAACTGGCACAGTGCAAACATAAGCAAGTAAATGTTTAAGCACATGTATCAACATGATGATGTGCAGACATGACAATGCATGTGTAAAATTAATGAATTAAGGTATGAAACAATATGACAAGTAGCTCTTTAGGTCTGCATTCTACATGAGGTCTGCCGGGCATCTGTCCTTCCAACTTGAGGAATTTGTCAATATGACTAAGGGCTGACAACCTGTAAGTGGGTTTTTGCACCTCAGAATGTTGTTTTGATTTTAGTAATCCACAGCTGATTCACATGGTGCTTGGTTTCTAAGATGCAGGCTTGCAAAAATCCCAAGAACTACTTCCATATGGCCGATCAGAGGGAGGGACAAATCTCACCCTGGTACATTTACCCCTCAGTGTCCCTGTGGAATCTTGTTCAACACGCAACGCAGCAAAGAAAATAAACAAAATAAACTTGCTTTTCTTTGCCATCTTTGTGAGCTGCATCAACTTACTGGACTATCAGACAAGACCAAGAACCAGGATCAGCAGCAGGATCTGGTGGGATGAGGGCAGAGACAAGGGACAGGTCCTTGCTGGCAAAAACTGGGATTAAATCAGCTCTGACTGTCTGTCTCTGTGTGTGTGTGTGCATAACTTCACCCAATCCACTGTGTTTGGACCTCTGCTGTCTTTGAGGCAAATCACACCCGGCGCCCACTAAGAGCATGTAAACGAGGAGTTAATTAGAATCAGTGAGCATGCTGCTATCTCGCAGCCCAGCTTCCTACCTGTGATTTCCCCATATGGACAAGCACAGTGTCTGTAAGTGTGGCACAGATTTGTATATACAATGCAACACTGATTTCAATGGGAGTCACGCCCGAAGAGCAGAATTACGGCCTCTGTTAAAAGCAGAGCTGAAAGCGCTACCTGTAATCAGCGCTGCTAGGCATTGTTATCCCCTGCTTTGGTTGTGGTTAGGCTTCATTTTAAAGGCTCTGCTGGGATGAAATTTTATACATCAGACATGGCTTAGACTGATCTATTAAAAAAATCCACAAAAAAAACCCCAGAAAAGAAATACCTAATTCTAAGACTAACAATAAGAAATTAAGAAGCTTTTCTCCCTTGTGCTGAGCTGATGCCTGTCTATCCTCACTGGGCTTTGGCTTGTTCCTGCATTGGAACAAGAAATTCAACAGTCAGAAGAGCACCGTCAGAGCCCCTGCTTTTTCCAATCCTTTGAAAAAATACACTCATATGTGTGTTAAAAAGCATTAGCTGGTTTCAGTTTACATGTGCTCAGTAGAAGGATCGGTACAGAAAGCCTCCAAAAGCTCCATCTGCAGCAAGGCTGTGCTGCCAGCCTGCGGACTGGCCACTCCTCATGTTGGAGTAGTTTTCTTGCCAAACAGATTTTTTTGGCAGATTTCTTACTGAGAGAGAGCTATTTATCTGTCCTTGCTGATGCATCCGCAGACGTAGCTCACTGCAGCGTGCTCACAAATCAGATGGCAACACGGGAAGTGCAAATTCAGGGCTTTTCAGGAAGCAAAGCTCAGAAGGACTCAATTCCAGAAACCTGCCAGGTTGACATTTGATGGTGGGAGGGGGAGTTCAGGAGAAAACAAACAAAAGCAAAAGCCCCCAAGACCTAAAACAAGAACCAAACCTGAAAACACTTGAAACTCAAACCTAAATGTGGTGTCCAGCTTTGGTTTGTTTCTTTTCCCTTTGAACCTGAAAAAAAAGTGATTTTCTGTAAGTGCGAGCCATGGGACTTCCCCCTTTACACGGCTATCACACTTTTTGATGGAAACCCTCGGAGCTCTGGGGCACAGGTACCCGTTCCTTGGTTGTGCCTTCCTGCAGCAGCACCGTCCACTCGCTGTGAGGCTCAGCTGAGCCCGTCTGTTGAATCCAGCCCCTCTGCCAGTGTATCTCTCCTTCCACTTGCGGCACTGGGAGAGGGCGAAGCCTGAGGGGAGGACCGAGATCTAAACGTGCTGGTGAAAAGCCACGAGAAGAGACAGAGCAACCCCGCAGCACAGGCGCTGTGTTCGGCCTCTTCAGCAGGTGTGCTGCCCACGCCCGTATGCACACAGGTTCCCTCCCTGGCATCCCACAGCCGAGCGCTGGTTTTCAGAAGTCTGCAGCGTTCAGAGAAGTCTGCACCATGGTGAGGACCTGTATAAGGTTGCAAGCACCACCAGCAACCCCGGGATCGCCTTTGGAAATAAGCCTGAAGCAAGCATGCCTGGAAGAGCTCTCCCGAGCACTCAGCCCTGTCCCTGCTACCCTGGGGTAAGGTGGCGCGCTGGGGATGGACGCTGGGCATCGCCAGCCCTGTTGGGTGAGTGTGGCTTTGCAGTGGGCTCACAGAGGGGTGCAGGCTCTGACTCGCTGCCCCCACACCCTGGTAAGACACTTTCCAGCATCGGCACCCTGCTGTCACTGCCGTGGAGCTTCTCCCATCCAGCAGCCGTGACCCTGCACGCCTCTGGGCACTGGCCACACCATTCTGGTCTCTCTCCGCACAGCGGGCTCTCCTCCCAGCCTGGCCCTTGCTGCCCTGTCCTCTGTCAGCCTTGGCAAGGCTGCCCAGAGCCACCCTGCATGCCCAGTGCAGGGGCCCTGTGCCTCCTTAGCCACCCAGAGGTGCCTCTAAACCAGCTGGGGAGATCTCACCTGTGGTCACCTCCTTCTTTTTCTTGGCTACGCTATGGTGAGGACTTACCATCAATCAATCAATCAGAACTCCCCTTCCTCTGTAATTTCTGAATGGCAGGGGACAAGGTGGGAGCAAAACATCTTACAGCTACTCTCTGCACGTGCTAGCTGGCATTTTGTGCTGCCAGCTTTCATTCTCTTTCCCCTATTCCAGTCCTCGGTGCCATCAGCTCTTCTCGTGCTGTAGCCTGAGCAATCTCTACAGTGACTAGCCCTTCGAATCTCACCGAATCTGATTAGAGCTTGTTTTCTTCCTGGGTAAACAAGATCACCCCTCTGAGGAGCAACCGTTAATAACCACTTTCCACCCTGCTCGCTTCCCTTGAGGCACAGCCTCCTGACTTCTTTAGGTAAATCCTTACAACGCTCACATTAATTCCATGTTTCTCCAGCTTAATGTCTTTGCCTGTAGCACTGTAAGGACTGCCTTTCTGAAGTCCTCTGCCTACGTACTCAATTATCTTATCAAAATAAACCTACTATGATAGCCCGGCATGAGATAGCCTTGGTAAACTCATTTTGCACTATCTCATTTCCCATTTACTGAGGTCAGGCTAGTTGGCTGCTTGGAGATCCCAGCTCACATATCTCTCCACCCTTGGTTTCTTAATGATAGCAACGACCTTTGCTGCGCTCCTCTCCGCTGGCAGAAATTCCTACCACTGGACTGTGTTTTCACATGCCAGTTCCTGAACTCGGGCATTATGTTGCCTCTCGTTTCCCCCTACCACCACCCACACATACAACTGCCCGCTTTTCAGCAAGGAGCGCGATCAGCTCTTCTGGTTTGCTTCCTCCTGGCACGGCACAGCACGCCTACGGGTTTCTCATACCAGCCTCGGTTATGGCTGGACCCATTTCTGTCAGTCCAAGTGTGGCCTCACAGTTTTCGCTATTGCAGCCCAGACAACTTTAGCCACACATGGCTAGGTTACATCAAAGCGTCTGGCACGTCAGGGATATTCAGTGGAAAAGAATGAGAAGGCTCTGGAGACCAAGGGTGGGATAAAGCAACATTTCACTTTCCAAATCCCAGTCCCAGTGCAAGCAGATGACTGAACAGCACGCAAAAAGATCTCACACTCCTCTGCCTCTAACAGCTCCCCAGCTACTCCAGCGTGACAGCTGCTTTGACAGACCGGAGACCAACGCGTTTCCCACCCCCAGCAACCGCCTGCTCTGACACGAAGCCTGACCCTGGAGCTCATGCTCTTGTCTCATCCGTGTCAAACACGGGGATGTCCTGTGCGCCTGCTGCGGAGGGTTTGGGGTGGAGCACAGGGAAGGGGTCTTCCATACAGAACGAAAGCGCAAGTGTTATTTTCTCCTCTGCTCCAGGCAGAAGTGACTGCTTGGAGGGAGTGCAGAGCCACTGTCACTGGGGTGTATGGACCGCAGCAATACTGGGCCTGCAGCAGGGCCAGCATCCTCATGCCCACGCCTCTCTCTCTCCTGGAGTTGTGATTTTCTTAAATTTCAACTGACTTTTGACAACACGTGCTCTGACACATATCACCAATCGAAAGTGTTTGTTTTTTTCCCCTAAACCAGATCCTCTTATAATGCCTTCCAGCTTTGTGCAGCCACATACCTGGCAGATCAGTGACAGACCATCTCCTCCCAGATCTCAAATGCCAAGAGGTTTCACAGTTAGCAGCTTCCTTGGCCTAGCGATTGCTGTCAAGAGCTTGCCCATCTTTTCTGCCAGACCAGGGCCACTGTGGGAACACACCAGAGGGCTAATCACAGCACAGCAGTGTCTTTGGTGGCCTCCTCCAAAGGCTTCGTTCTCCTTCGAGTTTGGGTATGTGCATGGGGTGAGGGCGAAGCCAGAAGAGGGAAGGCCAGCAGTCGATGTCCTTGCAACATCTCCCCACTCCTCCTTCCAGGAGTACTTCTCCATGCATCAAGGCAATGTCACCATTGAATTGCATCACCGAAGTGCGTAAGTACAGAAAGGAAGCAGGCAGATATTTTTAAGCCTTGTGAGACCAATGGATAAAACAGAGCGTTCAGTGGTCTTGTTCATATGTTCCTCTTCTGTCACACACCAGCACTTCCCAATTCTCTGAAATCCAATTCATGAAGAATCAAATGCAGAAGTAACCTTTCAAATGTCGTGTTTTGCTGTCCCTAAGCCCTTTCTCATTAACTCTCATGCCCCTTGGTTCTTTTGGGATATGGCCAAAAGTAGGAGTCACTCCCAGTAACAGCAGTGTTTTAGAGGGAGCTGGTGAAGTAACAGCCAGAAGAGAAAGGCAGGAGAGAAGGCTCAGGTCACAACCCAGCATCAGAGAAATCCCTATGGTGGAAAATAACCACCCAATCAAACATCTCAAAGCCACCACAGGGCTTTTCCTAACCTCTCATACCTAGGATTTTGCCTAGTCTCAGTTTAAGTCATTCAAGCTGAGAACAGTCATCCTTCAGCCTGGCAGCTCCTGGTGCTATAAGCGCTCCCTAATAAGCTAACGGGAACTTCTGAGCACCGTTCCCATCGGCCTGCTTCCCCAGACCTCAGCTAGTGCCTCCAGCTCTTCCTCCCTCAAGTTTAGCTCTGATGTCTGTACACAACCTGTGATTTCCTTAGACAGTTTGAACACACTTGCAACTTGCTGGCAGAAGAAAGAGGAGACCTTACTCCCCAGCCTCATTCCTTTCCCCACCCTTATTTTCACGCTACTTCTAACCTTCTCCTAACTCTATTTTGGCAGGATTGAGGGCCAAACGGGCTTCACGCTGCAGCAGGACGACCCTCACAGCAGGCAGTGGATGCATGCAGCTGGGAGGAGGGAAAGCTGGAGGGAAAGAGGAGGAGCAGTAGTTTTTGGAGGAGCCCGGTAGCTAATTTGCGTCCGCTGCAGTGTGGAAGCAACATTACCTGTGTGAACCACACGTGCTTGGCCACATCTGCTGTGGCTGCAACACCAGGAGCCTCAGCAGAGCTACGGCTGGGACGGCGAGACGTACTGTGCATTCTGCCCCAGGCAGCTGTTCTTCATATTCCTCGCACCCGACACATCTTGCCTGCAGCATGGACCGTGGTTATGTTCCCCAGACTGTATCTTTTCAAACAGAAAGGAGAAACCCGCTCTCAGAGTGGAAGGCACGTTTAACACTTTAAACATTGCTGCTTCCACAATGCGGGAAGAGCATCACTGTCTCAAAACCTACAGCACGATGAAACCTCCTCCCCTCCCATTGCCCAGCAGCTGGCCACGCTTAGCCCACCACATGCCGCTAGGGCTTATCTCCACCGGCAAGTGCCAAGAACCTCCAAACTTTGCCTGCTGGTAGCTGTAAGGTGACTTGAGAGTGGTTGTAAGGCAGGCTTGATGGGCCCCTGTGTTTGCAGGCACGACAACCCTCTGACGGGGTCCCCCGCTCCCCCTTCCCCGATACGCTCAGAAAGGACACGGGCGCAACTGCCAGCAGCTGAGGGAAATGACATGGCAGAAGGGACAGCGACTCCGTCCCACAGATGCCTTCACCCTGCAGGTGAGGAGCACAGTGCCAGCGCTGGCACACAACCAAAAACGAAAATGTTGCTTGATTTACGTCAAGGAGCGACTGGCCTGCCAGCCCTGGACCCTCAGCTCCACCACCTGAGGCAAACCCCAGGCCCACAGAAGCTGGCCAGGATTGCCTCACCGGTGTCCCCAGGCTCGAAAGCAGGACTTGCAGCCTGCTGGGGAGGTCCCTGCCCCCACGCGCTCCCGTTTTCCAACAAGCCAGCTACAAACCTAATGGAGCGGCAGCAAAGATGCTTTTGCAGTTCCTTTTGCCAGGTGTGGATGTGGGAGAGGTGATCACAGCCCCCGCTCACCCAGGAGGTGTTCCCTGTGTCACCGAACTTGCCAGTAGTCTCAAGTCGGCATTGCAGTGCCTCTCTATGGCAAAGCAATTATCCCGCTCGCCTTCTGCCCTGCAGGAGCATGGTTATTTGAAACAGCTAGACTCAGTGGGGGTTTTTTGTACTTTTTAATTTTTCTTCTTAAAGCTGTGTTTAGGAGGGCTTTCGGAATCATCCTGAGCAGAATGGCAGGTGCCACAATGCACAGATGACACTAGTTTTCCGCTGTTTCCCTCTCACCCTCGGCAGTGAGCCAAACTCTCTCTTGGACAGTTTGTGGAAACAGGCAAGGCTGGACAGAAAGCGGCAGATATTTCTGCAGTGAAGTTTGGTTTCTTGAATAAGAGGTCAAAGTCCAGTATTCCCTGAAACCAAGCTGGTCACCTAGAGGTACCCCCTCTGCTGCCATCTCCAAAACTTGCTTCAGCCATGTTCTTTTGCTGTTCCCCAATTACGCACACGCGTGACCCCACGCCCAGGTAAAACCATCTCTGCAACCGTCTTCGCCCCAGGCCCCGGCTGTGCTTGCGGCCAAGGCTCGTGCCTTCATTTTCAGCTGTGCTTCCCCGGCCAAGACAGAGGCAGGTGAGGGCCCCCCTCTGTCATCACCACGGGAAGTCAGGCAACAAGTGAGAGTCGCTGCCCCACCAGGGTCATCTGGAGAAACCGAGGCAGAAACCATCCTGCCGTGCCCAGGGTGAAGGAATCGCAGAGCCAGCAGCACGTGCCGCCGCCGGGGCCGCAGCCCCCAGCACGCTGCAGCGGCCAGCCTTCCCCTCGCACGTGTAGGCAGGGCCACGCACCGCTGCCTCACCAGCAGTCGCTGCCCGGGCTCCCCGCAGCCAGCCGGCCGGCTCCCCGGCGCGCCTCACGTGGCGGTGGCTGCTTTGAATGCCCCTGTTATAGCCTGTTGCTATCTGCTGGCCAGCGACAGACAGACACGCACCTGGGGACTGAGAACTAGGGTAAGCCCAGAAATATTCCCCACTCAAAAAAATGCCTGCTGTCATTACAGAGAAAAAAACGCTATTAAAAGAAGGAGAGACTGTTAAGCGGTTGGCGCTGGTCCAAAACGAACATGATTGAGGGCCCCAGAAGATCCTTTGGAAAGTCACCTTTGAACCTCGGGGGCAAAGAGAAGATGGACAGGAGAGGTGAAAAATGAGAATTCCAGATGTTCCCTTGCAGTCCTGTTTCGGGGACAGCTGTAGGGTCTAGAGTAGGGGCACTGCTGCGTTTAAGAGGGTGCACCGGGCATTTTTAATGTTCACCTTCCTCCAGCTCTTGGCCTGAAGGCCTCACGTAGTTCTGAGGAAACATCCCACAGGGTCTCAACCAGTATGTAGCTCCAGCGCTGCAATGCAACCCTTCGCAGCCCCTCCGAATAGGAGCCCTCAACCCTGGGCTTATCTAGAAAGGCACAATTTTTTTAGTCAGAAAGAATTACCCTTTTTTTCCAGATGAATACGAAGGAAAATTCTGAGCCTAAGCGAGCGCTAACCACAGTGTCCAACACATGGCAGGGGCATGTCAGCGAGCTGCTCCAAGGTGGTACTTTCCAGAAAGCATATCCTGGCCATAGGTCCACCGCAGCCTAAATTTTCATTAAAAAAAAAAATACAACAAAAACCCCAGAAAGGTGCAACGTGGCGAGACTTTAACTCCTTGCACGGCTCAGCACCAGAAGGCCATCTTTGCCAAGGAGGAGCGGTCGTGCCCACCTGCCCATGCCACGGGGTGAGTCAGGGCCATGCTGCCCTGCACCACCTCGGAGCTGGAGGTGCTCCCTGATGGAGAGTGCTCCCCTCGCCCACCTCATGAGCATCCCGTGGGACTCCTGCAAGGAGAACCCTTTGGGATCAATGCGTGCATTTGAGCTTGAGACCTGCCGCCCTCCCCGCCCGCTCGCAGGCTCCTGCTGGTGGTTCCTGCTGCTGGCTCATCGTCCGCCGCCTGTCAGCAAGCAGCCCTCGACGTCTTCCTGTGACACCTCTCCGATGTCACTTACTCCATTGCGCGTCTCGGTTTCGGTTTTTAGGAAGCTGAAGCAGCTCGGGAACCAGGAAACAGCAACGAGATCCAAAGATCTCAGCGCCGCAGGCATTTCGTGCTGATGCGGCGGCGTTCTCCCATTTCCCCGTCGCTGTGGGGAACCCTGCAACTTTCCTCTCCGCTCCTCCGGGCTGCAGCAGAAGCCCTTCCTCACAGAGAGCCAGCCAAAGGTAGGAGGGGTTTTCCCCTCTCGCAGGCCAAAACTTTAGGAGCGAAAAACCCCACTTTGCTTTTAAGCACCGTGCCAACCTGAGTAAATTCAGAGCCGTTCTACACAAAACCGAAGGAAGCAGGGAAGCAGCAGAGGCCAGCAGGCACCGCTGGCGGTCCCGAGGCACCGGCACCTTCTTTTCCCGCTTCCTTTTCTGCTGCTGTTCTCTCTGCCAGCCGCTTCTGGAGCCCCGCGCTGGCAGCGGGGTGCGGAGCAGCGGCAGCCATCCCACCGGGCAGGCCGTACCGGCCGTACCGAAATCCCCAGGGCCCCGCTCCAGCCCCCCACTCCTGCTCGCCCCCAAATTCCCCAGGGACTCTGCTCCGGCCCAGCGCTACATTCGGCATTGCCCTGAAATCCCCCGGGGGCTGCAGCTCAAAATCTACCACCGCTTTCTCTCGTAGCCAAGCGGAGGGGGATTTTATTTTTTCTTTTTCCCTTCGTGGAAGAGGCGCTGGTGCCTCTAGGGGGAACCGGGGCTCTGGAGACCGGGCGTGCGGCGCGTAAAGCAGCCCCGCTGGGCACAGCGAGGGTCTGGAGGAGGCCGGGGCCAGCGGGGGCTGAGCTGGGCCCTGCTGGGGGCGGCGGGGAGACGGCGCGGGCACCCGAGGGCAAAAGACAGCGTCCGGCTCCTCCCCGGGCTCCCGGGCACCGGCCCCGCGCCTGCGCCGGGGACAGGGCGGCAGCGGGAGGGACGGGG
>Ga0065711_1041646_pt1 | contig 15987 bp, 10 predicted proteins | sample Hoacrofraction12_FD_59098 | JGI IMG/M metagenome (GOLD analysis project Ga0065711, IMG submission 59098) | Hoatzin crop microbial communities from Cojedes, Venezuela - Epithelial fraction 12 v2 (version 2) | ecosystem: Host-associated > Birds > Digestive system > Esophagus > Crop | place...
GGAGGGAGGGAGGGCGGCTGGGTGGGGGGCGATATTTACCTTCCCTCCCCCGCCCCGAGCCTGCTCCTTTGTCCACCCGCGTGGAAGTGCTCTGGGCTCGCCGTGGTGGGAGCGTTGTTTTTCGCTAGCAAAAGATCAGTCATGCCGGGGAGGGAGTAGCGAGCGCCCGGGGGGCTGAAGGGGACGGGGAGGAGAGGCTGCTCCCAGGATTGCCGTTTGCCTCCGGTTTCCCTGCGTGGACCGCGAAAGGGGCGCGCTGAGTTGGCCCTGCCGGAGCTGTGTCTGCTGCTACATGTGAGATCCGGTTGGTTTATTCTCTCCACCTCTCTCTCTCTCCAGCCTCCTTCCCATACTCTCCACTTACTCCTGTATGCAAAATGGTGGACCCTGTGGGGTTTGTGGAGGCTTGGAAAGCACAATTTGCAGACTCTGAGCCTCCTAAAATGGAGCTGAAATCTGTGGGAGACATTGAACAGGAGCTGGAGATGTGCAAAGCATCTATTCGGAGACTGGAGATGGAGGTCAACAAGGAGAGGTTCCGCATGATTTACCTGCAGACTCTTCTGGCAAAGGAGAAAAAAAGCTATGACAGACAGCGATGGGGTTTTAAACGTGTTTCTCAGTTGCCTGAAGGGGGTGCAGAGCAGCAGATCCCAGACCTGCATCATCACCAGTCTGCTGACCAAGATGAATATGAAAAAAGCAAGTTGCACCACGGGGAGGAAAAGTTCAAACCCAGGATACCCCCTCTGCGGAAGCTGTCTACCCAGAGCGATGCGTCAGACCTGTCGCCTTTGGACAGCCCCCATCACGGAGAGGGAGAGCAGGACAGGTGTAAGCACTATGGTGAAGAGAAACTGAAGAGAGTTGCAGAAGATATGGAGAATCGCTGTGATACAGATGGCTCTCCTTCAAAGCACCGGTCGGCTTCCACTCGCAGACTAGTGGGATCTGCTGAGAAGGAGGGATTGTTTGAACCTGTTTCTAAGGAGAGAGGGAACAGCACCAGTGTGGCAGCCCTAAGGTCCAATTTTGAGAGGATTAAAAAGGTTAATTCACATTCTTCTGGAGATAACAAGGATGTTGTTGAAAAGCCCTTTTATGTGAACATGGAGTATCATCATGAAAAGGGTCTAGTGAAGGTCAACGATAAAGATGTTTCTGATAAAATAAGCTCCCTTGGTAGCCAAGCCATGCAAATGGAACGCAAAAAGTCTTTGCACTCCCTCCCTTCTAGCATGGTACCCAGCTTCAGCGAGTTCCAGAGGCCTGCTTACAGGGGAAGGTCCTCGGAGAGCAGCTTTGGCTATGATGGAGAATATGAGGATGCTGAACTGAACCCCAGGTTTCTCAAAGATAACCTGATCAATGCCAATGGCAGCAACCGCTCACCTTGGCAGCCCATGGACTTTCAGCCCTATCAAAGTATCTATGTTGGTGGCATGATGGGAGAAGGAGAAGGGAAAGGACCTATTCTGCGAAATCAGGGCATGACTGACCAGGAAAAACATCTCACGTGGCCCAGGAGGTCTTATTCCCCCAGGAGTTTTGAAGATATTGGAGGAGGATACACTCCTGATTGTAGCTCTAATGAGAACCTTACCTCCAGTGAGGAAGACTTCTCTTCAGGGCAGTCCAGCCATGTGTCCCCCAGCCCTACTACTTACCGCATGTATCGGGATAAAAGCCGTTCTCCTTCCCAGAACTCTCAGCAGTCCTTTGACAGCAGCAGTCCACCAACTCCCCAGTCTCAAAAACGGCACAGGCAGCAGCAGGTCATCGTGTCTGAGGCTACTATTGTGGGTGTACGAAAAACAGGACAGATCTGGCCAAGTGATGGAGAGTTGCCTTCTGGGAGATGTCACCAGGACAGCTGCTTCCATGGGGATACAGGTGTGTACCAGCTTTTTGTTTAGTTTTTTTAAATGTATGGAGCAGGAAATAGCATCATGGAAATGAATGGGAGAGGTTTTCTAGGTGACCCTGGGTGATTTGCTGGAAGGGGGCAGTGATCTAATGTGAGAAGTCTGTGGTTATTTTGTAGCTGTCCTGTTTTGGGAAGGTCCTGCAGAAGTATGTGTCAGACTGCATTTTAAGAATACAAATTTGATTCCCAGAATGATTGGTTCAGGCTTCCCTTGAGAGGATCAACGGAGTCCCATGTTAATCAGTTCTTAAAGTTTCAGTGTGAATGCTGAGGTACAAAGAGGCCAGAACTGTTCAGTGTTCACCACCAGATCCTTCCCGCCCTTGTCTTCTTGCACTGAGTAGTTAAACTCTGCCTCAGAGGTGGTGGTGTGCCAACATGCTACAACCCGAGGCTTCTGCTGGAGCTTTACCAGTAACGATGCTGCTCCCACAGTCTTGTTTTTTCCTGTCTGTATTAATCGGCGTGCTAGTTTCTCATTCTGTCTTGTATCATGCTTCAGTTAGAGATGATTGGAGGTGATGATTGTGCAACCCGGTTCTTGAAGCTTTCTGCTATGAAGAAGTGAAGGAAGAACTTGGAATATCAGGAAGCCCTGAGGGAGGGCTGTTAATGTAATTTCAGCAGAGTCAAAATTTTTGTTTGGGGAAGAACAGGCAGTGTTTGAACCCGTTCTTATGTAAGCCATTCAGGCATGCAGGTGTGTCTGTGGAATTGCAGTGGATTTATAGTTGGTGGAAGAGGCACACGGTGAACTATGTTGATTCAGATAGATTTATTGAATGTATGTGGACATCTGAATCTATTTAGCAAGGCAAGGCACATAATGTAAATAGTGTCTTGTGCTAACACCAGTAGTCTTCTATGCAGTAAATAGTCAAATCTAGGAATGAAAAAAACACCCTGTATGATTGTTTTGGTAGAATTATATCATTCTAATTCTGTGGGTTATCTTGTGGGTTTTCTTTGTCTCTTTTGAATCTGTCATTTTAATAAGGGGTTAACAGGTTACTTGTCAATGTGACTGAATTCCTGAAGTAGTAGGTGAATTGAGAGGCCTGTCAGAGACGTTGTCACTTTCTCAGGTTGTGTGAGTTCGGTGCATTAGTTCTCAGAAGAGTAACTTTGCTGGAAGGAGGTGCTTGTTTTACTTTCTCTGCTGGTTGTTTTTTGCCAGCAATACTTTTGGGAGCAACAATGGAGGGAGAACTCTTCCCTGCCCCCCTGCCATGCTTACATCCCGTTGTTGTATTATTGGAAGGCTGTGTGGTTTTAATGAATGTTTGCTGTACATGAAACCTCAGCACCCTGGCCTCACACTGACTTCTTCCTTATCAGATTGTATATACCTACTTGTTTTCTATCTGGGACTACTGCATTCTTGTTCGGTTTGATGCATATGTTTGTATCTTATAGGTAGTACTTGCAGTGCAGGGGAGAGGCTTGATCTTGTGCTGGTTTAAACTGAGCCTGCAGCCATCTGTCTACTCTTGTTTACTGATGCTCTTTAGATGACTGGGAAGCCTCCTGGCAGTTGCAATTTTTGCAGAAGCAAACAAAGGGGCAAAAAATAACAAAGGTTGATAAAGCTTGAGGATAAATTCAGCTTTCAGAAAGGCAATAGAAAATTTTTATTTTAAATAATTTAACTGGGATACAGTGGTTAAAAAAAAATGGGCTGCTAAAAAGTCAGAACAGTTACAATTCCTGGTTGTGTTGGAAAGCTTTGTGTCTTGTTCCTGAGGATGACCACACAATTGCAGGCAAGGACAGACTGTAACTGATCCACCTTCTGCTTTCCTCAGCATAGGGAACATGGCAAGCTTAGCAGGAACCTTCACCAGATGGCTAATCATTCCTGTCTTGCACATTAGCTGGTGGCAACTTTTTGCTTAACCAAAAAGGCTTGTGCCTTCAGGAGGACTGTGTTTCTGATTAACTCCTACTGAGCATCATTTTATATAAATTTTTTTTCTTTCCCGATTAGGAAGAATTTTGATCTGAAACCAATTGGCAGAACCTCTTTTTCATAAAACAAGCAAAAGGCATGAGAGATCATTGTCTGATTAGCTGGGTGGCTACCATCCCCAGCTATCATGCTCTGATGTGGACTGTTCTCCATCACCACATGATATGAAAGCAGTTCACAGATCTAGCCAGCTTTTCCTGCACCTGTGGTTCAGTCACTGGTTCTGCCAGGCTTCTTTGAAGTTCTGCTTGAGCAGAGAGTGCAAGTTTGAATCACAGCAGGTTCTGGCCAGCCTTAATGTTAATTAGCATCAAGTGGGATTTGTTCAATAGTATTTGGCTTCTTTGTGCATTCAGATTTTTGTATGCTTGCTGGCTTTGCTGTTCATGACTCTGGGCATAATAAAGCTGAATGTGGTGTGGACAGGTGCGATGTGAACTTTCTGTCTGGATCTGCCGTCCCAGTGCATCCTGAGCTTCGCGAACAGACACATGCTGTTTTGTCCAATTTCTTTCTGGAGTTCCCAGTGAAGTGATGATTTCCTACTTTCGTATTACAAGAAAGGACCAGGAGGAGGTCACCTAACTCTCAAGTTAGTAGGATCCAAGCCAAAATTTGAATCTCGATTCTTGTAGAAGGGTTATCAAAACCCTTAAATCAGACCAAGGTAGTAGGCTTTCAGTTTTTTTCCAAGGAGCAGAGTGAGAGCTTCAGGGTTGAGATTTGGTAATAACTGTACTTTCTATTAAATGTACTTAATGGAGCCTGGGCAAAGATATTTGAGTTTTGATGAATTATGTATCACTAATTTCCTGTAGTGGGGAATAGAAAAAAATCATGTCTTAACTCTGCGTTAAGCTTGAATATTTTTACTATGGTTGTGGAGGAAGAACAAGATTTTTTAAATTCTGTCTACTGTTAAGCATTAGCTGCAGAGACAGATACAAGAGAAGCCACCCATGGTGCATTTCTGCTTACAATCAAGGGGAGACTTGCACAGTGCCACTATGCAGTGATGAGGCCTCACAGTGTCCTCGGCTGGGTCAGTTTTTTAACTAGTAACAGTTTGTTAATTGAGCACACTGGCGTTGTTAGTGCTTGGCTTTATAGCTTGCTTCATAAAATCAGTGCATGTTCTCTCATAGCTCTGTGTGTGAAATGATTTTATGTATCTGCATAACAACATGGAAATTCTATCTGGAGTCCACATAGATAATATTTACCTGTAAAGCTGCTTCCTTAAAGGTGCCCCATCAGTGACTTCTGTTCACCTGAGAGGACTTGACAGTGCTCTCCACAGAACTCTGCCAGGCTCTCTCTATCGAAAGCTACCAACAGCCATAGTGCTCAATATAAGGTCAGTTTGGGGGTATATGTAACTTAATTCCATTGGGAGCAAAGTTTTACTTATTTTAGCCTCTGCTAAGTGTGGGAGTGCTGAATAACCCTTTCTGAAGAGCATGGAGCATTCTCTGTATTTTTAGTGAGTTTGATGTAGACAGAGGAAAGAGTGCTGGAATTTATCTATGCATGTGAACTGCAATACTCAAAATTCCTGTTATCTCAGCTGAGCAGAATGCCATTTTAAAGCGCATACTTACTTAGAGCTGTAGATTCTTCAGGTTTTGTATACCTTAAATGCCTGATCGGCTAGGCAAGCATCTGTTTTTCCTGCTTTTAAGGTCATCCTTGACACTACTTAATTTTAAAGCCCTCAAAAGCATGCAGTATGTCATCGTGGAAGGACATTGTACTGTACCAGTTTCTGCAAGAGTCTGTTCCTGAGTTACCTGCATATTCTGAGATCTTGGACAAGATTCGTAATTCTGCACTTCTTCCACCCACTATTGTATTCTGTGGATTTTACAAGATGTAGTTTGAGAAGTGCTTTGCAATGTTTTAGCAGCACAAAGATGACTCATGAGGGAACATGCCAGTGCTGTTGCTGATGTTGAGAAACCCAACTTTGCTTTGAGCAGCTGAGCAGACTTCAGTCTACTGGGTATTGGTTCTTCCTTCTGAGGATATGAAATGTAGGAATTTCATAATGTGCAGCTCACTTGTTAATTTTAAGGGCTGCTGGTCACAGGTCCTGCTGTCAGTCTGTGACTTACATTGGGTCAGGAATGGGGTTTAAATTTTCTCTGACACTTGTTTAGTTCATTTTATGATTACTTTTAAAACATGTTTTAATCCTTTGCTGTGATGATCAGTGGATTTCCTAGGAGCTCTGATGACAAGATGCTGTTCAAATGTGCTACACCCCCACACCCCACCTTGCTCTCCAGTGATTTAGTGGCTTTTGAGATTATCAAGCTGCTTGGGCTACCACTCCCCTGTTCTTAGCCTGGGGGAGTGAAGAGCTCCCTCTCCTTCTCTGCCAGACTTCTCTTTCCCTCCAGCTGAGTTTAGTGGAATCTATGGAGCTTCTGCTTTATGTCCCCAATGACTATAGTGGACTCTGCACTCCTGTTTGTTTGTTTTGTTCCTTCTTCCACAGACAGCTGCTAACCTTTACCTCAGGCCTACCATAAGTGACGGCATGCAGATGGATTTTATTTTTTGCTTTTCTTCGGTTCACCCTAAATCATGGAGTTTCTCCCACCGCAGGGTTCAGGTTCTTCTGCAATCACAAAGCACCTGTCTGTGAAATGAGAGTACAAACAACCCAGACAGTAGTTGCCTGATACTGGGAAGCTGTAGAGAGTACTGATGTCACCCGATCTGACTGTGTGAAACTCATTTTCATGGTCCACAACAGATATCAAGGTGTGACTGGTTTTCCTATGGAGTAAGTAGACAGAGCGCTATGAATTCTGCAAGTAATAGGTTAGGTAAAAAGCTGCTTGTCATCCCTGCATAATTACCAACAGTTTATAAGATGTCTGTCTGGCAGTGGAGATGAGACCACTTTGTGCAGCTACTGTCGCTGCCTGAGGGCCTACCAGGCCGGCAGCGGCCTGTGGCTGGGCAGGCGGAATAGAATACCCGTGCACCCTTAAAGTTTGGCAGTGTTGTGGAAACTCAAGGCTGGGACTAAGCTGCAACAGAGCCACGTGGATATCCATGCAGCACCCACACTGTGATGACCACAGACTAGAATGCTGTTCTGTATGCCAAATCAGTTGGACCTGGGTGATTTCAGCATGGTGATTTCACAGAGCCAGGGGCTAGAGACCTAAAGCATTGCAGTGAGTGCCGCACAAGAAGATGATAATGCCTTTCATTTGAGCAGGAAATGTGTAGGCAAGTGGAACCACAATATTAAGTCTGTGGCTCAGTGAGCTCCTCCTATGGTCCTTGCTGACTCTGTTCAAAGTACTGAAAAAACACTGGATTGTGGCCAAAGCAGTTGAACTGACAGATGTGTATGAACTGTGCATCCATTCTGCTTCGCAGTTGTCAGCCTCTGTCCAAAAGGTTTCAGAGGAAGAACACAGAGAGGTTGCTATTTTGGACATAATTTTGGTCCTGCCCTGAGAAGTGGCAGGGAGAGTTGGGAGGATCCATGGGCTTACTGCCTGCCTCAGTGCACTACCTCATCTGAGATGGGGGCTTCTTTCTAGGTGGCTGAACGAAAGAGAAAGGAGGAGTAGAAAAAACTGATGTCTTGGTACTTTTTTGCACTGGCTTTGTTGTCTGGATTAGAAAGCTTTTCAGCTGTTTTTCCCTTGCAGGACCAAAGGTAAGCAAGGAAGTGAAGACCTGAGGATGGGGATGAGCATGGTAGAATCGGTTAGGGTTTGGAACTAATGAAGGGACTGGGCCGGTGGAGTGAAACTAGTTGGTGTGTGGAGGAATGGGCAAACATGGGGAGAAGATGGGTCTGTCTTTCGACTGGTGTAACCACTTACCATGGCTTAGGAAGTGTTTTACCTGTGCATGTAGGTGATGGACTTCAAAGCAGTGAAATACACTGGGGAATGAGGTGCTTTGGTCTGCTCTGTTTTCTCATCTCTAGCAAAGCAGTTGCACAAGTGTGTGGTTTTAACCTTGAAGATTTTCACTATTCAGTGTAAGTACACGTGACCCTGTGTACAGACTTCCAGAGGTGCAAAGCTGGAACATTTTACTTTGGATTCTTGCAGTTATGCGCTCTGAAGCTAGCGTTGAGACAAAGAAAGCTAGGAGTCTACTAATTTGTGGAATTAATTGCTGTACCACCTTTCCTAAGTCCTTCCATTCATCTAATATCTCTGATTTGGATATTTGGATGAAACAACAACTACTGTGTTTGGTCATTCCTTCATTGGCAGCTTGCTTTTCACTGCCACCAGAAAGTTTCACTGAGGTGTGAGCAAAGGTAGTAAAATGAGTTGGGTGCAATGGTGAGTAGGCATCCTGTGTAACAGACTTGGGGGGGGGGAAGATATAATTAGCAAACTGGGTAAACCTTTAAGTGTGGGTTAGGAAATGCTTATTAGAATACTGGGAAGCACACTGTAGCTAATGATACCGACTCTTAAAAGAAGTGTTGAGGGAGCGGAGGGTGATTTGTAATCCAAGTCTGGCTTTGCAGGCTATCTGAAAGATGGGCCAGCAAAGGAGACAGAAGCCTGTGAAGGTTTGGGCCCCAGTAGTAGCCTGGAAATCGGTGTCTATCTTCCAGTTCTAGCACATTTAGCAATTCTCTCTCTAATGCCCTCCCTCCCTCCCTGACCTCTTAGGGATAAACAGTTATCGTGCAGAGGCAAGGGGGACCTGTATTTCAGCTTCAAGGAATTTTGGAGGTCAGTCCATAAAGGTTAATGAGGTGAGACTTGGCAAGCTGTTTGAGGAGAATTGCTCCATTTCAATTACCATAGGGAAGCATATTGTTGTTCATGAAAATCAGACTGTTGATTGGAGGCACAGCTTATCTGGAGCTTGCTTTCCCCCAGAGAAACCAAGACTAGCAGGTTTTTTTCTTTTGACTGTCTCCTCTTTGGTTTGTTCTGCCCAGTCAGATAAGCATGGAAAGAACAATAAGGACCTGATCGGGTTCTTTCCCTGGTGAAATACTGACTTTAGTGATCTCTTGCTGGCACATGTAGGAAAAGAAATGGTGTTCTGGTACACGTTGAGTGGCAACTTTGTTGTGCAGATAAGAGGGCTAGACTGCAAGGACAACAGAAACGCTGGCATGGATTAGTTTGGGTGAATTGCATGTGAAAGAAGTACTTCCAAAACAACAATTTGAGTGTCTTAAGTTACAAAGCAGGTTTTGGCCAGCTCACTGATAACAAAGTGGATTGCTTTCCTGATCATATCTTTAAGTTACATGTGATGTGAAAGTAACCATTAGCTGTAAGTAAATCGTTGAATGTTGATCTGTCTTACTGCTGAGACAGTTTTACAAATCCATAATTTCTCTAAACTTGAATTTATGTATGTGTTTTAAACAGTAAAACTGTCCTGTGTAGACTCAGCATGGTGTAGTTCTGTCACAAAATCTGGTTGTGGTTTGCAAATCTTCCTGTTACTAAAATAACAAAAGCATGTCTCCCTTTTGTCTTCTTCCCAGCTGCCAAAATGGTATCTCTCAGACTCTTTCTTAACCAGGTTACGGCTGATGTAGTAATCAGATTATTGCAAATGTAATTGGAATTTCTGTTTCAGAGAAAGCTTTGCCCAAACGTGGCAGCTGGAGCTGGGTTAGTTGCTTATGGCTACATGAATACATGAGGACTACGTGTGTGAGAATCCACAATGATTGCCCTGTAGGAAGAATGTATTAGTAAAGTTCAGTCTGTTGGTTTATACACTGAATTGTGCCTGTTGGTATTGCAGGCCCTTTGCTTAATTGTTGTCTTATTTTGTTACTTGCAGTCATTTCACCAAGCCTTGTTGCTTCTGGTTTTTTTTGTTTGTTTGTTTTTAATTTTGTGGAGGGAAGCATTCTTTTTTAGGGAGAATAAATCCACCACAGGCTTCCTTCTTTTAAAAATATTCAAAAAAACCATCCTCTTTTGGAGCTCCTGCACAGGTTAGGTTTCACTCTGAAGTATCCAAAAGCCCTGAACTACTTGCAGATTTGTCTGTGACAACAGGCTAGTAACAACTGTAGCAGGCTGCTGTGGATCAGACAGTATTGTCTGAAATCAAAGAAGCCAGCTTTTGCGGTGGTTACTTAATAGTGAGCGACTCGTGTGTTTGGACTTGGCAGCTCCTCTGTGTTTGTGACCTCTCCTTGATGTATGGAGAATTCTGTGCACTGTGCAGCCTTGGCTCACCGTGTTTGTTTACTACTTCTTAAGGACTTCAGAATAGTCTACACTCAACACTGAAATGCAGCTACGTCTCTGATGGGATATGTGCCAGCTATTATGTTATCAGAAATTATATACTCCCTTGGCTGCAAAGCTAGGTAAGGAGTGCCCATTTTGAACCCACAATATGGGTGAGGCTGGAGCAGGCTCTAGTTGTTAGGGTAGCTAAAAAAAAAAAAAAAAGACACAAAAAGCCTCCCAAAAACCAACAAAACCCTCAGCTACCTACAGTTGCATCTGTGTGTTCTTTTAAAATGGACCAGCAGCTTCCTAGAATTATTTGTTCTGAAGAAAAATACCTCATTCCCTGGAGCATCAGGCTTCAAATGTGTCTGAGCTGCTAAAAAGTAAATGTGATTGGTCCATTGTCACTAGGGTGGTGTAACATACAGACACAGAGAACTGTGTCTGCTGCAGTCTACAATTACATAGTGTGGTATGGGTTTGCCCAGGAAGATAGTAATGTCCTGTCAGCCCGTCTGGGCTCAGGGCTTCTCAAAAAAGATTAGATTGTGGTGCTTGGTGTGAGCCAGGGCACAGAAAAGCATGTTTCTGTGACTGTTAGCATCCAACCGCCTCAGTTCATAGCAATCTTCATTTTTGCTTCCTGCTAACCTGTCTCTGTTCCTGAAATGTTTTTATAATGATCAGCACTGACATTACCACGTGAAGTTTCAGAAAACAATATGCTGAGAAAGTGAGTTGATCACTGTTGGGAAGACTGCAGTGTCTTGCCCTTCACCTGTTCTGCAGACTGTCCCCTTTGTTTGAATGCTTCTAGGTTGAATGTTTGAGTGTGGGAGTTTTCCCTTCCGCTTCCCTTCCCTTCCCCTTCCCCTTCCCTTCCCCTTCCCCTTCCCTTCCCCTTCCCTTCCCTGGGTGTCTTGTATACTTTTGCCTTACATTCTCCTGAGGTGGTCATTGGATCTCTCAGTCTGATAGGGACAGAATCACTGTCGTCAAGAAAACATAGTAATGCCTCAATCTGGCAATGTTCTATCATTGTCTTTGAGGAAATCGTGGTAGTTGGATGAACATATTTGTCTTTGTTAGCTGTACTAATTACTTACTTGAGTTTGTGGATTAGCCAGCAGAGAACATCCTGTTGTAAACTTCTATTATAGTTCTCCGTCTGAGCCTAATTGTGGTGGATACCAAGCCCAGTGCTTAGCTGTGATTAAAGGTGCCTTGTGTGGGTAGCCTGCACCACATCAGTGACTGCAGTGAAGAACAGCACATCTTACAGTCTGTTCCTTGTTTTACTTTTCTTGTTTTTCTTTAATAGAAAGCTGATGAGTGAAATCTGGATTGGAAAGCGGAAGAAAATCTGACAAGCTGTAGTCTTTATGAAAATGCGTTCTTCAGCCTTGGGACATAAACCACTTCTCTAGTCTAATATTGATCATCCATAGCTCCTGATATGGGGTAGATGGATATCAGGATGAGAATGCTTTGGCCAAGTCCAGAGTATTGTCTCAAAGGTGTTCTTGGCTTCCTAACTTGCTGGATCAAGTATCTTTGAGCTCACACAAGCACTCTCCTCAAAAGTCTTCAAGAGCTGCTTCTGACTATGACAGACAAGTAGTACATTTAACACTACCAATACAATGGGGCTAACAATCTCCTGAATAATTGTCCAAGTGAACCTTTTGTTCAGCTTTTTCTCTGCTGGCTTCTTTCCTAAGGAGCTTACCCACAGGAATGAAGTACGCTGTGAATCATGTAACTAGTTGGGGTGCTCCATGATCTGCTGTTACCCTCTTTCCTAGGAGACCTGTGATTGTAATGAGACCAAAAGGCAGATATTGCTAACAGAACTGCACAATGAGCATGTATCTGAGCAGATGGAGGGGTCTGGTGTAGGAGAATGGGGACTGTGTGTTTAGTTTGCTACTACCTTTAGAAGAGCCGGTGAGTGCTCCCCTCAACAGCGATCCTGGGAACCACTTGCTGTCTTAAACTTACGCAACAGTTCAGTTTTTTACAGCACAAGGGCCTTTGGCAGACCTGACTGATGGTCACCATGCTCTGTTCTGATGATAGGGATCAAGAAAATCCCCTGCCTTTCCTTTAGTATTTCAGGTGGAGTATTGAGCTACAGGGCTGGTGGCCTTCTTGAATTGATCTGTACCGAATTACAGTAATGAGAGGCTAATTGCAATTTTGAGATTGTTTACGTGGTCTGATGCTCTTGTCATTCAGATGGGAGCTGGATTCTGCTTCGTGTGAGTGCAGGAGCTCTCATATCTCAGGAATTTAGATCAGGGCATGTTGAAGAAAACTATTTTCCACTTTCCTGTATTCCAATGTGATATTTGAACACGTAGCCCAGAGAATGCAGACCTGTCACTGCAACTATTTAGCTTTTGGAGAGGCACTTCCTCAGTTTGATTTGCTGAATTTCTTGAAGGTTCCCCTAAGCACAGCGGAGCAGTTACACAAACCCATAAGCCTTTCCTTTGGGAGTTGTTGAGAAACCACACTGCTTTGTATAGAAATATATACATAGGGTTTATGCATCACTTTGACCCTTTCTAATCCAAATTGATTTTGCAACTTCTGTATGCACTGAGTGAAATAACCTTATCTCAGTAAACTGATGGTCAAAGTAAACTGAATATTTGGAGCTGCTGGAGTACTGGTTGCCATGAAACTGTATCAGAAACTTCAGGTTGATGGTGATCCCTCTCTGCTTCAGTATTAAGGGAAGAGAAGATGATCTTGCTTCTTCTCCAGTAGTAGCGCTTGTCCATCTTGCTGCGGGCAGGAGTGGGCAGCACCCTGGAACAGAGCTGTAGCATCTGTAAGTCTTGGAGGAGACAGTATTAAGGTGGGGGGTCATGCATCCCGGGAAGATGTAGGAGACAGAAGGTCCTGTTGCAGCCTCCACCTCAGAGTGAGGGGTGCATCTCAGCCAGTCTCATCTCAGCAGAGATTTAGTAGGTGGTTGATATCGCGATGTTTTTTTTAGTACCCCTCACTATTAGCTTGAGAGCTCCATGGCAATGTCTCAAATTTGACATTGATTTTTATCTTTATACTCCTGTATGTGTTCAGCGTCTCTCACAAGTTCTGCCTTGAACTGCAAAGTTCCGTCAGGGAGGTGAATGGGTGAGGTAAGGCTGACCGCAGCAGAGGAGAAAAGTCTGGCACTCCCTAAGGTAAGTAAAGAACTGGCTGTGCCTGGACGCAGCAGGTGCCTGTGTCCGTGCTATGGAGGGCAGGCAGGTATTGATGCACCGAGCTCGGCTGCAAAGGGAGCCCCTTTAGTACACCCAGGGGGGTGGGGCACTGAAGGACACCTCCAGTAATATCCACCTGCTGAAGTGGTAACAATATGAATTCTTGCCATGCAGTTACAGAGCTGAAGTCAGCTTGCTCTTACTAGTTTTCTTGTGTTGCTAAAAGGGTCAGGGTTCCCATCAGGAAAAAATATCATCCTAATGCAAAACAGGTAGAGTTTGGAATAAATAGCAAGGAAGGAGAGAGGGAGCTTAATGACATTGGTTTGGTTTTTTTGTTCTGGGATTATTGTTTTTGTTTTATTTAACAGTTGGACACACCAATGGCTACTCTTGAGAGCTGTAACAGTATCTCAGGAAAGACTTGATCCAGGACTTGCTGATGTCAGGGGGTTTCTAGTTACTGTTTTGCTGTGACTGAAACTCTACAGCATTAGCTGTATGTTTCTATATAACTGCCTGAATCAGAATTTCCTAAGATACCTTCGTTTTGAAGTGTGGGCTTCATCTCTGGCTTCAAAAGAGCTAATAAGGTTTTCACAGGCCAAGGTTATAAATGTTTTAAAACTTAGATGCATGCAGCTTATGATGTCCAGTTTCAGTAGCAATTCTGTGAATGTGGTTGAGAGCTGTCTGTGAACTTTACTGGGCAGGCAGTTCAAAAACGTAGTTCTGTTTTGAAGTTTCTCTTACCTTTTGGAGAACTGTATTAGCTGTCCATATGCACCTGCCATGCCTCCTGGATGGGTGCTATGGAAACACTAATGCAGTTTGGAAAGCATTTTTACTTTATTTAAGAATTGTTTTAGTGCCACTCTGCCTCTTGTCTTAAGAGGCAAAAAGGCAAGAGAAAGTGATAGTGTTTACGTCAAAACATCAGATATGCTTTTTTCAGTTTGTCCAGTTCTCTGAGGAGGGATTCTGTCAAAATGAATTTCTGTTAGGTAGGGTGTTGGTTTTTTTTCAGTATGCATGGAGAGAAAAAGATGTCTGTTATGTTTCTGGAGTATCTCAGACAACAGAAGAAGAAGCCTTCCTTTCAGCTGGGCAATCGTCTGACACAAACTTAAGTTCGGTTAAACCGTGGTGTGATCTTGGCTGTTTGAATGTGAGTGACCTGTCATGTTTGTGTTCAGCAAACATGCCCTAGCCCCGACCTTGACTACCCCAAATTCATTCAGGCTTGAGCACTGACCTATACGTAATTTGTTGTGGTCTCACAGTCTGGTCAAACTAAAATACATACTAATGAGATCTAAACTCTACTTTGTTTTGTGCTTGATATATAAACATAATAAAATGCATACTGCAGATAAAGGGTTATGCATCTTTCCACAGTTAGTGCCTGTCCTCCATTTCAGTACTTGTATGAAATCTCAGTATCTCCACTTAAAGCGGGCATGGAGACTTGATTATCTGTTATGTAAATGCGTTCTGAATATGTGTGCACAAGAAAAATCTGAAGAGGAAGGTTTTTTGAAGTTATTTTTTTATGCTGTATGTAGGTGTTTCAGACTGGTTTCAATGTATGTGCAAATGTGCCCTGATGCAAAGATAGAAGCACCCTTATGAAGTAAGTTCCACCTAAACTTTGTAACAAGCTTTTTCTTGTAATTAGATCAGCAGCTGGTTAAGGAAACATTCTGATTTTCCCATTAATGGGCATTTGCCATGCAGGGCTGATGCACATTGCAAATAGGCTTGTTATCAATATTTGGTAGTTGGTTGGTTTGTGGTTGTGTTTTTTTCTTTGTAAGGAAACAAGTGATTTGCAAGGTTTTTTTTGAACTTATGTAACGAATGAAAAGTGAATTTTAAAATAAAAACAGCCTTGGCTTTATAATGAACTTTTATATCGTGATGTGCATAAATAAATTTCCAAGTATTTTAATGAGGAAGTGTGCAGCTCAGTCTTTTGAGATGCTGAAGTTCAGGATTCTAGCTGAATTTTGCTGAGCCATAGTGTCCTGGAATCTAATTTGGTGCATTTCTCCTGGTGCATTTTAGCTGGAAAATGGATTAACTTCCTCTGTATGTACGTGTTTAGAAATGAGTTTATATCCATATATAACTTTTAAAGGAAAATACTGTAAAAAAGAAAAAACAAAACGTAACAAAAAAACCCTTCAATCGTGTTGCTGGAGGCTTGTCCTTTCACTGATATCCACAATTCATATACTGTCTTCCACTACGTCTTTCTTTCTTTGTAATTCTGTGTACCTATTAACTCATTCAGTTTCCTCTCTAAATAATTAGGTTCAAAATCTGGGTTGCGTTTGCCAACGCTGTGGCAAACGCTGATGGCTGTGATTGGTTCTGCTTCTGTGTTGATCTCTGTTTTTTCCACTTTTTACTTTGTTTTGTTTTGTTTATTCATTTAAAATTTGAAGCAAGGGCTGCCTTGTCTTACAACGTGTATTTGTATATGTCTTCTGGTATTTTCATATTATGCCGCTTGAGGCTAAGTCTTGATTTAAATTGTCTTTGCTTCATGCTGTGGCATGCTGCCCTGTCAGTTGTGCCAGCAACTGTTCATTTGCAGGTTCATGCTGAGAGCTGGATCAGGGAATTTATCTGTGGTTTTGTTGCCCCCCCCCCCCC
>Ga0065711_1041648_pt1 | contig 15986 bp, 7 predicted proteins | sample Hoacrofraction12_FD_59098 | JGI IMG/M metagenome (GOLD analysis project Ga0065711, IMG submission 59098) | Hoatzin crop microbial communities from Cojedes, Venezuela - Epithelial fraction 12 v2 (version 2) | ecosystem: Host-associated > Birds > Digestive system > Esophagus > Crop | place...
GTAGCTCTTCATCTTTCTTGAACTGGGGAGCCCAGAACTGGACACAGTACTCCAGATGAGGCCTCACTAGGGCAGTGTAGAGGGGAAGGAGAACCTCCCTCGACCTGCTGGCCACACTCTTCTTGATGCATCCCAGGATCCCACTAGCTTTCTTGGCAGCCAGGGCACACTGCTAGCTCATGGTTAACCTGTCGTCCACCAGGACACCCAGGTCCCTCTCCGCAGAGCTGCTCTCCAGCAGGTCAGCCCCAAGCCTGTACTGGTGCATGGGGTAATAAGAGAAGCTCTCTCATATGTGTGCAGTGTGTATACCACCCAATCTTCTGAGGGTCACTAAACATCTTACAAAGAATGGCATTTGTTGGAGGGTATCTAATCTTTCTTTCTCACTTTTTTCCACATAATAGAAGATCCCTCTATTTTACAGGTAGCTGTAGCTGAGATGTTATTGATTAATTTTTCTCTGTGTGAAACTTGCACAACAAAACCACTGGGTTTCATACTATCAGGAAGGAATAAAAGGATAGAGAGGGTAAAACCAATTCTAGGCACAGTGCAAACCAAATCAGGACAAGACTCATGAGTTTGCTGGCAGTTATTATTCCGCTTTTCTTGTTCACTGTATGTATCACAGCATTATTTCTGAAAAATGTTCTTAAAGTCTTTTTCTGACTTTGTTTACCCCTGGGGCTAGTATTTTGTACTGAGATTTTAGCTCTGCCAATAGAAGAGTCAGCTAGATGGTGTGTTAACCAATCCTCGGGCTCCCGTGCTTTATTCCCAGATGCCTCTTTACACTGTAGCAATTCCTATGTTATCGTTAAATAATTGGAGGTGGGTAAGATGCAAGAAGGAAGAACAAATTATGTGTATTGGCTTCCACAAATGAGAAGGTAAAAGATAGTTAAACTTCTCCCAAATGGATAATTTCTTAATTATCTGTATAGATTTTCTGTCTGTCTTGCTATTGCTACCACTGCATCTCATTAGGAGTTGTTTAGCTTCAGACATTCTCACAACTGTTGTTTCTAGATGCTTTTGAAAATTACTATAATTTGTTTGTTACTTGTGTTAAAAAAGGCTTGAATTATGAGCTTTTCCAACAAATGTTTACCAAGTATTACAGAATCCATAATGAAATTTCACTCTGTAACACTTGGTGGTTTTATTTTTTATTATTATGATGTTGTTTTTTCAATAATTTGAAGCATAACAACCCTACCGAACAGTTAAGCCCAAAGTAGAGCTCTTAACTCTTAAGTTATGGCTAGCCTAGAGTACTTGAAGTAGGACTTCATTAATTTGAGCAGTATGTTATTACAGCTTATACATGACAACTCATAGTTATTAGTAGCTGAAAGTTAGTACTTGAAGGCTGAGCAGGATCTTGCCTGAAACAAGATGATAGTCTTGCTTGACCATCCAGGACCACGTGTCACATCTCCGTGCCACAAACAGGTTACACTGGGTATACCCGGAAGGGAGGTCAAATCCCAAAAACCCCTGTTTTTTCTGTTCCCGTGAGACAAAATGTGCTTTGGCACTCTTGGGCTTGGAGAGTGGAAAACAAGAGACATGAAATTGTCCTCTCCTGCCACCACTTTTCTAAAATGGAGCCTGAAACAGTGACCGGATGGTCTCCACTGCTGTGCTGGCAGCACTTGTTAGCAGTGCACAAGGTAACAACAGGTAACACTGTAGATGGCCCCAATCTCCTCCCTGAGCCCAAGATGGATATGAACAGCCCTACCTTGAGGTGCCTGAAGGGCTATGACCCCAGACCTTTCAGTGGGCAGAGCAGAGTTGTCTGTCATATTAGAATACCACTTTTCCTTCTGAGATTACTGTGTCCATTTTAGTTTATATAAAAAAAAAAATAATCCTTAATGCACTAGAAGGATTTAGCAAAGGTATCATTCTTCTCTGTTTTCACTCTGTTTTGCTTGTGGACTTGACAACAAGAATCTGTGACTGACCTTTTTCACTGCGTGACAGAAGGTGCGTCCTCTCCGCAGGCTCTACAATAGGATGCTTTCCAGAACCAGCAGCAGCAAATCTGAGAGCAAAAGGCCCTCAGGAAGATGAGTAATGCAGAGTAAAGGGAGGGATTTCTGTGGCACAGGGCCCAAACTGCGAAACTTTATGAAGATCAATCGGGGTCAGATATTACTGAGCCTGAACGGAGAATGCCTCTGTGTATGAAAAAAGCGCCCGCCCATCACTCATTGCTATCCCTCAGGAGCTAACTCTGTCATCGGGCTGTCCAGTGTCTCCGCTGTAGAATTTGGTGTCAAACAGCATCAGCCTGAAAATTGCATTTCTCTAGGCTAGCGCTGACATTCATAGTTCAGAAGAACGACTGCAGGCCTGATTTATCCTCATTTTATGCCACGGCAGTTCCACCGAAGTCGATGGAGCCAGACCAGCACGTACCTGGAACTGGTCCACTCAGCAGTTGGGAAGTGCTGGGCTCTGTCCTAGACAGTTTCTTGGGAATAGAAGTTCCTGCAGGGATTGCTTTCCCACCATGTGAGCAACAACGGTGCTTCTAAAAGTTGGCACACAGGATTCTTGAAAGGCAAAGACCCAGTTCTGTGAGAAGTATAAGCCCAGTACGAGCATTTCATGTGGATATCCCATGCAGAAAAAAAACACCACTAGCAGGGGACTGATTTGCTTTAGATCATAACATTGCTCCATAGCCACTGCATTTTGGTTGTGTTGTAGCCTCTTCAAATGGCGTGTTCTGGAAATAATTTCCAGTGCTGTTTTTCATGTTAATATTTTGAATTATTAAGCTAAGTACTTTGAAATCAGCCCCACTTTGAGCCTCTGTGAGGCTTGACCAGGTGACCTCCAGAGGTCCTTTCCAACCTGCAATTTTTTCTGAATTTAAGCTCCTGAGACTGTTTACTTCTGGTGCTACTTATGCTGCCAAGGGCCTGTTTCAAACCAGACTCTAATCAAGATGTCCCTGCCATAACCCTCTTATCACAAAGCACAGACTTTCTAGTTACTAACAGACTCCTAACTAGAGTGCATTACTGCAAGATCATTTCTAGCCTCACTCATCTGCATCAAACCTGCTTCCAAATCTGCTTTCACCACTTACCTTTCTTTGCACATGGAAGTCCCTTGTAATTTCTCCTTGCTTAGACATTCCTTACATCCAAGAAGCAACTGGGATTTTCCAGACTGCCCTCAACCATTTCCCCAGTGCTTCCATATAGCTTTAACACCTCGGCCATTGCTGTTATGTTGTGGTAAATGAGCAGGGCCTGATGGCAGCCAGGACACTGAAGCAAACCTCATTTTATTTTGTTTTTTAATTAAAAATAAATACACTTACACACTGGTATGGCTAGATATATGGCAATGTTTCCCTCTGCTCCATACAGCACGTACGTCTGTATGCACCACATATACATAGAGCCTGTGGAAGCAGCATTCTTTCCCAGGAAAAGCTGATGTAAGACCCAAACCGACACACCCTGTTCTTCTCTGGATACACAACGCAAACACAGACAAGTTACAAATGTGAACATGCTACATCATTCGTGTTTCTCTTGGTGCTTCCAAAGACTTTTTACACAGTGTGCCAAAAGCACTTCTCTCAGCCAGCATCTAGCTCCTCACCATCATGGCAAACACCAAAGTGTCAGAGCAGATGTACTGGGTGAGGATGACAGAAGTGAGGGGCTAGGACAGCCTTCACCCTCTCCAGTAGTATTAGCTGCCTGGCCCCCATTTGTCCAGTTACACAGCTGTCCTCTTATCCCTACTACCCCTACGGATTTTGGTGCTGCAAACACCCTGGTGATCTCCAAACAAGCTGCCTCTGCCTGGCGGCACTGCTGGAGCAAACCAGTTCATTCAAGCTGGTAAGCCTGTCAGTCACTATTTAAAAGACGTTCCAGTTTTGCAGTATATAAATTAACCTTGACACCTACTGCAGCAGTACCTTTACTTTTCCTGCACATCCAGCTGCATGTGATGGGAGTTAATAACTGCAGGCAGCAAGAGAAGGACGCTGCTTTCAGGAAAAATTGTGAGGAAGAGCTTTCAGGGGACATGAAGCTGTTCCTTGCAGTGCAGAATTTTGAAATTAGCGGAAAGCCAAATACCCCAAAACAGTGACTTGTGTATCCCTTTGATCTTTGGTGCTCAGCCCTGTGGCTTGTTAGACGTGGCATCTTTACTTCTCCTGCTTGCTTTGTGCAGGAGTGGTATTTCAAGGCATCAGAGTGCTGAGGGATATTAGTAGAAGGTAGCATTTGTGTGGCGCTTATCCTAATTAGCTGTGTTTCCACATGTCCTCTAATTCACCCAACTAATCCTAGTGATAGTGTGACTTTTATCTTTCACCTCCTCCATCACACTCAGCAAATGAACTAGTTCCCAAAACCTAGGCCAAGCATTACAAATAATCAGCCAGGACTTAACTCTGTAGCTTTTGTCTGGAAAACAAAAATACTTTAGCTTTGCCAAATTCAAAGCAGAGCTACATGCTAGGAATCGGTTCGTAATGTATTTGTAGCAAATATTTTATGCAAATGCTGGCATTGTTTTTTAATTAAATACTCCATCAGATATTCATCTGCTATTCCAGACTTTTGCTAACTTGACTATCAAATAATATTCTGCAAATATTTGCCACAAATCATTGCATGATGTTTGAATGCATTCTAATATAAAAGCAAGCCGGAAGAAAGCAGCCATGTCACGGCTGGAGACATCACTTGTGTTCGAACTGTGCAAACAAATCTAGCCCATGGGAAAAAGATACAGCATCAGAGTAGGGAGCTCTCCCCTATTTTACTTCGGTGCACATACAGCCTAGGTGGTATCAGCAAACAAACAGCGCAGCATTAAGCACGAGAAAGGAAGATTTCCCTGCTTAAGCCCTGAGCATATCTCCTGTGCGGAAAGAAAGCCAAGAAGGCAGAAAACTAAGCAATCTGCAGCTTGGGTATCATCTGGTTCACCCAGAAGAGTGGAGCCCAGACCCCTCCTGGGGGCAAGATGGATAGTCTGCTAAAGTGACAGTCAAAAGCCATCGCAACAGCAACGTGAGACACCAAGCTACACAACCAGACCGCAGGTATCCCCTTGCTATGTATGGGACATAGAATCACCAAGAGCTGCCATGCCCTTGAGCAGGGGCTTTCTGGGCTCGCCACCAGCAGGCTTTGGAGAGCAGCCACAGATGCAGGCTGCCTGCCCTAAAAAGAATCCAGCCTGGAGAGTTCTCCCTAATGGGGGAGCAGACCTGGGGCCAGGCTCACATCCACGGATGCGTGTATCTGCCCCGTCGGCTACACATGTGCTAGATTATTCCCCATAACGCCAGAAGTTTGTTTTATTGGTCTAAGCAAACTAGGAGAATAAAACCAAGAAACAAACCAACCAAAAACTCCAGAGCACCCTTCTTCTCCGTATTTGCACCACAAACTCGGTGATTCACAGTGCCACTAAATAAGACGGTGTCAATAGGGCCAAAGCACACAGAGACCGGTGACCCTCGTCAGCAGCTATTAGCCTGCCTGGCACGGCCTCTGAGACAGGCAGCCCCCCAGCCCTCTGCAGCTCGGCTGCAAACAAGGTCCATTGTGTCTTTCCAGTGATCCGTTCTGTTTGTTGAAAGCCAAAACAGGGCCAGTAACTTTCCTGTTGGCATCCCAGCCTACTCTTTCAGCTGTGTGCCTTGTTCCCCCCTTGCCCCCCCCAGCCAACCAGCTCGCTTCAACCGCCAACAGCATTCGTTGGATTTATCGCGCAGTCATGGCCTGAGTCCAGACCCGAGCTGGCAGGATCAGTGGAGGACCAGCATTGTCCTATTCAGCTACACACAACCTACTTGTCATCCTTTTGGGAGCCAGTGACTCAGACGTAACTTTATTGAAGCCTGGCAGCTGGTGGGACCGGGCAAGACGTACAAAGGGAATAATGCTGGCACCCACCGAGCCCCGGAGCGCGGAGCAGAAAGCCTGCCTGCAACCCTCATTCAAGGCCTACCATTATTAAATAAAAATTACCATTCTTGGTGGCAGATTTTCACCTTCTGTAAACCCAGACTTTCTGTGAGTGTTTTGTTTTACCAATTTACTATGTCTGAAAGTCAATGGATTATAAAACAGAAGAGTGAGTTCTCTTCCTCTCTTTTGTGCTACTCCTATTAGCAAAATACCTTTGGGGCTGTGCATATGGTGGGTGCTTGACTGTAGCCTTGCCAGAAAGGGACACAGCAAATGAAAGTAAGGGCTTCCTCTTTTGCAAGGCTCCAGACAAGACCTCTTTTCAGATGCTGTATCTAAAGGGAGCAAGTGAGGGAAATCTTGCATTTATCATAGGCAATCTTTCCCTCTCAGGTTGTGGTGTCAGGTGAGAGCTGGGCAGCCCTGTAGGCTCCCTGTGCTGCCACATTCTCTCCTCGTTGCCTGCTCCCACCCACCGCAGTGCCCTTCCAGTCTCGCCAATACAGCTGGTTCTGCAGGCATGCTGAGCTCAGACCAAGGAACTCACCTGGATGGATGAAGGGGAAAAAGGAAAATAGTAAGTCACCTTAAGCAGAAAGAAACTGCAACCTGTTTGGCTCCAGGCAGCAGTGTTTTGTTCAGGGTACCTGCTCCTTCCCAAAGAGCCACCCATCACATAAACACTGCAACATCCCTGTAACCCCCTGCAGAGACAATGTCCTTCTGGTAGCCTTGCTAATGGTCCAGCTAGAAATCCAACTCCTCTGTATCTTCTCCGTTACCAAAGAGCCAATCAGTACCAAACTACAGTATCTATGTTTCTCCATAAATACAGATTTTAGCCCCGCCTCGACACTGCAGATGATGGATACAAGTAGAGGAGGGTGAGGGAAGAGGAAACATTTTAAGGGCAGTTGCAGGGGAGAAACTAAACGTGCCTCTCTCCTTTTCCCTTCCCCAGACCCATCTACATGAGTGGGCAGCCAACGCATGGCCCATACACCTGGGGCAATGCCCACTCCCGGTCTAGGCAACTCCAGCAGCTGATCCCCCTTCTCCTCACACCACTGCTCAATGTCCTAACCCATCCCCCAGCCTCAGTTTTTATCTGCTCTTCTAGAGGGAATAGCTCCTGCGGTTGTCTCAGCAGCTGCTCTTCGCTTTCCCAAGCAGCAGCAAGAGCTAAATTGACCTAATTCCTGCTTGTTTCCCTGCCACCCACAGAATCTGAAATAGCAGCAGTGAAAACTGCCAAGGCGCTCGTCAGCGGCCGCTCTGCCGCAGCGCGGGGCCGGCTCACATTCGCTCTGTCTTTTGCGGGTCCCGCAAGGGTTAGAAACTTTTTAGACTGCAAGTTTCGACGCCTGAAAAGCAGCGGACAATTATTGCAGACAGCTCCTCAGGCAGCCTCAAGGACAAGTGGATTTTTTGTACCCTACGGCACATCCTCAGCAGCGTTCTTTATACAGCAAACATCAGACATATCTATTTGTAAAAATCCATGGATAAGTCTACCAGCTGCTGTCTCATCTCCCTTTCAGATGTAGTTTGGATTTGCAGTCAGGTCTGGACTATTAGGCTGATTTTATTTTTTTCTTTTAATGAAAGCTAAGTCGGTCTTGATCCCAATCTCAGCAAGAACTGGACTTATACTTGTATATGTATTCTGTAGTGAAATCAGCTGTCACCTGCCAGGCAATCTGAGGGACCTCTTGCTGCATCATCAGGAGCAACCTCCCTTTGCCACAGTCTCAGATATTAAAAAAAAAAAAAGTATAAAAAAATCAGTCTTTCCCTCTCATGGGAACACACTGCCACAGCCCAAGCTGTACAACTGCCCCCAAAACTTCACAGGCTATAAAGTGAGCGGCAGTGGGAACGTTTATGTTAATTAGCCTGTGGAGAGGGAGCCAAAGATATGTTAAGATCTGATACGGCATACGGGATCCGATAGCATGTTGTTAGAGGTAGAAAGCAACCCTTCCCAGTGTAGTTTTTCAGCTGCTTATTAAAGCTTTCTGTTCAAACTTCTAAGTGCATGGGCTGAAATTTTCCATGCCATAATTGCTACTACTCTGGTAATTAAAGCTTGCTATAATGCAGAGACACAAGGGCATTTCCTGACTTCTGAGTGTGTGCCTCTGCAACCTTACTCTGTTATTTTTTCTAGTAGCAGCTGAAGGAGGAGGAAGGCTGAAGTCTCTAAGCCTGAACATGAGCGAGGCTGGCATTCAAGTTCTCCCAAACTCGAGGGGAATCAGCCTATATCAGGGATGTGAACTTTACCAGAATGTATTTTCCGTCCTTGCATCTGCACTGGGTTTTTACTGCTCTTTAGACTCAGGGCAGCGTCGAATTTAGGTGGAACTCCTGCATCAGTCAGACAAGAAACATCACAAAAAATAACGGTGGCCAAGCACTCTCCAGATAATCCTCCTTCCCATACCTTTGGCAAGGGGAGCTGTTACCAGTAGAAAAAGGCTCATAACTTATCATAATATGAAACATCCTTTTGGATTCAGACTGAATCAAATGACACACTGTGCACCATTAACTAGGCCTGCAAATATTTGCAGGATAGTGAGAGTGCTTCCTTCTAACTAAACTTTGAATCACTGAGATTTCAATATTTAATTGAAGCTTCTGTAGGTATCTTGCCCACTTCCCCATCCCAGCCCTCATCAGCACAGAGACCAACGAATGTCGTTCACTTCAAGCTTGCCAAAGCTTTGAGTAAGAAATTCTGGCACAGCTTAGACTCTTAGGAAACCTCAGAGCCAAACAGCCTGTGTAATAACTATGAAAATTGTATTATTAGCTTCTAAGCAGAAGCAGCACGACGCTCTGCAAAGGAAATACACAGGTTGTCAGAAGCACTGAGAGAAGGTGTCAGCTGCAAATTAATGGCTATTTAAACATATTATTTGTTCCAAACTGTTAAAAATGAGATTTTTAGCTCTGACGGCAGAAAAGGTGGTGGTGTGTCAAGTCCCACACCGACACGCCATCTCTCCCAGCTGCTGCCGCCAACATTTCAAAGCTGCTGACTGGTACCATTTAGAGAATCCCATGGGGAAAGGAAGCCTCAGGGGAAATAAAAAGAGGTTTTATTCCTTCCCCTTGGTTTAGCTGAGGCAGAGACATTCCACTTTTGGCTCTGCTCACAAACAGACATGATGAAAGAAACGAAGGCAGAGGAACAGAGATCGACTTAAGTCAGCACAGATGGATGACTTGGACACCAATCTAGCTGATGGACTCCTATTCATTGAGAAACTGAATTTACAACTAGTTAACTATGTGTTGGCTCAACTAAACAGTACAATGTGGCTTCCAAATCCTAAACTCAAGGTACTGTAGATTTCCAAAGAGCGCTGTGAAAGCAGAAAGGCCCTTGCAATCTGAAATTTTTACTATTCTTCCCATTTTGCCCATTTAAAATTTACCACCTCAAAGAAGCAGAGCCTCTTATATGAAACAGCCTGGGAAAATGAACTGGGAAAGATAAAAGCCAAGCCAGCGGAAGGCAGAAATCTGTTACGTTTTCTGAAAGAGGCTGTCTTAGCTACCGTGCCAGCTCTTTTTTTGTGGGGTCGGTATGTGTGGGGAGGCTTGTGCTAACCATTGCTATCATAGATGGAATTAATCCCATACATGCTGCCACTGAAGATATGTGGGGACTAGAGGCTGCTGCTGCTAAGTGGAAATACTACTGAAATTTTTTCACAGCACTTGTAAAGAAAGAGAGCAAGCGTGGCACACACTGGTACCACACTGCCCACAAGCGAAGAAGAGACCATTGATTTTAATCTATTTGAAGAGCTATCTGCTGAATCTACTGCAAACATATTGATGGAGAGCTGTAGGTCCAAGGTAAATATCTTGCCACACCCAGCCACAAGAGTGGGTTGGCATAATCAGGGCTTGGTGTAGGCATGAAATACCCATATTTCACGTCAGCATCTCTTGAAAAATCTTCCCGCATGTCCCCAAGCCTTGGAAGATGGGGGTGGGAGCACTCAAGGAGGTGGGACGTGTAGAGCTTCAGAGGAGTTAGGCTGGTTTCAGAGCATCCTACCACCTGGGTCTCATCGCAGCTGCAGCTCGGGTACCTGCAAGACCAGACTACCAAGGGCACAGACCTAAGACTTCCCTGGTTCTGGCTCCCATGTGGTTGTTGGCTACGTGGGGAGCTGGCAGGGCACGAGGCAGGTTTCAGATTCTGAACTACAGAAAAAGTTTTCTCGGGAAGCTGCCTGGTATCTCTCAAAATCGCATCATAACCAACTCGGTTTCACGGACTCTGATTTCAAGTTGGCATTGTCTGATGGAAAAAATGCCGTATCAGAATATGCCCAATCAACTTGTCTGAATATCAAATGACAAAGCACCACTGTGTCCCGGGGCAGGCTGTCTGCAAAGCCTGTGCTACTACACATATTTCTCAGTGATCTTTTGAGTCTGAAATCCAATGTCGACTTTAAAATACCAGCCTTTTTAAGCCATTTCTGTCTACAGATCTAGCACCAACCTTTTGTGCTTATGGCACAGCTCCTTTATCTGGTCAGAAGCGCTAAAACATCACAATATTGGCACACCCCTGATTGTATTGACATTATCAGCATTTGAAAATAGTTTAAAAAAAAGCCACCATATGCACTCAATACGCTATCAAATGCCAAACAGCAGCAATCCTAGCCTAGTTACTTACTCATTTCTCTTTTTAGTGAATTATATCTTTCCACAAAGTTGCACAAACCTCTCACATCAATCTCAGACTCCCGCTAAATGTCAGTCCACACAGAACTTGGGTGCTGGGAAAAACTGAGCTGATGAGAGGATGCAACGGTCTGAACTATAAAAGCAGACGGCCTGGGGATGAAAGGGGACACAAAGGCAGGCAGCCTGCACTGGCAAGCACTCCAGCAAGAAATCACACCGTGGAAGTTAGAAGAGGACTTTAAATTAGAGGAGGTACTGTTATTCTTAAGGTTTGTAATCAAAAGCCTGTGGTTCCAATTAGGAAAGCAAAGATGCCTGGCCAACATGCTATTACCAGCTTTTTGGCAGGCAAAGCCATTTACAACAAGCAGGCTGCTTCTCCTGCACTCAAGTATTTGTTTTTACATTCAAGCCTTCGCAGACTCTATAGCTCTTGGAACAGGCTCCAGCCACACTTGTAGAGGGCAAAGTCCATATCAGATGGATCATCAAGCAGAACAAAGTGTTATTACTTTCTCAAAGCTGCTGTTCAGTCACACCCCTTACATTATTTCTGTGAAAATGCGAGAGCAATTCAATTATTATGTATGGAAAGAAAAAGAGACTGAAAATAGGAGACGAGTTATTGGTTTGGTGTTTTTTCAACCTTCAAGGCTGAAGTTCATAGTAAAACTCCACAGAAGAACACAAAGCACCTTCCTTTTGATTGTGCTCTTCCAGCTGCCAACCTTTGGAACGTGTCTGAGAGCACCATGGTGCTGCACAGGTTGTTGGGTGTCAGAAGTGTTTGGTTATATTGGACCAGAAACAAGGAAAGCATGCAGGAGGGATATTCACAAAGACCAGCATTTGCCTAGGGGGAACTGGAGCTCCTGAAGCCAGGCTCCTGCTCTGCATCAGCCACAGGCAGACCTCCTCTCTCTCTGTCTCTCTTTCCATCTCACTGTGTCTTGATCTTCAGTGACTTGAGTCCCTTACATGATCAGTAGGTAAGCTCCCTTTTGAGTTTTGCTCTTCCACACAGTCTCAGCCCAATGCAAAACTGCTTGTGTTCAGCAGAAAATGTCCTCCGCTTTTTCTTCCATGCTTATTTAAAGCTCAACTTCATTATATTTACTGGTATTCTGACTTTAATAAATAATAATCCTACGCTTCTTGGAGGCTCTAGGCATCTTAACGCATAATTAATCATACAACCAAACCCCATGAGCCTTCATATCATCATTAGAAAGAAAATTTTCCAGCCAACCACCTTGCAAAAAAAAAAAAAAAAAGAGAACCTTTCTCTCCCTTAATTGGTCTGGGAAGCACAGCCACAGCTCTCTTGAATGGATGTCTTCTGCACCGTACCCACAGATCTGGGCTCAGACCAAACCAGGGAAATAAATTCCAGAGATGCACGGCCTCCATGGAGGGGTACATCCTGCCAGCCCCCTTCTCTCTTGGCAGCACAGCCTGTCAGGTGGAGTGACCATGAGGAGAAAGCAGAGAGATAGAAAAACAGGGACCATCCTTTCTCCTCAAGTCAAGTAAGAATAAATACGGAAAGTGATACTTCAGGGACAAAACACAGCAAATGGACACGTGCAACTTCACAAAGCTGCTGTTAACTGATGCGCACTTCTCTTCTCCTGAACGTGGAACTATAAGAATAAGGCTTCAGAAGTGCTTTAACTCTTTTTCCACCCAACACCTCCTTAAATCTGGAAAGCTAAACTCAATCTAATTTCCTTCACAGTAGATGTCATCCTTGATTACAGCCAGAGAGTCAGCACGTATCCCTAACAACAGCAGAAGGTTGCTTCTGGTCTACACAGTAGTATTAATCATATTCTCACTTAAATGAGCTCCAGGGCCAAAGGCTGAGCGATTTCTCCTGCCTTGGCAGGGCTCCAGGTTAGCTCTGTCCCCATGTGCTGTGGTAGCTTGGGATTCATAGAGAGCCTGGAGAACTTGTACCTCTCTGCCAGCCCCAACAAGCAAAGAGAAAGCACAACCATCTGAGAGCAGCGGCATGACGCCTCTGACACTGTGGAGCACATGGCCGCAATGAAGTAAGGTCTAATATGTAATGGATTACTGGCAGGTGGCAGAAGGAGCAAATAGCTAACTTATTTGTTTTAGAAGGAGTATGCAGTAAAAAAAGTGCAGCCTACTGTATTGTGCCCATGAACTTTATCCTTCTGACTAACACACAGTGTCCAAGACAAATTTCCTGCTCTGAGAGTCTGCGACCTGGGACTGGAGGCCAAAGACTCCCAAGAAGTTCCAGCAGCGAGTAACCAGCTGCGTATCCCAAGGGAATGGCTAACCTGACAGTGGTTTGCCTGGCACTAAATCCATATTGCTTTAACAAGGTTGCCTGGAAGTGGCTTGAACAGCAGAAAAGGGAACGCTGCTCTGAGCAAGTGACTCATAGAAAGAGGGAGGGAGGTCTTAAGATATTCCTTGGAAAGGATTTCAAAGCTGAGCATATTGTTCCAGGAAATGTTTACAGACTGGAAAAGAGGAAGTTTTGACTTTCATTGGCTTGTTCTGTTGCAACATGGCATGTTTACCAAAAATCCACAATGAGAGGGAAAAGAAAAGCTCCCTTCTGAAGAAGAGCTGGGCAGGAGGCAAAAGGAGTGCAGCTCTGCCAGTGGGAGCTCTGCTTTAAAGAACCAGCCAAGAGGAGAAAATGAACTCTGTCCTGGCTCTGCAAGGCACGCTCGTACCTCAGCCCCACAAATGCCTCAGAAAAGAACAAAACCCAGAGTAAATTAGAAGAGGCCAGAGCACTCTCACTGCAGTGAAACTGAGTTTAGGGCCATACCTGCCACACATTACTCGCTTTACAGACACCAAAGAAGACATCATTCCTCCCTGAAGATGTTAGCGGTGTCTGGGAGATGGAACAGTTAGAGGGAGACTATATTTGGGGTTGTGGTGGGTGTTTTCTCTGTTTTTACAGGTTGAACACATTCACAACAACCAATAGACAAAGCAGGACTTTATGGATGCTCCTGTGGAAGGGCTTAAGAAAATCGTGTCACGTTTTAGTTCAGTGGCTTCCAATTTTTTTACAGCTGAGACTCCTTTGAGAAAATGGGCAGTGACTTGTGCCTTTCTGTTTAGTCCTTCATTGCTGCATTTTGTCTGGAGCCAGTGTCATTTTATTCCCCTAATCCACTCGGGCTATCTACTCCCATCCCCCACCAAGAGGCTGCAAGATCCTCCTTTTGCTGCCACCAGATTTTTGGCAGCAGCATCGCCGCAGAGGCAGAGCTCATGCTCCCCTCTGATCTCGCAGAGGTAGGTCCCAGGGCTGAGAGACAGCCACACTTAAGCTGCTCCTCACTCTGACCGAGCTCTTGCCTTTCCAAAGATGTCTTGTCCTTCCACCAGAAAGAGCTGCAAGAACAGAGGCCTCTGGAGGACCCGTGTGAAAACAGCCCAGCAGAAAGTAAAGGCTCAGTGAACAGGACGGGTGTCCCTCAAACTGCACTGACCTCCCTTCTCTGAAGCGTCACAACATCTCCTCTCTTTCTCCCCACCATGGCTCCAAAAAGGACGGGAGCACTTTCAAACAGGCCCCAGAGCTCTCTGGGAGGGAGGAGAACAATGAAAACAAAGGCTTATCGTAGGCCATGACAGCAGAGACCAACCCAATACCCATCAAAGGTGAAATCATGTTCATTTAGAAGGACAAAAAGACAAGGAGCCTGATTCAGAAGGAGTGAAAGAAAGTTTGGGAAGAAGGTGAGCATTTCACTCCTGGAGATGTGGGCTGGAAGACAACATGATATGCAAAAGTCATCTTTTTCATCCTTAGCTCTATTTGCAAACCGTATATATTCATTTTCTTGCACTGCAGGAAGCCTAATGAGGGGAAAAGAAGGTATTTTGTTCCACAGACCACTTTTTTCAGAAACAGAAGTCCCTCAGATGTCAACACTACTCTAACCTGTGGACCCCTAAGTGGACTAGCTTTTGGTTTGGAAATGAAGGGTCCCTGCAGTTCGGTGACTTAGAGACATTGTGAAATCCTAACCTATTTGACAAGATCTTAGTCAAAAAGCAGTGCCAGCATGTGTGAATTAATAGGACCCATATGTAACTGCTTAATAGTAAACACTCGCTTAATCCTGTGTAGCTAAATGGTATAACAAAAGAATTAGCTGGTGACATCCACTTAGGAAATATGATCCAATCGATGCTGTGATTTCTTTTTAACTGCTGAACTGGTTTTGACACATATAAAAATGTGGTTTCAATCAGACCAAATTGCACCACAAAAAAGCCTTGTAAAGGAACCCAGACCTGTGGGCTTTAAACAATGCACTGAAGTGAAGAACATTCACAATGGGATTGAGACTGGGAGCACAGGGGGAGGAAATAAGTGGTCCCTCAGTCATTATTACCAGCCATGAGATCACACAGACCTTTCATCTTCTATTATCAATCTCCCTTAGTGCCGGACTTACAATAAAATATGTAGTGCCGGGCAGAGCTGTAACAGGAGGAACAGTCAAATTCCCCTTGCTTTTCTCCTCCTGATTGCCCTCATTTACATTAACTCCTCAGCAAACAGTAATAGCTAATGGAGCAAGACTGTAACAGTCCTGGTTCAGTGACACTGGCTAACTGGGAACACTAAAAGGATATTCAGAAACACAGATGAAAATGACAGCAACTGACACTTTAGCCTTAGGAAGAAAAAGGAAAAAAGAAAAAATAAAACAGAAAAAAAGAAGCAAAAAGAAAAAAAGAAAAAAAGAAAAAAGAAAAATGAGAAAAGGAAAAAGAGAGAAAAGAGAAAAAAAAAAAATCCCCCAGATCAAAATATCCCCTACATCAGGGCCACTGTAGTGTAACATTTTTATGAAGAAACCCCACTGACCACAGATGATTGGATTCTCTGTATGTCCAAATGGGAGCTGAATGAAGCTTCCTCCTGGCGATGGTCTCAAATCCAAGCTCTCAACCCACCAAGCATTGCAATTGTCTTGGCTTAGGCAAGACGGCCCCTAAACAGCATCCTACCTGCAGTTTTAAGATGGTATTTCATTAAACTGAAATATCTTTGTGCAAAATGTACAGATTAGCTCCCCGGCTAGCTCATATTCATAAGTATGCACAAGCACCAACGAAGCCAATCGGGTTTGATCCCATGCAGGGATCAACGGCAAAGCCAACAGAGCCTTCACAGACCGACTGAGCATAATGCATCTCCTGCGCATAGAAAAGTCTAAGAGGAAAAGCAGGGCAAGAAAGAGCACACACACTGAGCAGTACATGGGGGGGGGG
>Ga0065711_1041650_pt1 | contig 15986 bp, 10 predicted proteins | sample Hoacrofraction12_FD_59098 | JGI IMG/M metagenome (GOLD analysis project Ga0065711, IMG submission 59098) | Hoatzin crop microbial communities from Cojedes, Venezuela - Epithelial fraction 12 v2 (version 2) | ecosystem: Host-associated > Birds > Digestive system > Esophagus > Crop | place...
GGCCAGCAGGACGAGGGAGGTTCTCCTTCCCCTCTACACTGCCCTGGTGAGGCCCCATCTGGAGTACTGTGTCCAGTTCTGGGCTCCCCGCTTCAAGAAAGATGAGGAGCTACTGGAGAGAGAGTCCAGCGGAGGGCTACGAGGATGATGAGGGGACTGGAACATCTCTCCTATGAGGAGAGGCTGAGGGAGCTGGGCTTGTTCAGCCTGAAGAAGAGAAGGCTCAGAGGGGACCTAATATATGCTTATAAATATCTGAAGGGTGGGTGTCAGGAGGATGGGGCCAAGCTCTTTTCAGTGGTGCCCAGCGACAGGACAAGGGGCAATGGGCACAAACCGAAGCACAGGAAGTTCCACCTGGACATGAAGAAGAACTTCTTCCCTCTGAGGGTGACGGAGCCCTGGAACATGCTGCCCAGGGAGGTGGTCGAGTCTCCTTCTCTGGAGATATTCAAGACCCGCCTGGACAAGGTCCTGTATAGCCTGCTGTAGGTGACCCTGCTTCGGCAGGAGGGTTGGACTAGATGACCCACAGAGGTCCCTTCCAACCCCTACCATTCTGTGATTCTGTGATTTCTTTCTGCACCTGCATAGAAGTCAGTGGAAAAACTTTCTTTAAAGTATAAAAATACTCCACCCTATCAAATAAGCATTTTGCTTGTTTTCACAGTGCCAGCACTCATTATTTTTAGCTCTTTCTTTCTGTTTGACTGAAAGGGGTTTCTAGCTCCATGGGAAAAATGATCACGAGCATTATGCAGCTGCAATAAAAATGCTTCCTTGTGAGCTAATCTAGCTGGGGCATTTCCATCTCAATCATGGAATAAAGAGGAAAAAGTGAACACGAAACTGAAAATGTATTTCCCTACAACTAGCACTGACTGGTGAGATTGCTGATCCTGCTTGTTGCCCTCGCTTCCTTACCTTGCCTGAAGAGCTCTTCCAGTGTCCACATCCTGTTTTGTCACAGAGCAACAGACTGCCAGATATTTCAAGGTCTCTTGGCTATGAGTTGGAACGATAGTTTCCTGACGGTGGCTATTTGTGTTAAGACAATGAAGGTTGAGCAAAATAGGTCATGTATTGTGAGAACCACAAGCCAGTGGTGAAAGCCCAGGCTTAGTTTTGCGACAATACTGTTCTGCTTCCCACTCATATTACTTTCTCTGTGTCTCAAGTAAAATACTGTCTGCCTTGCAGGGTTAATGTGTTTGTGCTCTTAAAACACTGCTTCTGCTATTTCTACCTTTTTTAAAAAATAATGAAAAGGGATGAGGAACAGAAAGTGTTATTCTTCTCTCCAGTAATAATATAATCCAGCTTTATATAAGTAAAGAATATTACAGACCATCCATAGGAAGTCTTTATTTAGGTTTCTACTACTAGTTAGTCTTAACTGTCTTAACAGCTGCATAGTGACTCTTTCTGAGCAGGTGTGTAAAATCAGGAGGAAAGGAGTCTTTCCCCCTTGTCCCACACATTGCATGTGATGTTTAGTCATAATTGTAATATCCACACAGAAAGGAAAACAAGGGACTGCCTGTCTCACACGCTCAGAAACACACCATCTGAAGGAATCTGAAGATGCATCTGTGAAGGGTACACTCACATCTGTATTTCAGTTCAGACAAGGAACGCATTTTGAAGTGAATCTCCCTGTTGTCTCCATTCACAGCACTTCAGGTTACATTGTGGAGCAGTCTTGGAGGCCTAGGATCCCTCAGCGTGAAAAAAAGGCATATCCCAAGAGCGTGCATAATGTGTGCCTGTGGCCAGGAGGGTCAGTTCACGTGGCCAGGGTACAGTCAAAGTGAAGCAAAACCCCTGAGGTGCATGCAACATGGATGACAATTCCTCAGCAGCAGCGGTTTTGCCCTAGAGTTCAGTTCTTATGAGATGTTACAGCTGTGTTTCTATGGAGCTAATGTAGACACCGACTCAGCTGTACAAGTGATTGGAAGCACTGGAAAAAACACGACATGTCAGGGAGTTAGTATTTCTGCATCATAAAGCTCAACCAGAAGAGTAGAAAAAGCTGTAACCCAACATACAGTGTGTGGAGCATAGAGTTTCTCCTTTAATTATTAATGCTATAAATATGTTTTCCAGCCAGATCACCACTGAAGTACAGATTCTCAGAGCAATTTGACAGTCTGGCATCCAAAACAATCCAAATGCTTTCTGAGCTCCTCAACAGTGATATCTTTGGGAACCCTGTCTCAAAGTGCACATTAGTACCTTCTTTGGCAGCAATATGTCTTAAATGGCCTGATTGCCAAATGTGGAGCCAGGTCTACCAGAGACCTGAGGTCTCATGTCAAAATGTAAATAAAATAATATTGATCATATTAAGCAAAAACTCACCTTTACATCAATTTTTATAAACCCATCCAGGACTAGGACCTAACTGTCACTTCACACTTCCCAATAATTTGGGCATACTCTTTATTTGGTTCAAATAACTCTGTTCAGATTATTTCATATTGTCAGAAGGAGGAATTCACCAGGTGGAAGAGTGAGGATTCATTTATATTAGCAAATGTCCTTAAATGCACTGTAAAAATAACTTTCCTATGATCATTTTTGTCACTCTGTCTGGGTGATATGAAGTGTTTCATGCAAAATTGGAAGTGATCTTTGCCTCTTAAATGTTTTCAGAGGCCACTTCCTACATTAGTCCTCAGTCTGTGACACTAGTCAGTGCCACAGCCACTGCCTACACGCATCACTTGAGTTGCTGACGTTGGTTCACGACTGATAGATTTGGAAAGCTGGTTCTGACAGACCTGCTTTCTCTTGCTCTTCATAGTGTCTCTTCACTTTCTGCTGGCTGCTCATCACGTTTTCCTTGGTCATTTTTAGAGGACCCCAGCAAAATAACTTAGCTCTGTTGTGATAATCAGACTGGCACTTGGCAAAACCTTTAGTTCATGTACTAATTATTTGGTGCTGATGACGGTCAGATCAAGGCAGGCCCGACTGTTGCCCTGCCTTGCTAGTGTGGCATTGCTTTAGCTGAGGGGCAGTAGCCATGCTGCTGGGAGCCTGGACAAGAGGTGGGATAGTCAAAATAGTGGTTGAACACCTTCATGTCTAACGAGAAAGGAAAGAGTACATGGCAGATATTTTTGCATAGGTCTGCAAGATGATAACTTTCTCTTTTTTTTTCGAACAACTAAACCTATCTTTTCACTCTAGAGGAAGAACATTATCCTAAAGGTAAGGTAAACTATTTATCTCCTAATTTCTGTCTTTATACTTGGAGGCTTGAAAGAATCACCATGCAGTAGTTATTATATATTGTTTTGTGGTGTTATCAGTGAAACTGCTGTATCTTCTGCAGCACTGAGAGTCTCGTAGATTTGTTTCCTGTTTCCAGTAAAACCCTTTGGGAGTCTTAAATATTTCTAGCGTGTCCTGAATAAGCTGGAAGGAGGAAGAGGGAGATAAAACATAATCTGAGAGTCTCATTTTAGTGTGGCAAGATGTGAGGCATCATTAATTATTGAAAGCAAGGCAGGCATTGACACAGTGTTTGTGACACATGGCCCAGGGTTGCCAATTGTGTGCCACAGGCATAGATTTTAAATTGTTCACTTACAGAGTAGGGCTGGATTAATAAACTTTATTTTGACAGCACAAAATTTATCTTTTGTCATTATATTGAATTTATTCAGCCTATGTCTCCCAGTCGTAACAAGTAGGGAGCTATTGTGTGTAAATAATGATGTAAGATAAATAAATACACAGGCACACAAAAATCAAATGTATTATCATCGAACTGGGATCTTTCTCCTATTGTGTCCTTTGGACTAATGACAGTATTTTGGACAGTTTTCTGGATCCATCATCACTATTCCCAGGGTGTTTTGTACGTGGACACAAAAAGAGCATATGTTTAACTAGGACTAATTCTGGGGGCATTCTGACCACTGTCACCAAAAAATTAAATGAAAAGATGGGTAATTACTATACTGTTTTTCAGTTGTTGTGCTTTTTTTGGCCTACAGTCAAATTATATTTCTTATTTTTTGTTCTCTGAAGCTGCTTAAAAATGTCTTCTGCAGTATGAACAGCAAGTAGCATTATTAATGTATTTATTCCCCCCTGAACTTTAATAGATAATTGTGGTACTTTCTTCGAGAGGTACATGGTTCAGAAGGAATTTGCTAAGAGGTGTCTGTTCAGTAACAAGAGATAAAAGAAACTGAAAGGGCTTATGAAGAGATTTGAGAGAACTCTTATATTAGTCTCAACAGGATGTATTCTAAAATATCACTTTATCCTGAAAACAGGCGTACAACAGAACAAGGACATGAAAATTGGTAAGCTAAACAATTCGTGAACTAAGCAATGAGTCTCTTATGGCAGATATGAGCCCGATTGGTAACCTTCTGCAGCCAAACTGTCTGCTCATTCAGACAGGATACACATACCAAACAACAAAAAACAACAAAACAAAACAAACAAAAAATAGGTTACTGCTTGCTAATTGGAATTACTATTCATTCAAGTGAATGAGATAAAGGATCTCTGGAAAAAAGACAAAAAGTGTTTCATATTCAAAGACTGTCAAAGTCCTTCAAAGTAAGAAGCATGAATTCCAGTTGTGTAGTCAATCTTAATTTCACATTTCCAAATACTGGAGTTTAAATATTAAGCTTGGGGTGTTAGAAGAGTTACATTTTGGTAGGACTACAGAAAAAAAATAACTTTCCTTGTGAAATCAGTAAAATCAAACAGATACAGAAGTAACGAAACAAATTATATGAATGTATGCAGCTCATTCTTTCATAGTTTACAAATCTAGCATAAAAATTACTCTAATAATATGCAATGTTATTCAGCTTAATTTTGTTTTCTTATGGCGCAGTTCATTAATATAGGCATATACATATTTTTTCCCCTCTAGAAGAAAATTCTAAATGCAGCAATGTATAAGAGTGTCTGTTAGGTTTCCAAAGGATACGATTATATTGTCTGTCTGCAGACATCATCATAAAGTCTTTTTCCTGCTGTAAATCTTCCTTCAACATTTGTCTTGATCTATTTGAGGTCTTAGTTCCTCTTTAATACACCCAAGGAGAGTAATGAGGTGTTGTTTGGAGGGTCTTGCCAGTGTTGTTGCCTGAGCTGAGTTTCATCCTCTCTCTGATAGATGGGAACAATCTGGCCAAGAGGCATCCTGAGAAAATCTGTATGTTTCAAAGAAAGTCACTCCATAGGAGATTAGTCTGAGCTATTGAAAGACAAAATTTAACCCTTTACCTCCCATCTTGGGACTCATCGAACGTCAACACTGTAAATATGAGATATCTAGACCAATCCCATGGTCTCTCTAAGCCCAACTGAGAGAACAGACACCTCCTGAGGTAATTTATCCAAACTTAATCTGTTTCTTCTGTACTGAAATTTTAAGCTTTTAAGTTAGTCACACTGGACTCCTTCAACACACCTCACTTTTTGGTGCACGCAGTCAGGTGAAAAGAATCTCATGCCACTTACTGAAAGAGGCTCTGATAATGATGATAAAAATATTTTAATGATATTAACATAATTAATGCAAACAATGTAATGCTATGTGTTTCACAATTTCCTGTTCATATTAATTCTTGTGAAAATGTTGGTTTGTTAACTAGTTTATATCGATACATATTAATCAAGTGTTACTTTGAAAGTGCTGCCTTAAAAGCAAAGAAAGAGCTGTGTTTAGCAGACATGCTCAAAAGTGCAAATGAGAGTTAGGACTGTAAATCCTATGTATTTTCAGTGACAGTCACACAATTAGGGGGGAAAAAAGCTCTTTTCTTCCGTTATCTTCTGTTTACTTTTCTTCTAATTTTTCTCTTTGATGACAATATGACTTAATGAGTGTCTATAAAAAATTACTTCCTATTTGTCTGATTAATCTATAATTTCTACTACATATTTTTTGGTTTACATGAACAGATATAATGGAGCAAATCCAAATTTCCTGCCTAGTGCAATATCTGTACCATATTGATTAATCACCAACCAGGATAAATTCTGGCAAGAAAGTGAAGCTTGCAGTTCTCAGCTCCATGAAGATATAAGGTGCTGCAACTGCTTAGTACAAATAAGGCTAATTTTTAAGTAAGACTAGGTTTGTATGTAGGTGTGGTTGGAAATGTCAGGCAAGCCTTTGGGCACACAAAATTGTTGTCAATTTGAAACCTATGTGTGTCTGTAAGTTTGTTAAATTTTCCAGCTATACCAATCGGCCTAATAGAAGAGATTACCTCTGCCTAGGAATATTCTCCTGTCCGTGCTCTTAGGCCATCACGGATATGTCTAGTTTTAAATTCCCTTTTCAGGCTTCACAGCTGATTCCTGTTAAATGCTGTCATAAAACTTACTACAAAGTATATTGTTAGTACCGTAGAGTCTTCTTGTGCCCAGTGGGAATTTAATTATTTTCATTGCTAGAAATCAGAACTGGAGACAATAGAACTTATTTATAAGTCCTTTCATATTTAAAATCTTGGTGTGATAAAAACAATGTGAAAGGTAGATATCTGATGGAAAGAATGGCTTCTAAAAATTTCTCTTTGGCGCCCCTTATATTTTCAAGGCATCTGATTTGCATGGCCATTAATAAATTATGTATTATAGATGTGATCATCATAATAAGTCAGGGTTCTATGTTTTATTGGTTCATTACATCTACATCTGCATTTAAAGCAAAGTGCCGTTTACAGTTACCATGTGATCCAAACAGTGCTAGCTTAGTTGAAAGACATAAATTTAGTCTATGTTGGTATTAGGCAACAAAGCGTAAGCCTTTTATGTTCAAGTAACGTTATTGTTTAGTCTTAACATAATCAAATTTCATATCATGACGTATTGCAGGTTTACTATCTAGCTACGTAATCAAGTAAAATCTGTTGTCTTTCTTGTCAAGGACAATCATCCCTAAATCATTTTTAGCTATGCCAGCTATTAACACTTCTACATTATTAAAACATATTTTGTGATTTAAGGACTAATTCTTCTTTATTAACTTAGTAAAATTTCTGAAACATTAATATTTAGAAAACTGTGTCCTACTGATATTTAGGTTGAACTCTTATCCATACGGATCTGTTCAGGTTCAAGTTTTCTGCAGCTTCTGCATCAGCAGAACCCTTGAGGCAAGGCAGCTAAATCAGTTATGCTACTCTGAAACCTATCCTCACTTCTGACAGAAATCTTGACCTTGCCTTTGTGCACTTGCTTCTTTCCTTTCAAGTGAGAAAAAATCAATAAAAATTATAATTTTACCTTCACACTAGGTGTTATTACAGGATATATTAGCTAACTGAAAAGCTCTGAAAGTTCAATAAGATAATTTAAAAAATGGAAGATATAAGACACCCTTCTAATAAAGAGGAATGTATAGTAAAATGACAGAACTCTGGCCTGTTGCTTGCTTTGTTTGAAGGTAAGATAAACATAGAATCACAAAATCATAGAACGTTTTGCTTTGGGAGGGATCTTAAAGATCATCTAGTTCAAAGCCCGTGCCATGGGCAGGGACATCTTCCACTAGACCAGGTTGCATGCAAAACTACAGAGCAGTTCACATTTGTGTTTCTTGCTTTGTTTTGTCTGGTTTTGTTTTAATATGCAGATTTCTCCAGCATTACCTATACCAGTGGAGAATAGCAATTAATTAAAATTGCTACCATCAACAAAATAATTTGTTCCCTCATTGGATAGTGAAGTGGTACAAAACTAACAAACGCTACAGATACATAATGAAAGCTCTAGCACAAATTTTATAATTTGCATCCAAGATAATTATAAGACTTTAACTGGTTCTAATTCACCCCAGAAGTATGCAGGTTTTTGCCAGATTAAAACATGGACAGGACTACCAGTGCCAGAGGTTTACACGTTGATCAGAAAGCTTTTGAACTCCTTTGTTAAAAAGCAAAAATGGCCCATGTATCACAAGAGAAAACAGTATTTCAAGGAAAGGGGGTGCTGATTCATGAGGAAAATGCATCTGTCCCTCCTATTACCAGAAAATCTTCACCAGGGCAGGGATCACACAGGCTGTCAAGCTGAAATTTTGAAGGCCGGTCTAGAACTGGAGATGTAGCGCTGTTTTAGTCCCTTTACTCACGGCAGGAAACCTCCATGGGGTGCCCACATACTTCTCTCCATGACACACCACATTAATTTGCAAGGTTCATTTGTCAGCAAGGGGGAAGTCAGCCTTGCCAGCAAGCCAACTCTAGTGATAAGCACACTTACATTTTTAGAGAAATGTTTGATAATTCATCTCCTTCATTATGGAGAATTGCAGCTTGATAACTACAGTAACTGGAATGACGTGCTCACACTGCGGTGGTGTCTACCATAGGATGAAAGTGCCTGCCAGCCTGTTACAGACCCTGTCTTTGGGTCACAGGTGTTGAAGAAACCGAGAGAGCATTAGGATGAATAGGTATGGTGACAGAAAGCGGTACTGAAAACGTAATATTGCTGTTATCTAAAATATTCACTCTCAATATGAATCACTTTTTTTCACTGTGGTTATCACAGACTAGTCTGAGAGAAGACAGCTCATGTGAACTACGAAATTACTTCCTCACCTCAGGAAGGGATTATGTTTATTTCTAAAAAGAATGTGAGAGATAGACAGATACAAATTAAAATACAGGTTAAAAGTTTGTCAGAAGAAATTTTTTTTTCTCGTTTACTCACTTCTATAAGAATAGAGGTAATATCCAGCACTGTGCAGGAGCTACTTCTTGCTATGCACAAAGTCTTGTTTTATGGGCAAAGAGGAAAAATAATCAAATAAAACATGTATGTAGAAATTTCAAAGCTTTCTGGTTCCGCATATGACAAAGTGAGAAATGTTGTTTAAGAATTTTGTTGAATTTAGGCTACTAAATAGCGCTGGGAAAGACTTTTGCAAAGTCAGCATTAATGGTAGAATCTGGCATCCTGGCTTGTATCAGGAATAGTGTGTACAGCAGGAGTAGGGAAGTGATCGTGCCCCTGTACTCGGCACTGGTGAGGCCACACCTCGAGTACTGTGTTGAGCTTTGGGCCCCTCACTACAAGAAGGACATTGAGTTGCTGGAGTATGTCCAGAGAAGGGCAACAAGGCTGGCTCTTCAGGGCACTGGGGCGATTGGTTGAAGGATCAGGGGCACAGGTAGAGTCTTCTGTAGCATATGACGTCACAGACTCAACATGTGGTGCAAGTGAGACAAAGTTTATTTTGCAAACAGTGCTTTATACATCTGTACCCGGACACTAGTTCCCTGGGAACATTCTGTCTCAATCAGGCAGCTATGTGCATGAGGTTCTCTGTTCTGCTTCTGTCCAGTCCATAGCAGTATCACACGCCAGGTCAGCCAATGATGTTGCTGATCACACGCTGTCCATGCAGTGGCTGACAGTACACAACCACTGTTTTTTAACTCGTTATCATTTACTTGGCTCCTTCAGCACATCCGCAAGTCCTGCTTACACCAGCATTTTTCTCTCCTGTTTATTACAGCAATCTGCTTTTGTCCCCATCCTTTACATTTTCCTCAATCCCATCAGTGGCAGGGAGGAACACTGAAAGGGACAGGAAAACTCACCTGATTAACAGGTGGCTCAGAGACTGTTGCTGTTGGTGGAATTTTGGTTTCTTTGATCGTGGGAAGGTTTACACGGCACTAGGCCTGCTGGTGACAGATGCAGTCCAGCTGTCTCAAAGGGGAAAAAGGATTCTTGCCCATGAGCTGGAGGGGTTCATCGAGAGGGCTAGATTTGAAGGGGGACGGGGATATAACCTGGTTGAGAGGGTCCCCTGGGATAGAGTCCTCAAGGGCAAAGGGGTTCAGGAAGGCTGGACATTCTTCAAGGAGGAAATCTTAAAGGTACAGGAGCAGGCTGTCCCCATGTGCCGCAAGACGAACCGGTGGGGAAGATGACTGGCCTCGCTGAAGAGGGAGCTTTTGCTGGGACTCAGGAAAAAAAAAAGGGTCTACCTCCTATGGAAGAAAGGGCAGGCTATTCAAGAGTAGTACAGGGGTCTTGTTAGGTCATGCAGAGAGGGAATTAGAAAGGCAAAAGCCCAGCTAGAAATCAGGCTGCCCACTGTTGTAAGGGACAACAAAAAGGTTTTTACTAATACATCAACAACAAAAAGAGGGCTAAGGAGAGTCTCCATCCTTTATTGGATGCCAGGGGGATCATTACCAACAAGGATGAGGAAAAGGCTGAGGTCTTTAATGTCTGCTTTGCCTCAGTCTTTAATAGTCAGACTAGTTATTCCCAGGATACTCAGCCCTCAGTGCTGGAACACAGGGATAGAGAGCAGAAAAAACCTCCCATAATCCAAGAGGAAGCACTTAATGACCTGGTATGCCACCTGGATGCTTACAAGTCTATGCGGCCGGATGGGATCCACCCAAGAGTGCTGTTGGAACTGGCGGATGAGCTGGCCAAGTCACTCTACATCATCTATCAGCAGTCCTGGCTAACAGGGGAGGTCCCAGATGACTGGAGGATCACCAGTGTGACGCCCATCTACAAGAAGGGCCAGAAACGGGATCCCAGGAACTACAGGCCTGTCAGCCTGACCTTGGTGCCAGGGAAGGTTTTGGAGCGATTCATCCCGAGTGCGCTCACTGGGCAAGCGAAGGACAACCAGGGGATCAGGCCCAGCCAGCATGGGTTCATGAAAGGCAGGTCCTGCTTGATCAACCTGATCTCCTTCTATGACCAGGTGAGCCTCCTAGTGGATGAGAGAAAGGCTGTGGATATTGTCTACCTGGACTTTAGTAAGCCTAGCATCCTCCTGGAAAAACTAGCTGCCCATGGTTTGGATGGTTTTACTCTTCACTGGATATAGAACTGACTGAATGGTTGAGCCCAGAGATTGGTGGTGAAAGGACTTAAATGCATCTGGTGGCCGGTCATGAGTGGTGTCCCCAGGGCTCAGTGCTGGGGCCGATCTTGTTTAAAATCTTTATCAATGATCTGGATGAAGTGGTTGAGTGCTCCCTCAGTAAGTTTGCAGATGACACCAAGTTGGGCGGGAGTGTTGATCTGCTCGAGGGTAGGAAGGCTCTGCAAAGGCTTCTGGACAGACTAGATGGATGGGCCAAGGCCAACTGTATGAGGTTCAACAAGGCCAAATGCTGGATCCTGCACTTTGGTCACAACAGCCCTATGAAACGCTACAGGCTTGGGGAGGAGTGGCTGGAAAGCTGCCCTGCAGAAAAGGATCATGGGGTGTTGCTCAACAGCCAGCTGAACGTGAGCCAGCAGTGTGCCCAGGTGGCCGAGAAGGCCAACGGCATCCTGGCTTGTATCAGGAATAGTGTGTACAGCAGGAGTAGGGAAGTGATCGTGCCCCTGTACTCGGCACTGGTGAGGCCGCACCTCGAGTACTGTGTTCAGTTTTGGGCCCCTCACTACAAGAAGGACACTGAGGTGCTGGAGTGTGTCAAGAGAAGGGCAATGAGGGTGGTGAGGAGTCTAGAGAGCAAGTCTTGCAAGGAGAACTGAGGGAACTGGGGCTGTTTAGTCTGGAGAAGAGGAGGCTGAGGAGAGACTTTCTTGCTCTCTCCAGCTACTTGAAAGGAGGTTGTAGTGAGGCAGGTGTTGGTCTCTTCTCCCAATGGCCTCAAGTTGCATCAGGGAAGGTTTAGATTGGATATTAGGAATAATTTCTTTACTGAAAGAGTAGTCAGGCGTTGGAATGGGCTGCCCAGGGAGGTGGCTGAGTCACCATCCCTGGAGGTGTTCAAAAAACATGTAAATGTGTCACTTTGGGACATGGTTTATTAGCCATGGTGGTGTGGGGTTGACGGTTGGATTTTATGATCTTAGCAGTCTTTTCCAACCTATGTTTCTATGATTCTATGAATTACAAAGACTTCCGAATTCAGAACTAATTGGGAGATGTCCTGATCCAAAACCTATTGGAATCAGTGGAAAAACCTTTTGCTAATTTAGAAAAATTCAGATTAATTACCTAAAATATTATCATAAAATATTTTTTTGAATTATTTATTACTTAAATGTGACATTTGAGGATAATTTATTAAATTCTTTACAGTTAATATTTAAGCAAAAATGCCTCTCTTGAAGTATTAGATTAGGTGCTAAACTATCACATTCCTAAAAGTTTGGCAACTTTTGAATGGAAAGCTAATACAATAGCTAAGCTACAGCAAACATGGCAAACTCCGGATATTTCTACCAAATTATCTCTACTGTAACTAGATGAACTGAACAGCCCTACAACCAGGTTGATCAAAAATAAAAGTATACTTTAACTTTCAGGGTCGCTAGGGAAATATTGCTCAGCAAAAAAAAATGGTGTAGAGAGATCCACAAGAGGTTTATAACTTTGTTCTCTGAGCGACTTCCATCTGTGCAAATGTTCACTGAATGATAAAAAAGCCATCTATTTATCCATTAGCTTAGCCGATTTGAAATACTGATAAATGAATAGCAGACACATTTTGCATTATTATTTAATCTGACAGTAAGGTACAATAGTGGATGAAGTTCATTTTTATATCACTGACAAAAAATCATCCCGAAAAGTACCCCAAAATATCAGAGACATGAAATGTGTTTGTAAGGTTCTGTTTTTCATACAGAAGGAACAGAAAAAAATGAACTCTTCTTCCAGAGAAATGCACAATAACAGTACTGGCAGCTGCCAGTGAATATCTTCTTGATTTCCCTGTTTGGAATGCAGCAGTCTTCCCCAGTGTAACATACTGTGAATGGCTTTAAAAGAATATGTTAGCACTCATCGCTAATAAATTTTAAGTCAAAAAAACGTCACTGTGTTGTTGTTTGGATAGATTCTCTGCTCCGTTTTGTTCCCTTCCGACACATTTAATGCCTTACACCTGGGTTCAAGGCAGGTTTTGAGCTTCCCAAAACTTATAACAAAAATTCCTGCTCTAACAGAACAAGAAACTTTTTGCAAAGCTATGCAACGCTGACAGCAAAATGCTGTTGTGTGTTTTTTATAGATCATGGCAGAGTTCTATGTTAGGTGTTAGTTTTATACTGCACATAAAAGAAGACCTCTTTCAGAGTGATTTTCTTAAGACGTAAATATTTCAAGAATTTAAAGAGAGTTTTAATTTCCTTTACCCCCAAGTAAGTCATAGAAATAAAGTAAGCCCCCACCTGCTGCATTGCTGCCTGCCCCTTGGCACTAAGCATGGGGAAATACAGTGGAAAAGAGCACCTCATAAAGCACATACCTCCTTGTGTAACTTTGATTATCAGGTCATAAACTACCATGGTATTTTAAATATAATATATGGCACCATTCCTTTTTCATTACAGGGAAGTTTCTTCCTCTTTCGTTCATAGTGGTCTGTACTTTATGTCATGAAGAGCGCTTGCGCTCTCTCTCTTCAGCCTTTTCCAGCAGATCTCACTGTGCTGGGGCAATTCAGGTCATGCTCAGGAATGCAGCACACATTCATGCCTTCGGAAATGCCTTTATACTGTAGGCAGCTACACCTCTTCCTTTTCCAGTTTCTGCTCTATTGTAAGTAGAAGCGAGGATCTCTTACCAGGGTTGAAACTCATTTTTCATGTAGTATATTTTTCTGTGTAAATGTGGGTAACGTCATAGACGAGGCAGACAAATTATTTTCCACTGATTATAGAGCAGAAGTTACATAATCTGTAAGAACCATTGCAGCCTGTGTGTTCTTTCATCTTCTTTGCTGGATATTTCAACAAAGCGTGAAGCTAATGATATGCGCACATTAAAGCAGACTGCATGGGTTGCTGCTGGGCAGCCTGTTCTCAGCAACACAAGCTGGGAACCACAGAGAGAACTCATGCAGGAGTCTGCTAGAAGTAATGGGAGGAAAAAAGAAAAAGATGCTGAAGCAGCCCTTCTGCACAGCATGCCTAGAGCAAAACGGTGCACGTTGATCCTGGTTTGGGTTTGGAAGGGGGACTGAATGATTTAGAGAGATCTCCTTTAAACTTATTTTCCTTTGCTACAACAGCAGAGTTCTGTGCTGTGTTGAATTTTCCCAAGCGGTGAGGCTGGCTCTAGAACAAGAAGGTCCCACATAGTCCTTCCTCAGTATGTGTCCCACCTGCCACACACAGCTCGGCAGTCCTGAGCTATTTCTGCATATATGTCATAGTGTGAATGAAATAACTCATCCTGGGCTATTTCTGTACATATACAATAACTTTCCTGGCAGCTTCCTGCCCACCTAGGTACAGAAAAGCTAGCGCTTGGGAATACGCTGTGCCCCGTAAATGTGGGACCTTGTAGAGCAAGGCACGCACTAGAAGAAGGGTACCCTGTCAGCTGAGTCTGTCGTTTCTGAACCTCTCTGTGAGGGACATGGAGGAATCTCTGCTCCATTTCGTGCAGGGAGTATGCTTGCCTCTGGATCTGGACAAATGCAAAGGGCAGAACATCTGTCCCAGGATTAACACTTTTTGGTGCCTGATCTCTAGGGTTGCATGTGAAGGAGCACACAGGCATCTCAGCATAGACAGTTGATTATGTATGCAAGAGGCAGTGATCAAGTAATGGCATTTCTCCAGATTTTTTTGTGTCTCTCTACCCTAAAAGCAGGGTGATCGGAAAGAATTTCAGGACATTTTATAAATCAAGAGCAGCTACCTTTTGCAATTTGTATTGAGTTCTCCAAGAATGCTGAGCTAAGAATACTTCTGGCATCTCCTTCACATGTGTTATTTAAAAGAGCTATCTTATTTGGTGGCATGGTATTGAGTCTTCTCAAAAACTTGGAACCTTGCAGATGTAATATCTATACAATATTAGTTGGCATAGTAAAGCTCTGAAGGAAAAGGTGGGATGATATCCTATACTGAATTTAACTGACTGGCAAATTGAAAAGAAGTTGAGTTTTTCAAAGTCTAAAATATCTACCAAAGACTTTGGAAAACAACTCCTTTCCTAGCCCCTGGATGCAGATGCATTCTAGGTTCTGCACTGTTTTTTTTACTGATTTTTTATCCTAAATATTATATTTTTTCCATGTCCGTTAGCAATTGATTTTTAGCATTGCTTCTATTCATTTGGTGACTGACCTGCTGATGAAAAGACCTGACTGAATACACTTTACATTTCCCATGACAGAATGAATATCAGGTAATGTATGACTTTTAAGGTGTAGCAACAAATATTACAGGATTTTTGCTTTTCACCTGTACATGAAATCCTAACTCCTTTGAAATCAGTATGCATCTTGTCACTAACTTTAATGAAGACAGAAGTTACTTTATAGAACAATGCATATTTTTTCTTGTTTTAATACTAGTGATCTTTACGTAAATTTCTAGGGGCCCAGAAGTCTGTTATGCATTATTATTTTAGCTGAGTAAACAATTCATCTTGTGCCAAAAGATGGAGGAATGGCTTTAGAAGTTTCTTTGTACAGCTTTAAATATTTTAGCATGGCCACAGAAGTAACAAATCTGCAGAAGGAGCCTATCTGAACCTCAGAAAGCTGATTCGTGTGATGCTGGTTTTATGCCTTTCGTGCCCCTGAGGTGGATACACAGCACAGTGGTGGTATGATACCTCACACCTGTTAAATCAGGGGAAAACGCACACTTTCTGTTACAGGCAAAAAGAGAAAAACTTCAGTATTTTTCTTCTGCAAAGACATGTCAAGGATCTTGCTGAAAAAGCAAAGGTAAATGCATTTAAATTTCATAATTATGTAACTTAAGATTCAGTTCTGTATAAAAATATTTAGTTGTGTTAACAATGGAATTTCAAAAGCACATTTCACAGCATCACAGAATCAAGGAATCACAGGATGTTCGGGGTTGGAAAGGACCTCTGTGGGTCATCTAGTCCAACCCCTCTGCCGAAGCAGGGTCACCTACAGCAGGCTGCACAGGACCACGTCCAGGCGGGTCTTGAATATCTCCAGAGAAGGAGACTCCACAACCTCCCTGGGCAGCCTGTTCCAGGGCTCCGTCACCCTCAG
>Ga0065711_1041651_pt1 | contig 15985 bp, 14 predicted proteins | sample Hoacrofraction12_FD_59098 | JGI IMG/M metagenome (GOLD analysis project Ga0065711, IMG submission 59098) | Hoatzin crop microbial communities from Cojedes, Venezuela - Epithelial fraction 12 v2 (version 2) | ecosystem: Host-associated > Birds > Digestive system > Esophagus > Crop | place...
GTAGGCTGTAGAGGACCTTGTCCAGGGGGGTCTTGAATATCTCCAGAGAAGGAGACTCCACAACCTCCCTGGGCAGCCTGTTCCAGTGCTCCGTCACCCTCAGAGGGAAGAAGTTCTTCCTCATGTTAAGACAGAACTTCCTGTGCTTCAGTTTGTGCCCATTGCCCCTTGTCCTGTCTCTGGGCACCACTGAAGAGTTTGGCCCCATCCTCCTGACATCCACCCTTCAGATATTTATAAATATTTATCAGGTCTCCTTGCAGCCTTCTCTTCTCCAGGCTGAACAAGCCCAGCTCCCTCGGCCTCTCCTCGTAGGAGAGATGTTCCAGTCCCCTCATCATCCTTGTAGCCCTCCACTGGCCTTTCTCCAGTAGCTCTTCATCTTTCTTGAAGTGGGGAGCCCAGAAACGGACACAGTACTCCAGATGGGGCCTCACTAGGGCAGAGTAGAGGGGGAGGAGAACCTCACTTCACCTGCTGGCCACACTCCTCCTAATGCATCCCAGGACCCCACTGGCCTTCTTGGCAGCCAGGGCACACTGCTGGCTCATGGTCAGCTTGTGGTCCACCAGCACTCCCAGGTCCCTCTCTGCAGTGCTGCTCTCCAGCAGGTCCACCCCAAGCTTGTACTGATGCATGGGGTTGTTCCTGCCCAGCTGCAGGACCCTGCCCTTGCCCTTGTTGAACCTCATCAGGTTCCTCTCTGCCCAAGTCTCCAGCCTGTCCAGGTCACGCTGAATGGCAGCACAGCCTTCTGGTGTAGCCACCACTCCTCCCAGTTTGGTGTCATCAGCAAACTCGCTGAGGGTACATTCTAACTCTTCATCCAGGTCATTGATGAAGAAGTTGAACAAGACTGGGCCCAGTACTGACCCCTGGGGGGCACCAGTAGTTACACTAGTTACTTATCCCAGTAGATCTCACAGCATAGGTGGCAGGGATAGGTCACTTACTTCCTTGAGTAATTTGGCCATTGGTGTCCAAGCTTAGAGCTGGCCATGCCATAGTGTTCACCCTGGCTCTCCTGGAAGATGGATCAGTGCGCTGGCCCTAGGTGTGTTAAATTGGTGTCCAGGACCCACGTGGTGCTGAGCAAAGGAGACACACAGCAGCAATAAGTGTCTTGTATGCATTGAAAAACCCAGAACAAGAACCTGCTGCTCACTGCAGCATAACAACAGGTATTGAATGTGATGGTGATCCATCTTCAACCACTGTGGAGGGCTTCCTAGTTAATTTTTAGGTCTCGTTGATTTGTGAAGAGGGATCCTAAGTGGCCTTAAAGTTTTTGCAGTGCTAGGATTAGATGCTCTGTCTAGCAACAAGAAGAGATCGCTTACTTCGGGTGTAGATCAACTGATACTTGCCGAGTAGACTGAACAAAACACACGTCCTGAAATACAGGTTGACTGGCCACTGGGGAAATAATGCATCTTGGCACAAGCAGGGGAGAGGTTCTGGTTGCTTCATGGGGTCTTCTGAGGAGAACGAATTGCCAGTTTGGGTTAGCTCCAGTACTGTGGTTTCAACTGGCCTGTAAGAAAGATCTGTGGATTAATACTGCTGCACAGTGTGGGAAATGGTAAACCAGAAAAGGGAGTTTGTTGTCAGTAGGCTTCAGATCCACTGTGCAGGGATCTGCTGTTGTTTGGTAGCTTTTTGTTGAGAAGTTTTCAGAGGGCTTGCAGGTCCTACAATACTGAATTAAGTCCAGTGAATTCATGATCTCTTGTTTTAAGTCAAGTTGTGATTTAGGAATGAACTAAAAATAGCCACATGGAGTTCCTGGCCCTTGGTCAGAGTTGCAGAAAGATTTGTCAGTCAGAATAATCCTGCCTCAGCCTGCTTTCTCATAAAATACTGACCTGTATGTTCCTCTCGCTGTGTATAGATTTCATGCTTCATGAATTGCAGACAATTTTGCAACATTTTTTTTTTCTTTTTGGTAAAACCAAACTTCCCCCCAAACCTCTGAACTTCACTGAGCATAGCTATTTCCTCCTGAAAATCCAAGTTTTCTGTTACACACCAGAAGCACTGCCAGCACACAAAACTAGCAAAGAAAGGTGAAAAACCAAACTTGATTGCTTCAGTGAGGAAGAGCAGAGGTTCCTCTGTAGCCCGTGGAGCAGACCATGGTGAGGCAGGCTGTGTCCCTGCAGCCCATGGAGGTCCACCGTGGAGCGTATCTCCCGCTGCAGCCTAGGGAGGACCCCATGCTGGAGCAGGTGGATGCTCAGAGGAGGCTGTGACCCTGTGGGGAACCCACAGAGGAACTGGCTTGTGGCAGGAGTTCTGACCTGTGGAGATGAGCCCAGGCTGGAGCAGGTTTTCTGGCAGCACCTGTGGCCATGGGGACCCACGCTGGAGCAGTCTGTTCCTGGACTGCACCCTGCAGACCCCACACTGGACCAGGGGAAGACCATGAGGAGGAAGGAGCAGCAAAGATGACAGGTTATGAAATGACTGCAACCCCCAGCCCCCTGCGCTGCTCAGGGGTGGGGAAGTGGAAGAGCCAGGAGTGAAACTGAGCCAGGGAAGAAGGGAGAGGTAGGGGAAGGTATTTATAAATCTGTTCTTATTTCTGATTATCCTACTCTGCTTAACTGCAATAAATTAATTTCCCCAAGTTGAGTCCCTTTTACCCGTGACTGTGATCGCTGAGTAATCTCCCTGTCCTTATCTCAAGCCACAAGCTTGTGTCACTTTCTCCCCCTGTCCCGCTGAGGGGAGGAGTGATAGGAGGGGCCAGGGTCAGCCCGTCAGTCAGCCACTCCCACCCCTCACCTCGGGTAAGGGACCAGCACTACAAGAGTCAGTCTAGCAAGGAGCTCACCAGCTTATCCCTCAAGCCAGTTCCCTGGGCAGCTGAAAGCTGCATGCCACAGAGCACAGCACAGAGGAGCTGATACGCCTTGGTTTGATGGCACTGGTAAAATGATGAACGTTGGTTTCTTTGTCCTTGCTAGATCCAGCTAATTCTGATGAATGAACAGGAAGAATTTAAACATCAGAATAATTACAAGTACTCTTACTGGAATCATTCGGGGGGGGCAATCCAAATCTAACTTCATTCAGGTCAAGGAAAGAATGAAAAGCAGATGGTTAATTGGAGTTGGAGTTAGGCTGACTGCTGCAAGAGAAGGTGTGGAAGAGATGCACGGGTGGTTAAGAGGACCCTTCCCCAAGTGCATGATGGCAGTTTCAGAACACATGGAGTTAAGGAGTGCTGCTATTTCACTGCAATCTGATCACACCCGGTTCCTCTGTCCGGTCACTGCCAGCCTCTGACCCTCCAGTTCCTGGCAGTTAGTCCTCTCTCACCAAGCCTCCTCATTCCAGCCACAATCCCAACTGCTGTGCCCAAGAAGTACTTCTCTTCCTGATGGCCAGACCACTCTAAGAAAGCAGGCTGTGTGACAGGCCTGCAAACAAAAGCATCTTACTCTACTGGTCTGAAAGCAAGGCACAGATCCCAGCCACTTCGTAGCCAAATGAAACAGACTGCAGTCATCACCTGACGGGAGGATAACTTCTTCCTGAAGCCCTTACTCCCAGAAGAAACCTCTGTCCGTTGTTTCTTCTCTGCCATGTACATTAATCTTCTTCCAAACACTGGAGTCAGTTGCCCGCCTACCACTTCCCTCTTACAGGCATCTTTTCAGATCCCCGGATCAAAGCAGTCAGCTGTTCATGCAAAGGGCAGATCACAGAGTTCAATGACAGAGCAACTCTGCTGCACTACCACCTGCCCTACAGCAGTACCAGTCCCACTCCCTCACATGAAAAACAAGCAAGCATCTCCATCATATTTGAGAGGTCGTGTTGGTCTGGGGAGGTCCCCACCGACTGGAGAAGGGGCAACATCACCCCCATTTTCAAAAAGGCAAAAAAGGAAGACCCAGGGAACTACAGGCCAGTCAGCCTCACCTCTGTGCCTGGCAAGATGATGGAGCAGATCCTCCTCGAAACCATGCTAAGGCACATGTATAACAAGGAGGTGACTGGGGACAGCCAACATGGCTTCACCAAGGGCAAATCGTGCCTGACAAACTTGGTGGCCTTCTGTGATGGGGTTACAACATTGGTGGACAAAGGGCGGGCAACTGAAATCATCTGCCTGGACTTGTGCAAGGCATTCGACACTGTCCCACATGACGTCCTTGTCTCTAAATTGGAAGGACATGGATTTGACAGATGGACCACTTGTTGGATAAGGAACTGGCTCAATGGACGCACTCAAAGAGTTGCAGTCAATGACTCGATGTCCAGGTGGAGACCAGTGATGAGAGGTGTGCCTCAAGGGTCGGTACTGGGGCCGGTGCTGCTTCATATCTTTGTCGGCGACATGGGCAGTGGGATCGAGTGCACCCTCAGCAAGTTTGACGACAACACCAAGCTGTGTGGTGTGGTTGACACGCTGGAGGGAAGGGATGCCATTCAGAGGGACCTGGACAGGCTGGAGATGGGCCTGTGTGAACCACATGAAGTTCAACAAGGCCAAGTGCAGGGTCGGGGCAATCCCAAACACAAGTACAGGCTGGGCGGAGAGTAGATCAAGAGCAGCCCTGAGGAGAAGGACTTGGGGCTACTGGTGGAGAAGCAGCTCAACATGAGGCAGCAATGTGCACTTGCAGCCCAGAAGGCCAACCATATCCTGGGCTGCATCAAGAGAAGCATGGCCAGCAGGTCGAGGGAGGTGTTTCTGTCGCTTTACTCCACTCTTGTGAGACCCCACCTGGAGTCCTGCGTCCAGCTCTGAGCCCCCCAACTTATGTTGGACATGGATGTGTTGAAATGGGTCCAGAGAAGGGCCACAAAGATGATCAGAGGGCTGGAGCACCTCTCCTACGAGGACAGGCTGAGGGAGTTAGGTCTGTTCAGCCTGCAGAAGAGAAGGCTCTTGGGTCACCTTAGAGCAGCCTTCCAGTACCTGAAGGGGCCTACAGGAAGGATGGAGAGGGGATTTTCACAAGGGTGTGTAGTGATAGGACAAGGGGGAACAGCTTAAGAGGGCAGATTCAGATTAGATATCAGGAAGAGATTTTTCACCATGTGGGTGGTGAGGCCCTGACACTGGTTGCCCAGAGAAGCTGTGGCTGCCCCCTCTCTGGCAGTGTTCAAGGCCAGGCTGGATGGAGCTCTGAGCAACCTGGTCTGGTGGAAGATGTCCCTGCTCATGGCAGGGGGGCTGGAACCAGACGATCTTTAAGGTCCCTTCCAACACAAACCATTCTGTGATTCTAAGAAAGAAGTGCCTCGACTGAGCTCTCCTGGGCATTACCCTTGCGGCAGGGCATATGGCGCAAGCTTTTAGAAAGGCGAGTTGTAGCCACTCCATTTAGGGCAAAATGTTTACAAAGGCTGAAACCCCATGTTTTTGCCTGTTGGAAGACTCAGTCCAGCTCCCGTCCTGAACTGGAGTTCTCTCCTCCCACTATGGGCACTGTTGCTGTAGGAGCCGAGACTTCTCACATCTCAGAGACGTACAATCATTAGCCTTTGCCTTCCATCACTTATGATGACACAGACCAACACCAAATACTCAAATTCTGGCATAACTATGCAGTTGAAGAGAACACACTGGCTAGTTCATTTAAAAGGAAATTTTACCAAACACACCGATCCGCACTGCATATTCCTCAGAGCGCCAAGCCTTGAGGAGCACCTCCTTACAAACAAGGCTACACAAGTTATTTACATCACGCTATGCCAACGTGCCAGTTCTCAGAACAGGAAGATACTGCAGCACAGGAAGCCAAAGACTCACTGCACTTTTAGGAGCTGCTTCGCATGCTCCATTTCAGCACAAGACTTACTCCAGCTTTTCTGATCTTTCCCAATCCTACTGTGAATTTCCAGTCACTCCTTTGTCACCTGGATCTTTCAAGGCTATTGCAGAGTGGCATCTTACTCAGGGAGTAAACAAAGCATTAGGTCAAATTCAACACATAAGCAGCATTTCCCATTAACTACACCCTCCCCTTGCTGTTAATAGGTAAGAACCTGGTCTGTCCACACCTCAGCAGAAATACTCTATGTTGCAGCACATCTTGGTAGCTTCTTTATTTCTTAAAGGTCAAGCTGGATTTTAGGGGCCCCCACTGAGCTTTGCCTGGACTTTTCATCCAGAATTTTTAAAGCCTTTCTTGCTCCCAGCTGCTGCTTAGAGGGAATAAGCAGGCCACCCAGGAAATGCGTTTAAAAGCAATGCTTGTCTGCAGAGGGGGTGATGTTACTGGTGCATTCTTCTCCAGCTTCATTTTATTCTCTCCCCAGAAGTCTGTCCATGGCGCCACTTGGGGTAGTGGTTTCCCACTTACTTGTGCAAAGAGTCTTTTATTAAAACACACAGCTGCACTCCTCTTAGTTAAATAGCCAGAGCTGCACTGAATACATTTTGCATGCCCTTATTGCATAATCACAATCCAGAGCTTACATCCAAGAAGATCCTTGATGGCTCATGCTCAACCAAAGGGTGTGGTCACTTCTTGGACTAGAAAAGTCTTGTTTCACATAGGGAACATATGCAACAAGCTGTTGAAGGCCTCCAGTCCTTAACAGCCAGGAAATTCATGCATGCTTATGAAATGAGTGTAAGGCTGAGTCACACACGAGCTCTCTTCCACAAAGACAAGAGGCTCACTCATTCCACATTGTCTGCATATGTAGCAGGAAGTCTTGCTTTTTGATCAGCCATACTCAATGAGCAGCACCGCTCACCTAGCCCTAACCACTGCATCAGGCATAGCTGCTAGCTACAGCCCTGCTTCCTTATTTACCAAATTCTTATCCAGGACAACACCCAAGCCAGCAAGCAAGCCATTTCGCTATAGTGGAAAAACACAGCAGTTCTCCCTAGTAACTCCTCCCAGAGGTGAATGGCTGTTGAACAGTACAGAGGCTGGCACATCAGCATTAATCTAGACAACCTGATGCAGATTTGGAGGACTGGTGAGTCCAGTTTACTGTCCAGGACAAACAAGTGTCTAGCATGTTCAAGAATGCAATAATGCAGTCAAATGAAAGTGACAAGAACACATACATCTAAATTATCTCGGGCTACCAGTTTTGCCTCTTCAGTCATTTGTTCCAGACTATTGCCTACAAACAAAGCCACCCAACCCAGACAGTAAAAAGACTTTGCTACTAAGAGAACCAGAAGGTACACCAATGGTAAGACAAAACTGAAAAGACAAGGCGGCAGCAGCTCCAAGTCCACCTTATACTTCCATGGTAGGATTGGTATTATGTTCTGATAAGCCAAATCCTATCTTTGAAGTCTAAAATAAAGCTTGACAAGTTTTAAAAGAACCTTTAGCTAAAAAGGGGTAACGAAAGAATGAACCTATCTCACCCAGTGACCACCCTCTTCTCCACAACTCCTACACTCCCCTTTCTATATCTGCAAGCCAGACCACCACTCTTCAGATTATAGACTGCCGACTACCACCGGCGAAAGGCCACAGCAGACTTCTCCTAAAGCAGCTGTCATTGCTATCCCATGCAACACAATTTTCCGCTCCCAGCAACAACCCAGTAATAGATCAGGTTGCATTTGACAAGAGTCTTTGTATCCATTTTAGCAGGCACAGTGGTGTTGGGTTGGCAGTTGGACTTGATCTTGGAGGTCTTTTCCAACCTTAATGATTCAATGATTCTGACCCAGACATCAGTCCTTTAACACAGCAAAAACTGACACCTTGATGCCATTACAAAATTCCTCATGTTTTCATTCAAGCACACAGCAATATCCAGAAGTGAAGAATTTACACTTTATTGGATTCATATACATAGATCCAGAGGATAGTTTCCACCATGTGACCTACCCAGCTTGTTTAGGTTTTTTTTTTTAAGTAGAAAAGTTACAGGCTATAATTTAGCCGAAGCAGTCATGCTTCAATGTCTCCATTGCTGGAGATTAGACTAGACTCTTAATGGTCTCTTCCAGCTTCTCTTTATTGGCCCCAGAGAACTCCTGCACCTGTAAAAAGAGATTGATTTTTAGAACTGTTGCATTCAATGCTTCATAACATTAGCTGCATAGCATCCAGACACATATAGATCTATTCAACTCTGCTACAACTAAAGTCTTTTCACCACCAAAACAGGGAGTATTTTGCAGATGTCCATCTATTCATCTCCCATTCAACTCATGCAAAATTTGGAACCAGACTTTATCAAGAATCACTTCCAGACTACCATCACTGGAGCCTTCTATATGTAAAACACAGGAAAAGACAATTGATCCTGTACCAATGCCATGTTAAGACTCAAATACAGGCTCCAATAGACTCTGGAGGTCACTGCACAGCAGATGTAGCTCAAAGTTACCTTGGGTTGCTCAGGACCCCTACCAACCAAAGTCTAGAAGAATTGCTCCAACAACCTGTCCCTGAGCCTGGCTTCTCCTGTGAGAATTGCCCCGTTGCAACTTGCACAGCAGAAAGACAAGGGCAACATTCGTGGCTAAAGACAGCAGCTCTGTCTTCCAATACCTACAGGGGTGCAAGGTACAGAGCCGACTACGCTACAGGCCATGAAATTGCTTGGTTGATACCAAGCGAACTGCCGAGGTACCCCAAAATAAAAAGTCACACAACAGGGTTAAGCGTACCACCTTCACACACTGTCACACCATAATCCCAATTCTTCCAATTACATTATGAAGTTGTGGAAGTTTACCCCGAGAAAGCTGTCAAAGGTTTGTTATTGGTCCTTGCTTGGCCTCCACATTGAGCTGAACTGAAGGTCACTCAACACTGACACTCACTTTTCAAGGTGCAATTCCAGTGCCTTCAGTCATAAAACTTCCATCCAGGCATTATTTTACTTTAGAAAAGCCTACCTTCAGCTTGCTTGGCAAACTAAAAGCCCGAGTAACTCATTTAGCTCAGGAATTCATTAGTTCAGGCAGATAGCCATTCACAACTACCCTGCACAGGCAGCCCACTACGCTGTCAGACCATGGTCTGCATCTCATCCACCTCACAGCAGAGCAGTCCTGACAGAGACAGGACCTCCACAGGTTACACAGCCTCTATGTAAAAACATCCAAGTAGTTGTTTCACCTGAGTGTATACTAAACCACGTTAGAGACTTCTGTTTTGGTGGGATTCCACAGGCACATACAGTCATCTTTCTGCTTGAACGCGAGCTGCATCCAGAGAACAAATACTAACTACGATCGGTACAAAGCAGGGTGCTAGGCAGACAGACTAGCACTCTTAGCCCAGATATCTAACCTCACTAATCTCTCATGAAGCTCTGCCTGTAAGACTGACCTGTAACACTAACTCAGTTCACTACCTGTGAACAGCAGGGTTTGCTTTGTTAACTGCCAGTCCACGTTACATTTGCTGCGGCACTCAGATGAACTTGGTCACTCTCATGAGTGTCTTATGGCCAGTGGTGTCCCAGATACATTATCTAGAGAAAGCACGTTACTGTAGTCCAACATTCCCAATGTTCTTTCAAGTGTTTAGCTTGTCTACTCCAGTTCCAAAAGAGCAGAGCCTACCTTCTTTCCATTCTTGTAGAACTGGAATGTTGGCATGCACTTCACATCACAGTGTGTAGCAACGTCCTGGAAGAGACAGAAAGCAATCTTTACGTGTGCATGTCTGAAGGATGTTAAACTTAGAACTCACTAGCTGCCTTTTGTTTAGGTGACAGGGCAAAGCCATTAATACTCAAAATGAAGTAAAAGCACTTCCGGCAGTCCATCACTAGCAAAAACAGTGCAGTGTTAACATCTCCCTGCAGCAAGCCTGAAAGATCCTCCCTTCAGCATCTAATTAATGCAACAGCAAAGCCGTATTTACTATACCTGTACTCCGTGTTACGAAAAAACTAGACCTCTGCATCAAACAGAGATGACTATTTGTAAGGCTCAGGAGCCCTACAGCAACTCTTGTGTCTCAACCTGACATTGTTCAACTACCTATTTGACACTGCTGGAACTCCTATACAGCAGACATTTTGTTGCACTTAATTCAAGACATGAAAGAGGAAACAGTGCCAAGAGCAGTGGACAGACCAGGTCAACCACCAGACAGTTGTGAGCCATTAGTTTTAAGGATGACTGCATCAAAGCAGCTTTAAGGTCTTAGACTAACATTCCCTCCCAAAGTAGAGGGTCAGCATTGCCAAGGTATCCAGCACATGCCATAGGGCTTCAAGTGTGCATATAACCAAGGCAGTTTGCTCTGTTCAGGAGTCCCCTAAAAGTTCATTCGTTCCAGTGTAAGTGCTAAACCCCTATCTCTGCTTCTTGAAGTTGAAGCAATCTCTCGTTTTGTTTCAGTATCTGCAAAGAACATTTTGAGAACAGTTCTTCATTGTAAGTTGGGTGGAACTCATTAGCTGCCCTCTCTCAGCATTACCCTGGACCATACCTGGGCATCATCCACATCAATTTCAATGAAGATCACATCACCATACTTCTCAGACAAATTCTAGAATGAAATAAGAAACTATGTGATTACAGTGTCCCAGGAAAGCTTTCTTTTAAAAGACACTTCATATAAATTGTAAGGCTGGTGCTGCTTACCCCTCAGTGAGACTTGTCTTGTTACTTCAAAGCACCTATTTTACTGACCAGAACAAAAGCTTTGTTTTCTGCTTTGATACCTGGAAGAGTCTGTTGAAACCTGTTCAAACATACTGCTCAAGAGAAGACTCAAAATATCCCAAGACATAGGTGACAGGCCGCCTCTTACAGCCTTAGCTGACCACCAAAAGATCAGCTACAGCTTATCTCATACTTTATTAGGAGATAATATTGCCACCTAAACACAGCAGGAGTAATTACAGTAGCTTTGTACAGAAGGATAAACATTGTTTCCACTCTACATCCCACCTCTTGAGGCAATGAAACTGTTAGGTCCCTATAGACCCAAGATGCATGTAAGCATTAGGACAGCAGAATTTAAAGCACATTTGAGCTCCTAGCTCTATTAAAGGTCAGTATATTTAAATTTATAGTCTCAAAGTAGATACTTCTGTGACTTCTCGCTTTTCCAGAAAAAGCTGGTAATCACACGTGTGAAGTTGCCTCCACGTTATCATCAAGCAGCACAAAAACATTTATACACTTTAATACATTTGCCAATAAAAACAGAAAGGCTACTTACATGGAAAAAGGGCTTGATCATTTTGCACGGTCCACACCATGTGGCAGAGAAATCAACTACTATAAGCTTCTCACCAGCAGACTGCAGTTCTGCCTCAAATTCAGACTGTAAAAAAAGAATTGAACACATTAATCATCTTCCCTCTCCTTTATGCAAAAATTTAGACTAATCCCAAAGCTAGCTTGCTCTCAGCCTTAGCACACCAACCGTTTTGGTAGCTCTTTAAACACTTAACTGAGGTATTTGTACCATCATGTAAGCGGTCCAGCATGAATTGCTTTCATCAGTGCTAGCATGAGCCAGTGTCTTATGACTCTTCAGTTAGCAAACACCACGACGCTCAGTCACCCCAACTCAATGGACTGTGGAAACGTAAGCTAGAAATTCATCTAGCCTACGATCCTCAACTCTGGCAGCTCTGTTTAGTGTTAGCCCCTGAATGTAATCCATTTTCTCATTTTTGTCTTGGCAGGAAGACTTTTGTTTTCTTCTGGGACAGACTTTCCTCTGCAGAATTTGAAAAGGACACAAACCTTTGTATACTCCTCCAGTTTGACACCTTTTCCAATCAATGGCTAACACCAAAACGATGTTGTGTGATTTACTCTACAGCGTGTTTTCTGAAGCAACCTCACAGGACAGTTATTTTACTTCTTTTGCCAACTGAACCAACATGTAACATCAGTAGCCAAAGCGATGGTACACACAGACTACACAAGTAACACCCAACACTTATTTAGAACTTCGAGTCTGTTTGTTGCACTTAGTCATAGCAATCATTTCTGGACAATGTTCTTTGCAATTTAGAGCTCCTTACATGCCATTAAGCATGTTTTCTGGTAAAAAAAATAATGTTTTAGCAATATCTCAGGCAGAAGCACAAAATGCTAATTAACTACTTCCTGACAGTTTCTCTTCCAAAGCAAGTACAAGCCACTTCAATATTCCTCAACTTCACCCTCATGGCAATGCAAAAGCTTCAGGAAAGCTGCTAATATAAACTCAATTTCAGATTATGCATATAAAAGGTAGCTGCTTTATCCTCCCCAGTTTAACAGACCAGAGTTATTACAAGTTCTACCAGCAACAGCTAACTGAAGGCAACATGGTTACTGCTACACACACAGAGGCTGGTTTTGCAGCGCTATTAACTAATGCCAGCTTCTGCAATCAGTCACAGTAAGTTGAGACTTGATTCCAGTAAGCTGCTCCCCCCCATCAAAGTATAACATGCAGGTGAGGAGCCAAGAGCACACACAGTCAAACTGGTCAAGAGTATATTCTACAAGCAAGCAAAGGGTCCTGCACCAGCATTCTTATGTATAAACCTATGTGGAAGTCTTCGTAAGTTCCTATAACTTCCAAGTATACCCAGCATTACACCTCCCTGTTGATCAGACATTTTCCCTCCCAACGTAGCCATCTTCAGCAGTGCAGCCTCCACATGTTGAGTTCTTCCATCCTTGTATCTTGTATATTCAGTCTACTCTGGTGCAAGCTCAGTAGCTAACAGTCCACACCACCTACTCTCAGCCTGAAAAGAGATGGGAACAGTAAGTTTTCCTGTCTCTCCACATTCCCTCACTCCTGTACTGACCTAGTATGCACTCCTGCACCCCAATCCCAAAAGCATCCCACTCCCACCGACAAAGTTCAATGTCCCTGTACACAGCAACCCATGCAAGCTGCTCCCTGCAACTCCTTACACCACGAGTTCTTCCGACAAGCCTCACTCCTCCCCACCTTCAGATCCTACAGCTTGGGTTTTGGTATAGCTTCTCACACCTCTGCATTGTAACATCACCAGCTCTCTGCTGATTCTACTTCTTGCCATTTAGACCATCCTCTTCTTACCCTTACATCTTCTGTCCAGCTGCTTAATTATGGTGTTCTTCAAAAGGAAGTCCAGTCCTGGGATGTGCCCACCATGCGGCCACACACCTCAGGTTTGCTGTTGCACAGAACAAGGGGAAAGTGGGAGGGCACGATACCTACAGTTGGGTCACACATCATACACCATAGAAGACCTGGTCCTGACTACAATCAGGCATTACCCTGTGAGTCATCTCTATTACCAGCTAAAATTGCTGTGGGACAATGAAAAAAAGAGAGATGCAAGGTCCAAAGGCACCTACTCTTACAAGTTACAAAATACTGAACTAGGGAGAAATCCTGAAGTTTTGCCAGAGAGCTTAATTGCTCTGGAGGAAGGCAGGCAGCAGTGGGGGCAAAACCAGCTACTCAACCTGTCCATTTGACTTCCATCGCCATCTTCTGTGTTAACTGTGAAGTGACAAACTTTCACATAAAAACCAAATCATCTTTGTTAACAGAAGGGGAATCCCACCACAAAACTATTTGATCACACTATCAGAGGATCTTATAACTTTGTTAATGAATATTTTCTTCAGGTAGCACCTTACTGGGAGAAACCTCTGACCAGCTGGTTGCTAGTGGTTTGGTTTTTTTTGTTTTGTTTTTTTTCTTTAACATTTACCTACAACCTCCTTGAGCACAGACAAAACATCGTTCTGCTTGTATTGTCCTCCAGGAGAAAAGTGCATGCGGCATTTGACACATACATTGGTAGCAGGCCTCTGTTTCTAAGGGCAAAGTAAGAGAAAAGGCTCTAGTAATGAAAGCCTCTAGTGCAGCAGGGATTCCCAGCATCAGGTAATACCTCAAAATGGAGGCTACTGACCACGAACAGAACTGAAAGGAGTCTACTGCTCTCAGCAATCGATAAGACAGCTTTAATCAAATCTGCCACATGGTGTGGACCTTAGTTGTAAACATGATTCCCAACACATATCAAGTCACCCTTGAACTTGGACTAACCCAGTCATCAGCTGACTGCCAATGGTTACTATGTAATTTAGTGGTTGGTTGAGTTTTTTAATACAGAAGCTAGCATGAACAGACTGAAGGTTCAACTGCCTGAACTCCCCAGGAGACACCACTTCCACAACTATCATCCGCATCTGAAGCTGCAAGTTCTCAATATTTGCTTTTGAGTCATATAATACAGAGGCAGCTAGTATGAAGAGGAAAACTTTGGCAACACCAGCTTTTTAAACAGTTTACATACCCCATCAGCTTCTGCTACATAAGGCATTATGTTCCACAGTCAAACTCTGTTACAAAGTTACAGGAGTAACCCATCTCAAGATCACATACCTAAAGGAGCTGAATTACTGCTCCTGGACCAGTACAGCACCCTGACAGCAGCCATTCTCCAGTCAGTCAGTTTCTGAACAGGTGTTAGAAAAGCGGCCACATCTAGCTAGCTGTGAAGTTCACATTGCTTTACATATGTCACTCACAGAAGCTTCTGCAGGTAGTGGAAGAAGGGGTTTTCCTCTTTGTATGAGAGGATACAAATCTGCTTTATTGAAAAACCGAAGTAATCCAGAAATCCCAGCTGCATTGCATTTGAATATTCTGGTGTTGCTGATGTTAAAGTCTTGTTGTCAGCATCATTGTTCGGTCCATGCTCTCCACGGATGAGCAACAAAACTGTGCTTTTACCACAACAGACAGATAATCTGTGCTGATAGCTGGAAGGGCAGTGGAAGTCTAGTCTGCTTTAAATTAGAGCAGACTCTTCCTCCAAAGCCTGGTTTATTGCCTCTCCATTTTTAAGCTGTTCAGCCTGTACAAAAGACCTCAAACGTTACCCAAAAAGTTCACCCCTTCTGTCCCTCCATAAACAGAGAAGCAGGAAGGGGAAGAGATGCAAACCAGAATAAGAATTCTGCGTTGAATTCACACACCATTCCACCTCCAGGACCTGAAGGGTAAGGCACTTTGTTCATCTTAGCCTTAACGAGCTTTCTGCATTCACAGGTATTTAAGCTGTGGTCACAAGAATTTGTACGCTCATGTGTCCGATGTTAACACCTTAGAGGTCCAATGAGTGAGCCTGCCATGTTCTTTATTTATACAGTAAACTGGCTACAGCAGAGCATAGCCTAGAAGACAAACTTGGATGCCATACAGCATCACTCACGGGCTCCTCACAAGCAGACCAAACCGACACTTCAACTGAATTTCAAGTTCCCAGTGCAAGATTAGCCCAGCAGGATTTTCCCTGAAAAGAAGGGCTCACTAAGTTTGCACACAGAATATTTTTGGAGGTTTGGGTTCACAAGTTACAGCTAACAAATACTCTGTTGTTGCCTATCAACCATGTGAGCTACCATGCACAAGACCACACACTACTTCATCACCAGCAGAGTATCCTCCATATGTTGGTCTAGGCTTTATTACTATTCCGTATCACAAAGCCACGGACACGTTTTTATTCACAGAACTGTCAGTTGCTGCATTAGTGTACTGAAGAAGCCAGACAGCATCATCACTAGGGAAATACTTCTTAAGCCAGCAGCTCCTGTTATTTAAATGCAGGAATGGGCTCTAGCAATTCCTTTCAAGTCAAGAAAGCTGGATTCATGCGTTCCACACACTCCTACCCCGCAGCACATCAGAACTTTGGCGAATCTCTCTCCAGAGAGCTGCCTGGTCCCCCGCACACTGGCAGCACACAGTGCAAGCCAGACCTTCTAACTTAGGGTATCGTAGCACCCCCTTACCAGCCTGAGAAACGAAACGCGACGTTTCCTTAAGATTCTCGAGGGAGATGAGCAACCATGTGTCACGACACGAAACCGCACCACCTCCCTTCTGGCTCCGACTACCCGAAGCCTTCGGTCGTAGAGCCGCCCGCTCCCTCTCCCGGGTCTCAGCCAGTCCTCCCCGCAGCTGCCCCCCTTCCCCCGCCGCCAGGGTGCAGCAGGCTCCTCCCGCCGGGCGGCCCCGGGACCCGGCCGCCGCGCACACAGGCGCTCACC
>Ga0065711_1009345_pt1 | contig 15982 bp, 9 predicted proteins | sample Hoacrofraction12_FD_59098 | JGI IMG/M metagenome (GOLD analysis project Ga0065711, IMG submission 59098) | Hoatzin crop microbial communities from Cojedes, Venezuela - Epithelial fraction 12 v2 (version 2) | ecosystem: Host-associated > Birds > Digestive system > Esophagus > Crop | place...
GGGCACACTGCTGGCTCATAGTTAACCTGTCGTCCACCAGGACACCCAGGTCCCTCTCCGCAGAGCTGCTCTCCAGCAGGTCCACCCCAAGCCTGTACTGGTGCATGAGATTGTTCCTCCCCAGGTGCAGGACCCTGCACTTGCCCTTGTTGAACCTCATCAGGTTCCTCTCTGCCCAGCTCTCCAGCCTATCCAGGTCACGCTGAACTCATTGTCATTGTTTGCGTGGAAGGCACACTGAACACTGAAGCATCAAGTATTCAGAAAGAAACAAGTCCCAGCAGCTCAACTGTGGCATCTAAAAAGAGACGGAGGCTTTTCACCTTAATCACTCTGCACCTCCTTAACTGCTCCATAATTCTATGGTTTCTACGCAACAGCCCTTCTATATACAGAGCTTCACTGCTAAAGAGGGACACAATATTCTTCCTACAAGAAAAGTGAGCAAGACAGGGAGAAAATAGGTATCATCATAAAAATACTAAAGGGTCCAGAATTAATAAGTCACATGCCCAAACTCACTTTTGGCATTTTTTGCTTCAGGTGACTCCTTTTGCAAGCTTTCACTTCCTGAGCGGAATTACATTAGATACAAGCTTAGAATTACAACTCACATGCCTGACTTGGTAACCTCAGCTCCTCAGCCAGCCATACACACCTCCAGAGGTCAACTGTAACCTCAAGTTACACGGTGTGCAATAATAACCTTCTCCTTCCACCTCAATCACTGATGGGTGCAATTTCCTAGATTTTTTGTAAATTTGTTTTTTAGGTATTTTAACACAAGGCATTCCTCAACACCCATCAGTCATTAGTGTTGACTGCACTTAACTCACACGGTTGTTAAGATGCTCTGTTGATGACTATGACATATTTCAGACAGTCTGATGAGTACTAGAGATAATAACAACAATCTTTAATGATTATCTAAGGATAATGTTCTATAAAAAAACAGGTGTTTTCCCCTTTTTCTTGTTTTTCAAGATCACAAAGTGGCAGGGGTTGGAAGGGACCTCTGTGGATCATCTAGTCCAACCCCCCTGCCAAAGCAGGGTCACCCAGAGCAGGCTGCACAGGACCGCGTCCGGGCAGGTTTTGAATATCTCCAGAGAAGGAGAATCCACAACCCCCCTGGGCAGCCTGTTCCACTGCTCTGTCACCCTCAAATCAAAGAACTTCTTGAAAAGAGTCTGGCACCACCCTCAAGACATTTATAAGCATTTATAAAGTCCCCTCTCAGACTTCTCCAAGTTAAACAAGCCAAGCTCCCTCAGCCTTTCCTTGTAGGAGACTTGCTCCAGGCCCCCAATCACCTTCGTAACCCTCCACTGGACTCTCTCCAGTAGGTCTTCATCTTTCTTGAACTGGGGAGCCCAGAAATGGATGCATTACTCCAGGTGTGGGCTCACTAGGGCAGAGTAGAGGGGAAGGAGAACCTCCCGCGACCTGCTGGCCACACTCCTCCTAATGCACCCCAGGATCCCATTGGCCTTCTTGGCAACAAGGGCACACTGCTGGCTCATGGTCAGTTTGTCATCCACCAGCACTCCCAGGTCCCTCTCCACAGAGCTGCTCTCCAGCAGGTCCGCCCCAGGCCTGTACTGGTGCATGGGGTTGTTCTTCCCCAGCTGCAGGACCCTGCACTTGCCCTTGTTGACCTTGACCAGGTTCCTCTCTGCCCAACTTTCCAGCCTGTTCAGGTCTCGCTGAATGGCAGCACAGCCTTCTGGTGTATCAGCCACTCCTCCCAGTATTTTTTCTGTCATCAGAAAACTTGCTGAGGGTACACTCTAACTCTTCATCCAGGTCGTTGATGAAGAAGTTGAACAAGGCTGGGCCCAGTACTGACCTCTGGGGAACACCACTAGTTACAGGCCTCCAACTAGACTTTGCGCCACTGATGACAACCCTCTGAGCTCTGCCATTCAGCCAGTTCTCAATCCACCTCACTGTCCACTCAACTAGCTCTCACTTCCTCAGCTTCCCTGTGAGGATGTTATGGGAGACAGTGTTAAAAGCCTTGCTGAAGTCGAGGTAGACAACATCCACTGCTCTCCCCTCATCTACCCAGCCAGTCACACCATCGTAGAAAGCTATCAGATTGGTCAGGCATGATTTCCCCTTGGTGAATCCATGTTGACTACTCCTGACAACCTCTTTCTCCTCCATACGCTTAGAGATGACATCCAGAACGAGCTGTTCCAAGAGCACAGACTAGATTCAGCCTTTACTGATGCTTGTAGATATCCCAATACCAAGCTGTTTGCTGGTGCAGAGGAAGGTTCCAAGCAGCACTGGAAATAGAGGACAGATGTGCTGGTGGTCAAGGAACATTTGTACATAGCACCATAGAAGGTACTGTAGAAAGTGTCGCAAATTATCAATATCAGGATGCTAAGAGTAAGTAAGCACTTAGTGCCTATACAAATAACCTCCAGAATTTGTAGGTCTTCGTTTCCTCCATATGCATAGTTATGCATAGTCTTTGTATACGGGTCCTTGTCCCTTTTTACTAGAATTGTAATGTGGCTGGATAATTTGAACCAGCAAGTCCCTCCCTCACCGAGTTCTGGGAGTGCCAACTGGAAGGGGTGGCCAGAAGCACTGGAGCTTGACGAAATCCAGGAGAAGTAGCTGCACAGATGTCACACTGATCTGTAACATTCTTTCAGAAAACAAAATGGAAAAGAACTCAAGAGAGCAGAACTAGGCAGACAGGCACCCAGTATGTTGGTAATTTGCACGTAAGCCTCTTGGGTGGTAACAGTATCTCCTAGAATGAGAAGAGTCTAGACACACCGGTGTGCTCAGAGTTTCTACTACTCCTAGAAGCCTCTCCACCCCAAGTACATCAGGGGGTGGTCAGTCCCTCAGATGCGATTGCTCCTACACTGTTTCCATAAATGTACGCTTACCAAATTTCATCAGTGTTCATTCAAGTCACAAACTGCAACATGCATGCAGCTTCCTGCCATACAACTTGCTATGTGTGATCGCTCCCACCATGTAACGTAGACATGATAATTTTGCTTAAAAGACAAAGTATTTTGTGGATGCAGTAGGGATGTGACACCTTTCCTGAAGAATACTGCACAGCACTGACTGAAACTAGCTTTTCTGGTCAACTGTATCTCCCTGAAAGCTGGATAAAAGCAGACCTGCTAGCACCCAGATTTGTACTGGCCTTCTGAACATGCAATTCACATTCTCTATTCACATTATGTAGGTGTCAATGTTTTAGATTCTTTATCAGAGTCCAGAGACTTTAAAATTAGGTGCCATACTGTTATAATCAAAAACAACCCAAACTCCTATTCAGTCTTGCCCATCGTAGTCAACAGTAAAGTTTTCAGCAGCAGATATTTGAGTCTGAAGTCTCAGTCTCTAGATAAGACTTTAGGATCTTTGGAGCCCATAAGATTTCTTTTCCACAGGGTTTACTCAATCTTGAAATTTCTGTACAATGGGCACAGAACAAGGAAAAAGGCAGGAAAGATGAGAGGCAACAACATTCTTCCATCTACAAAATTCCAGTTCTCATGGTGTCCGTAACTCTAGCCAGTAATTATTTTTCCAGCCACTGGAAAAATAATTCAAAAACCTAAACTGAAAAAAAAGATGACTTCTCCCATTAGCTGTTGCAAGTAAAATTTCTTCTCTTCTTGGAGCAGTAATTTATGAGTCTATTTTCTGTATTACTGGCTTCTGTCAACATTGGGAGACAGGAATGACTCCTCCTTGTTAAGACTTTTTCACTCTTAGCACAGGGAGAAATTTTTAGTTTAAACACTGATAGAACCCTAGCCTGAAGCTTCTGAAGAGCCTGCCATTTTAAAATGTCAGTCATTTATTACTAGCATGTATTTTTATTAATGGATACCTGCAGTGGGGTTAGATAAATCTGGCTTTGTGCTTAACACATAAATACACAGAAATCCCTGTGCACACAGAAGACGCAAATCCCCCACCTTTTACTCTGTCTGTTCTCTAGCGAGCATTGAAAGATGACTTTTAGTGTTCTTTCCAATTAGCCTTTACCACTCCTCTCTCTTCTGAGATTTCCCTCCGCATAAATTGTCTTACATAATGACTTTTTGCAGATTACAGTGCAAAGCAGCTACTCTTCTATACAGAATATGTGAGAACAGCACTACTTAATTTTGACCCAAAAACAGATTTTAAGAAATTATAACTGTGGGTCAGTAACTAGGTAAATAGAACGGGAAATTTCATCTCATTCAACATTTAATTGTTTCATTGTTAATCTGTTTTCCAGATTTATGAAATAAACTTGTGAAGGGTGGTATTCAACCCTTTTAGAGCTTGAAATATTTGTGCTGCAGGAATCATGATGCTTTGTTTAAATTGCTTAAACCCAAATCCAAACATAAAAGTTTGAAAGAAATTTTCACATGTACTTCTTAACACCCGATGCTCAAGATAACACATGGGTAAAAAACAACACGACATACATGAATAAAGACACACAGGAAAAAAGATACCATAAACTGAGCTATGAAAAGGCAGTCTTTCCTTTCTGTGTTTGCAATATTACAACCTACTGTCCACTATGGGGCTACATTTCACATCAGTGTCTAACACAGACAAAACCAAAACTCATGTTTTAATTGAACAACTTTTAACAAACCTCTATGCATCTTGCAAAAATAGCAGCACTGCAAAACACAGGCCAAAAGAGGACCTGTTATTGCTTACCCTTTAAGAATACATGAGAGAGAGAGAGGACAAGAGAGAGACAAAGAGGGGAAGAGCACTATTTTTCCTAGAAAGAAACTTCACCTCTATTATTGTCAAGAGAACAATGGTACTTCTTTTTGCCCCTACAACAAGGATGCCAAAGAACTTGGAACTATTTGTATTCCATACTTAGAAGTTACAATAATTTTAAAAATTATTTCCAATTAACTACTACACTTACTTGACTACATACCTGTTCACCTCTCTCTGGTTTATGTTTTCAATAGCCGACTGCAGAAACTTTAAAACCTGAATGGGGAATTGTTTCTCATCCCATTAACAAATATGCAAATCAATAAATGTTAGAACAAAGAAACAAAAAAGCCCATTAAGGTCACATATCCTCTCTCCAATATACAGTGGACCAGCTAGCTGCTTCACTTTTAGCCTTGTTTCCAAAGAAAAGAGAATTCCTGACCATATGCTGACACTGTCATTTTGTTCCATCTTGTCTTTCTTTCCCACTTCCTTCCCCCACCTCTGAACCTGATGGTCAGTTTCCACGAAACCAGAGGCAGGCCTCAGAGGAAGGTATTTGCTACATGTTTAAAAACAATTGCCAGAGAGGTAGAGAAGAGCCAGGCAAGTACTAATTCCTTCTAAGTACAGCTACAGCATGAGCCCAAGAACTACCCTTTCTGTCTCACCTGCAGCTCCTGGACAGATTAGCCTGCAGATCCCTAGCTTGGAATCAGCTACAGCACATGCTCAGAGAACCAGGAATATCAGGAAGGGGGTTGTTTTGAGAAATTGGAAGGAAAGCAAACTTGAGGACTACCTGAAAACGGGAAATGACAGCAGGTATGGTGGAGCAAGCCTACATCATGGAAAGGTATTTGTTGAATGGTAGACTAGAGGGGGGAGCACACAAATGCACAGAGGCATATTTCAGTAGACCACCTGCTCCCAGAACACGCTGCTAGAACCATTAATTTAATACTAGGAAAAAAACTATAAGTACAATGTGTTTGTCCATAAAAGAACACTACAAAGAGACTGTTATGAATACCTTCAATATCCTCTGCTTCTCCTAAACCAAATTCCTCCAACAGATCTGCAAAACAAATCAGATTCTTTATTAAATACTATCCAGAACGATTACGAAGCTAAACCCAGAACCACATGAAGTAAACACTACCTGATTTCTGCTGCCTTTTTTTAAGAGAGGGTTCATTCATTTCCAAAACAGATTCAGGAGTCTTCAGCTATGAAAGACACAATTCAATGATAAAAAAAAACATATTCAAAGTAACAACATACTATTTACTGAGCAGAACAGATAGGCATTCTGACATGAACAAATACTTACCTGTGAATTGTTGGGTTTCTCCAAAAAGCCTGGGGGTGAAAAATGTTTTGGGAAGTGTTAAGTGGAGGTACCTTTTACTCCATTCAACATCAACTAAGCATCAGTTGCAAGCATTATTTCATTGAGAGTACAATACCTAACATTCAATTTACCTCATCATATAGCATTCATACTAGTACACAAGAACTGGACAATCCATACTTCCCAATGTGCATCTCTGATTTAAAAAATTAATAATCACAGAACTAGAAGAATTCACGTGAAGCAGTAAGTTCATGCTCATTAACAGAACAAGATCAAAATATTTAGTCCTTTTCAGGAGCTGAATCCTGATTTTTAAAAGGATCATTTAAAAAGCCAAAGCTGGTCTGCTGTAGAGAACGATAAAACAGTCCAACATCACTATGACTATGATTATCCTACAAGCGTTTAATGTTGAGGAGTATTTTCCCTCCCATTGATGGGACAAAGAAAGCATAGGTGCAGATGCAGAAGTCTCATACATGTGTCATTCAATGAGGTAAAATCAAGCTAGTTCAACAGTTTGTTCTGGTTCAGCTTGCAAGGAAAGAAAAGAAACAAATGTTGTTTGGCTGTAATCTCCATTTATACCATAGCTGCAAATACTTTTTTTTTTTTTAATTTTTGTACAACATTAAATCATTTCCAAACCCACACAACCTTCTGGCCCACCTGTATTTCTCAAAAACTCTGCTTTAGTCATCTTACAGTTTGAGTCCTCTCATGAAAGAACATGAAATGTTCCTAAGAACGGCTCCACAGCAAAATTTTTATACTTTAAAAAAAATCATTAAAAAATAATCAGTATTTGATTTCAGTAAACTTGGTGGTCTAGCAGTACAGATGTATCTTAGAAATATTACCACAATCACCTTTTACCCCCTTTCCACACTGACTTTAAACTTATCTTAGTAGAATCATACAAAGCAGACTTCCCTGACAACTACTCAACAAGCAGATTTACAAGCTCCCAGGAGCCTGTAAAGTTCTGCTTCCAACTTACTAAACTAAAACTGGATTAGCTTCTTCAGCTATTCTATTGTACCTATACAACAAGCAGGATTGACAAACCGTTTGTTACAGTAGAAATCCTTCAGAAAAGTTCTGCTCCAATAGCCTAACTTCCCTATCATCCTATGCTCAAGATGCTCAAGAGAGTGTCACAAGCTACAGCCAGAAACCCCTAGCAGCAAAACCTGATCTTTTAGTCACATTTTAGCTCCCAGGCAAAGCACAACAGAAAGCTATCAAAAATTACGCTAGGCAAAAAAAATGCTTAGCCTGATCATCTTTCTTCTCCTGCATTATCATCCAAGAACCTTTAAATGTTCAGACCCGTCAGTCCTAAACCACATACACTTCCCTCACTATGCAACAAGAACCTGAATCCAAAAAAATACAAACATGTCCAGTGAACACGCATAATACAAACAAGACAACTTCCTTTACAAACTGGCCAGCTAGTGCTGTGATAACTGGTGTTAATTAACAAATACTAAGTACTTCATTGCTATAGCACACACACACATAATGACAGCACTCGTAAGACAGACACTGATAAAGGCTCACTTTAGCCTATAAATGCTTAAGGACAAACATTCAGTCCACCAGAAAGTTACCATTGCCGCTCTCCCCTGAAACGATCTGTGAGCATGCTCCACGCGTGTCTGCAACTGCGAGCAACACATCGGACAATGATTTTCCCAGACTCTCAGAATCCGTCTGTATAATTTAAAACACATGCATGAGAATTGGTACAAATGCATTTTCAACTCATTTCTATGCAAAAAGCTCCTGCTAACCCACCTTGCATAGCATGGTATCTAGTATATTAGAGACAGACAAAGCCTTGGCAAGATCCTTGGAAAGGACACATCAAGAAACAGTATATTGGAAAAATCACAGCAGTTGTATGTGTTTTCAGATTTTAGGTAAAAACCTCACAATTCATCTAAACTATTCTGTCATGTTGATAAACCTTGACAAACTGGACAGCTACAAGAGAGAATTAACATGGTAACTGAAGACGTGGGTTGTGAACAAATAACTGCAGGTCTGTGATGATCCAACTTTTGTACTGAACTTGTACCTGACGTTCAAGTTTGTGCTTAGGTTCCCCAGGCATGCGCAGTGATGAGCAAACATGTTGCTAGTCCCAATCGCAAGGGCTACTTGGGCTGAACAAAGACTAGCAAGGCAAAGCTTAGAGAAATTAAGGTTACTTACAAAAAAAAAATTTAGTCTTGTACAGTGGGGAAGAGTTAATTTTTCCTCACAAAAGCCAGAGAGGGTTTGCAACAGACCCTGCTCATTTTCTTCTAGCCCACTATCACAGACAGAAAGAACTAAAAGGGCAAACACAGACAGCATGTGTGGTATCTCTCTTGAACATGACTTTCAAAACAGGAGAGAGGATTCAGAAGCAGCTAATCGTCTAGGTTATAGACCCTAAGGGCAATCACTGACCAAGTCAGTAGAATAGAGCTGTATGGTAAAAAAACAACAATCCTGCCAGCAGCTGTGAAAAGCTCAGAGTATTTTAAGCAACAAGAAACTTCACTGCTTCAATACTACACCAGAAACTAAACTCAAAGGCCAGTTGCTATGAGACCCAAGTTGTTGGTTTGGCCCAACTTCATCCCAATCCTAACTGATCAGCTGGCCTAGATCAGCAGTATTTCAAGGGCCCCCAATTACAAACACATGGCAGAAGCAGGAAAAGAGGAAATAAGCCTCATCAAGGAGGGCCCAAGTCAAAAGTAAGCTCTCAAGTGTTTCTGGATCTTACTCCTACCCTCCCCACCCTCCTTTGGTGGGAAGCACTATGTCCTTCACAGAAAGCACCTCAGAATCCCAGGGAGATTCGACATCTTCCTCTTCCTCTGCTCCCACTGCTGGCAGGGTACCTACAAATAAAGGAGAAGTGAGACACTGAGTGTTAATATTTCACTCTGCTTTTCCCCATCAGGCAACCCCTGCATCCAAAAGACGCACAGTGGTTCTGCTGCTGAGGGCAAACTAAGAAGTGAGTGTTATTCAAAGGTTTCTTCACACCCAGCCACATCATGTTTTTTCCTTTACATTGCCACCTCCTCTTGCCTCCTTTCCAGCAGAAGATGGATATTCACAACAGCAGACACAGCTACAAGCCATACCCAACACACGTTTGGGTAACATTTAGGAAGACACTCTAGCACACTGCAGTCCTGTGGTATACAGAGTTTAGATCACCGGCTCTCCCGTCTACAGCTCCAGTAATTTGGCATTTTACTACCACCTTCCACTGTGCAGGAGGTACCGTAGAAATACTATCCACAACATGCTTACACTAGCATCACTAAAATTGCCAAGCAACAATGCTCTTTTTCTAGTGCCACCAGGAAAAATCTTCCTTGACAGAGAGTTGTTACTCTGCACCCTCCCAGAAGCTAAACATCTAAGCACTGCCATTTAAAAACGGAGGCGCATAGCTCAAACACTCACCCCAAACACACAAGAGCCGTTTCTGTCTCAGATGGTTAACACCCAAATCTCTCCTCTACCAGATGAACGTAAGGCTTGGGCTCAGTGGATTCCTGGCCAGATTAGACTATCTTCATTTCTTTTTTTTAAGCTACCATTAGGTAAAACTGATTCAGGATTCACTTGTGTGGAGACATGGACATATAGGGGGAAGGAGCTGGAAAGCACTGAGGGCACCCATCCCAGAAGCAGGCAACTGCTGGTTCCAGCCTGGGCTCTGACTACTTACACTATGCCAAATGTATGCTTACCGTAAAATAAACAGAGACAGAAGAGCATGTGTAGGCACACTTGAATACAGCAGGTTCTCCTAGGCCCCCTGCGTAGCATTTGATCATCAGCTGCACATGCTCTGGTAACATTTACCACACCAAGCTACTCTCTAGAGACAGACAACAGAAACAGTGCCTTCTCCTGCTCCGAGACCTGAGGTGAGTATCAAAGTGCTCAACTCTGACCGAGCTGGTAATGCTTTCAAGCACACACAAGTGTGGCACTGGAGAGAAACTGGACAAGGTGTGGCGCTGGCACAGAACAGCTTTGTCTCAGCTTGAGAGGGGCTTTCCCAGGCTTCAGCCAAGAGCAATCACAGCTTTTCAGTCTGACAGTAAGGGCCAGAAAGGGGACTATACTGTCACACACAAGAAACTCTAGTCCTCCTTCTCTTTGTCATCCGTGCATTTTGTTCAGACCACTTCAGGGAGAACACAGCAACAAAAGCAAGAATGGCACTTGCTTCACACAGCATCATTTGGAATCCAATGCCACAATTTCAGTTCTTCAAGAGTGAAAAGGAACAACAGCTGCTTTCCTTCTCTGCCAATGTCTGCTAGGATTCACAGGCAAGGGAAAATTTGCTACCTCAGAAGTCAATCACCATTTTATTAGTGCACCATTTACTGTGCATTAATATTTATAGAGGAGGAACTGGGATCAGTATTTACTAACTCACTTCTCTCACCAGCATCGTCTTTTGAAGCATTGTGGGCTTGATGGCTATTATTACAAATTGAATTTTTCACACCCTCACCAAATGCAGTTTGTAGCTCTTCACCACTGTCTTCCTTTTCCTGCTCCTCCTCCTCTTCTTCCTGTTCAGGTGAGTCTTCCTAAAAGACATTGACCAAAACAGCTGAAAGAACAGAAACAAGCATCTTCTTCGCTATCCACTGACAACTTGAAAAATACTTTTCTTGTGTAAGACAAGAGGGAAACTGTTGAGCTCTGTTTTACAAGGCCTTCAGCTTTTCCATGTGAATCTATAGGAGTAGACAGCAATGCCTAATGTCGCAAGTCTCACCCCTGGTTCTGCAAAGCCCCTGAGAAGAACTTCCTCATGTCAGTATACTAGCTTCATTAAAGTTACATCACTCCGGGACACATTTCTTCTTTTCCCCTGCGTTGCTCCAAGGAAAATCACTAGCTTCCTGCTATTCAAACTTCTTTTTGTTTCCTCACTTTCAGCCATCACATAATGAATTTTACTAAATGGCAGTGAATTTTCACAGATAAGATCTGTCCGTACAATTCAGAAAAATTTAACTGATTCCAGAAAAAAGTCTATTGCCTATTCTTTGTCCTGCAAAACCACTGTAACTAACAGAAAAAATTATTGAAAATACTGCCTGATATTATAATACCCAAGAAATTGCTTTGGTTAGGAGTAAGACATTTTCTAATAACAAAAATGGATGGTCAAAAGATGGATTTAAGTGAATCATAGAATAGTAAAGGTTGGAATGGACCTTAAAGATCATCTGGTTCCAACCCCCCTGCCATGAGCACGGACATCTTCCACCAGACCAGGTTGCTCAGAGCTCCATCCAACCTGGCCCTGAACACTGCCAGGGAGGGGGCAGCCACAGCTTCCCTGGCCAGCCTGGTCCATTGTTTCACCACCCTCATGGTGAAGAATTTCTTCCTAATATCTCATTTAAATCTGCCCACTTTTAGTTTACAGCCGTTCCCCTTGTCCTATCACTACACACCCTTGTGAAAAGTCCCTCTCCATCCTTCCTGCCAGCCCTTTCAGAACAAGTATTAAGAGAAATCCGGTTTACCATTTGGTTCTTACCTATACTACCCTTAGAAAATACCCTTGTGATTGAATCCTCCCTACATACTTACTTCGGTGCTTGAGTGAAATGCTGCTCTTAAATTTTCTTGACGCCTATTTAAGCGCAAGTTTTCACTTTCTTGTTTCAGTGCTTCGCAAACTTTATCATCTACTTCTTCATATTGCTCTTCTCCAGTATCTTCATCATCCACACGTTCAAGAACAACAGAATTCAGTCTTTGACTTCCAAGCTCTGGGTTTTTTGCTGCTGACAAAGAATCATTACCACTTTCAAAGCCACTGCCAAAGCTTGACTTTTTCTCCTTTTGACAGCCATCTGAGAGAGGCTGCGGTATCTCTTTTCTCCAGTCTGAAATTTCGCAGCCTGCAAAACAGGAGTCAGCATTTCTGTGAAACTTCTCCTGAACAATGCTTTTCCTGTTCCGGCTTTCTTGTGTATCTTGCAAATTATTTAGATTTTGAAAAACAGCTTGTTTTGGTACTGACTTGCAAGATACTTCATTATTCATTACCTTTGGAGACATGGCAGTTATATTTTCTTGCAACCTTTCGTAACACCCAGCTATGAAAGACACAGGAGTATCAACAGATTCCTCCACCTTTTCATCAAGTTCTTTACTTATTTTATGATCATCATCACAGACATCTCCAGTTCCACACTGAGATTCTCCTTCATACTTACTGTTACTAAAATAGTCCAATTTCTGATTAATGTCCCCTTTAGGTTCTGTTTTTTCTCCCTGCTCCTCTTTCAGTATGTTATTAGACTGAGTTTCTTCATCTTCCAGATCTTCCTCCTCCTTTTCATCTTGAGTAAGGTCTTCATCGTCCTCTTCTTCTTCCTCTTCCTCCTCACAATCTTCATCATCTCCATTGTCACCTTCATCATCATCTTCCTCCTCCTCCAATTCTTCTTCCTCCAGGTTGCTTGCATCTGAGACATCCTGAATCAACAGTTCTCCACATTCTCCTTTGTTCAGGTTCTCATCTGTTGGGGTTCTTTGTTTGAGGCTTTGTTTTGGTGACTTCGGACTTTCAATTCTAGAACCATCACCACCATCTTAAAGCACAAGAAAAACGCATGTGAACGAAAGAAGTTATGTAAATAGCAACAGGCACGTTACCAGATTAACGCACAGGAGAGGAATCATCTGAGAGTGTCTTGAAAAGGAGCCAGACAAGGGATGGGCAGGATGGATGTTTGAATGTTGTTTCCAAGGATGGGGCATCTACTACCTCTCTGGGCAGCCTGTGCCAGTGTTTCACCACCCTCACTGTCAAAATTTTCTTCCTTACATCCAGTCTAAACTTACCCTCTCTCAGTTTAAAGCCATTACCCCTTGTCCTATCACTACAGGCCCTGCTGCTAAAAAGTCTGTCCCCATCTTTCTTATAAGCCCCCTTTAAGTACTGGAAGGCTGCAATAAGGTTTCCTGAAGCCTTCTCTTCTCCAGTCTGAACAGCCCCACTCTCTCAGCCTTTCCTCACAGCAGAGGTGTTCCACCCCTCTGATCATCTTTATGGCTCTCCTCTGGACCTGCTCCAACAGCTCCATGTCTTTCCTGTGCTGAGGGCTCCAGAGCTGGATGCAGGACTCCAGGTGGGGTCTTACCAGAGCAGAGCAGAGGGGCAGAATCCCCTCCATTGTACAGCAAGACATCTATGACTTGGTCGCCATCACAGAAACACTGTGGGATGACTCTTATGACTGGAGTGCTGCGATGCATGGCTATAAACTCTTTAGCAGGGACAGGCGAGGAAAGAGAGGCAGTGGGGTGGCGCTGTATGTTAGGGACTGCTTTGGTTGTATAGAGCTCAACAATTGTGATGACAAGGTTGAATGCTTATGGGTAAAGATGAGGGGGAAAGCCAACAAGGCAGACATCCTGGTGGGGGTCTGTTACAGACCACCCAACCAGGATGAAGAGGCAGATGAAGTTTTCTGTAAGAGGCTGGCAGAAGTCTCACAATCGCTAGACCTTGTTCTGGTGGAGGACTTCAACTTACTAGACATCTGCTGGAAATAAAACACAGCAGAGAGGAAGCAGTCTAGGAGGTTCCTGGAGTGTGTGGAAGACAACTTCCCGACGCAGCTGGTAACTGAGCCTACCACGGGAAGTGCCTCGCTAGACCTGCTGCTTACTAACAGAGAAGGACTGGTGGGAGATGTGGTGGTCGGAGGCTGTCTTGGGCATAGTGACCATGAAATTATAGAGTTCTTGGTTCAAAGTGAAGAGGGGGGCCAACAAAACCACCACCATGGACTTCTGGAGGGCAGACTTTGGCCTGTTCAGTATGCTGGTTGAGAGAGTCCCTTGGGAGAGAGTTCTGAAGGGCAAAGGGGTCCAGGCAGGCTGGACATTCTTCAAGCAGGAAGTCTTAAAGGCACAGGAGAAGGCTGTCCCCATGTGCCACAAGAACAACCGGCAGGGAAGATGACCAGCCTGGCTGAACAAGGAGCTCTTGCTGGGACTCAGGAAAAAAAAAAAAAGAAGGGTCTACCACCTATGGAAAAAAGGGCAGGCAACTCAAGGAGTACAGGGGTCTCGTTAGTTCATGCAGAGAGGAAATTAGAAAGGCAAAAGCCCAGCTAGAACTCCGGCTGGCCACTGTTGTAAGGGACAATAAAAAATGTTTTTACAAATACATCAACAACAAAAAGAGGGCCAATGAGAGTCTCTATCCCTTATTGGACGCGAGGGGGAATATTGTCAACAAGGATGAGGAAAAGGCCGAGGTACTTAATGCCTTCTTCACCTCAGTCTTTAATAGTCAGACCAGTTATTCTCAGGACAGTCAGCCCCCAGTGCTGGAAGGTAGGGTAGGAATGTGGAACAAACCTCCCATAATCCAGGAGGAAGCAGTTAATGACCTGCTATGCCACCTGGACACTTACAAGTCTATGGGGCCAGGCGGGATCCAGCCAAGAGTGCGGGAGGAACTGACAGAGGAGCTGGCCAAACCACTCTCCATCATCTATCGGCAGTCCTGGCTAACAGGGGAGGTCCCAGATGATTGGAGGATAGCCAATGTAACACCCATCTACAAGAAAGGCTGGAAGGAGGATCCTGGGAACTATAGGCCTATCAGCCTGACCTCAGTGCCAGGGAAGATTATGGAGCGGTTCATCTTGAGTGCGCTCACTGGGCATGTGAAGGACAACCAGGGGATCAGGCCCAGCCAGCATGGGTTCATGAAAGGCAGGTCCTGCACTTGACCAACCTCGATCTCCTTCTATGACCAGGAGACCTGCCTAGTGGATGAAGGAAAGGCTGTGGATGTTATCTACCTGGACTTTAGTAAGGCCTTTGACACTGTTCCCCACACTATCCTCCTGGAGAAACTAGCTGCCCATGGTTTGGACGGGTGTACTCTTCGCTGGACAAAGAACTGGCTGAATGGCTGAGTGCAGATAGTGGTGGTGAATGGAGTTAAATTCAGCTGGTGGCTGGTCACAAGTGGTGTTCCCCAAGGCTCATTTTTGGGTCTGGTCTTGTTTAATATCTTTATCAATGATATGGATGAGGAAAATGAATACTCCCTCAGTAAGTTTGCAGATGACACCAAGTTGGGCAGGAGCATTGATCTGCTTGAGGGTAGGAAGGCTTTACAGAGGGATCTGGACAGACTGGATTGATGGGCTGAGGTCAGCTGTATGAGTTTCAACAAGGCCAAATGCCGGGTCCTGCACTTGGGTCACAACAACCCCATGCAACACTACAGGCTTCGGGAGGAGTGGCTGGAAGCTGCCCAGCAGAAAAGGATCTTGGAGTGTTGGTTGACAGCTGGCTGAACATGAGCCAGCAGTGTGCCCAGGTGGCCAAGAAGGCCAACGGCATCTTGGCTTCCATCAGGAATAGTGTGGCCAGCAGGAGTAGGGAGGTGATCGTGCCCCTGGACTTGGCACTGGTGAGACCGCACCTCGAGTACTGTGTTCAGTTTTGGACTCCTCACTACATGAAAGACATTGAGTTGCTAGAGCGTGTCCAGAGAAGGGCAACGAGGTTGGTGAAGGGTCTAGAGAACAAGTCTTATGAGGAGCGGCTGAAGGAACTGGAGCTGTTTAGTTATGAGAAGAGAAGGCTGAGGGGGAACCTTATTGCTCTCTACAACTACCTGAAAGGAGGTTGTAGTGAGGCAGGTGTTGGTCTCTTTTCCCAGGTATCTAGCGATCACCCAAGAGGCAATGGCCTCAAGTTGCACCAGGGGAGGTTTAGATTAGATATTAGGAAAAATTTCTTTACTGAAAGAGTGGTCAGGCATTGGAACAGGCTGCCCAGGGAGGTGGTGGAGTT
>Ga0065711_1041652_pt1 | contig 15982 bp, 8 predicted proteins | sample Hoacrofraction12_FD_59098 | JGI IMG/M metagenome (GOLD analysis project Ga0065711, IMG submission 59098) | Hoatzin crop microbial communities from Cojedes, Venezuela - Epithelial fraction 12 v2 (version 2) | ecosystem: Host-associated > Birds > Digestive system > Esophagus > Crop | place...
GTCCTGTGCAGCCTGCTGTAGGTGACCCTGCTTCGGCAGGAGGGCTGGACTAGATGACCCACAGAGGTCCCTTCCAACCCCTACCATCTGTGATTCTGTCATTCTGTAATCATAAACACAGGCCTTTTTCTGCACTCCACTCCTACCATTAGCTCCGTAAAACTATAAACACTAGGTGTTAACAACTTTGGAATGGACACCGTTTGAACAATATGCAGCCAGCTTCAGAAAAATGCAGTTAGTTAGAAGAACTTACCTGAAAGGAAAAATCACTAAAGAGAATTGGTTTTGTTTTAACCAAAACAAGGAGTAGAGGTGTTGGAAAGATTTCCAGCACGCAAAAGGTATTATTTAGAAATCAGAATTTGAAAAAAAAAAATACATCAAACCGACTGACAAAAAAACAAAACAACAAACTCAAAGCCACTGCCCAAAGAAAACATAGTATGCTAAAATTTCAGCTTGCCTTTGCATGTGACATTTACAGATTGTGCCACACATTTCTATGCATAAGATGTTAGATGAAACAGTCCAAGTCAGAGACATACAATAGATATATTTTTTCCTCGGATTAAGAGAATTATATCCAAATACCATCTATTGATGAAGACATTTTAGATTAAGGAGATAATTCCGGATTAATAGGACACTAAAAGACAGCCTTGTAAGACTAATTGCATTTCTGTGTCTTTGATCTTCACACAGAGGTGCACACCCGCAGATAACCAAGCCCCTTCTGAAACACAATCATTGAACCGATTCTATCCTAATTAAGTAACTTCCCTATTAGTATTCTCTGAAATGATCCTTCCTATTATGTTTAAGTGTATACCTTTCTTATTTTATCTGAGTTTTGTTTGTTTGTTTATGTTCATTCTGTATTCATGTGAATGTGCTAAGGAGGCAGCTGTGTAGTTAGTTTCTTTCAGTTAGCCTGTGCAGCATCATCAAGATACCTTATCAATTTCTCTTTCTCTGTTTCTAGGAAAGCCTGCTCCCTTTGGGGTGGTCTCTTTGAACTCTCCTGAAGTTGCTGCTAATGTCTGAGAATGCACAGCTGTAGGATTCCTGCTGTTCAGCCTTACAGGGATATTTGTCACAAGGTAAAATGCAATAGCCCTCCAAGGCCCTTGACTGTCCTCCAAGCAGTCTTTCCTTCCTAATTCTTTGCATTTGTCAAATACGAAGTTCTTTTACATTAATGTTTCCCTCCTGTCAAGAGGCAACTTTAGGACAACTGAGGAGAATGAAAAAGTTTAATTTCTACTACCACAGAAAACTGAGGAAGTGACTAATTATCTCAGCAGATAGTCTGCTCATATACTCACGCAGATTTCAAAAGTATCTCAGAGGGAGAGCTCGGAGCCAGAGTAGAAGATGGGCAAGAGGCAAGTGACCAGTGTGGATCAAAAGCCAATCCACAGCAGAACCTGGGAGAGAAGAAGACAGCACCTGGCCACTCAGTCACCTCATAACTGCAGGAGTAGTGTATTTTCATAAAGTCCATCTAGAAAAAAGTTAAAATTATCCCGAAAATGATGAAGTTTTTCCCCTATCATCTACCTAATGTAGCAAACAAATTCTCCAACACGCTTTATGAAAGAATTCAAAGTATTCCAGGCAGGCTAGATGTCATCTCTCAAATGTTACATGCTCTGGACTGTCCAGCCTTTATTCTCCCTTACTAATCTTACATAATTAGCTTATGTAATTTTCCAAAAAGATTAATAATTTCTTAGCAAAGGGCTTCAGATGAAGGAAAAGAACAGTTCAATCAATACCAATGCTTTAGTAGTTATGCAAAATACATGTTTCTACAAAAATGGCTGCAAAACCACATAATGTTTCTTTAATAGCATTTACTGTGACTCTGTACAGATGTAAAAGATTTTTCTAAATGGAGATTCAGGGTTTTGTGTCTACATTTTATCAAACTCGACACCGTTCTGATTTTTTCAAAATGGTTTTTATCTTTGTAAGAACTTGTTACTTTCCGCTTTTCCCCTAAGAATGCAGGACCAGTGCCTGGGAATTCTGAAATAAAAAGTTCCCCTTTGGTAACAATGAGTCCCCAGGTCAGACTTTCCAAGAAAAGTGTGTGTGAAGGATGACTTTACACATGTAAAATTGTGGGGGTTTTCCTTTATACTCGTGGTACTGTGGAGTTTTAGAGTTCATCTTTTACATTTGTAGCCTAATGAAAATGTTTCTAAAAACGGAATAGGCCATGGTGCAAACAACTGAAGCTTTGAGATATTAACAAAGAATCACTTTGTCGTCCAAGTTTTTTCAAATATGAAAAGGACTATTTTTACTCAGAGAAGTCAGTAGAGGGAAAAGCAAGGCTGGTTAAATAAATTTTAGGATATACAGCAAAAACTAAAGGAACTAGTCTTCTACTTGCCAACAATTTAGATTGATAACCATGCTTTTCTTTCACTCACCTTTCCTTTGAGGAGCAAAATATAAGCAGTAATACGGAATAATCATAAAAATACTTCTCGGTCTACAGTTTCACTCTGACTCTTCCCACAACACTTCTTTTGGTTTCCTTTATGGTTTTGAACATGGAGACCTCTGCAGCTTTGGCAAAAATTTGCATAGAAAAACATGGTCACTGGTTGCCAGAATAACAGCATCTCTGGACAAATCTACCTACATTTCGTCCTTAGGCTGGGACTGAAGCTGCTCTGCCCACCTCATGGCCCAGCCCTTACTTTGTTTGAAGTCCAGGGCACGTAAGAGAGACTGTTCTAGATTTTATTATCTCAAAATTTTTGAAGTTTTTACGAAAATGTTCTAGAACCCATAGCTGAGAAAAATTAGAATAAATATAAATACTATGATCAATTAAGTATGCAAAAAAAAAGAATTTTTGAGCAACTGTATAAGTCCTAACCATGAAGTTGCTTCCCGCACTTCAGCGATGAAAAATCATTATGACGTTACTCTTTTTAGATACCTCACCTGTTTCTTCATAGTCCTGCTCATCTTCTTTATGTACCTAGCAAACTATTAAAAATCATACTGCCATGTATTTGCCTGCTGTCTATACAGAAAGCAGTGCTGTTGATTAGTATTTTTATAGTACTCAGAAAACCCTTTCTGGCCTAGCCAGGCTACAGGACAATTTCAGAGCAGATTGAGCATTGCTGTGTTGTTCCTTCAAGCACAAAAAAGCTCTGAATACTATTCCTTGTGACTAGGATTTCATGGCAAAGTTACTTAGCAATGGTGTGGGAAGTTTTTCTGTTGCAACCAAAAATTGCCATGCCAGCTGAAGGTACACAGCCAGTATTTGTTAGAGGTTTGGGAATTGTTCCTTTTCCCTTGTTTTCTCTTACTAGATGAAGCCCTTAACCACTTTGAAAACAGAGCCATGATAACATCACTGAAACAGTGACTTGAGAACACCTGTAAACACCACCAAAACTGTATTGACCTCTCAAAGATCTGGGCGGGGAAGATTTTCCCCCAGGCAAGCAAGGAAAGCCAGAAGTCGCGTAGAGTACACACATTAGCCTTTGGAATCACCCAGAGACACATCCACCTCTTGGGGCCCGCAGTAATCCTCCCTTCTTGTCTCAAGGAACATTAAATGCAGTCTCCCACGGTGGCCAAAAGGGGCTGTGCTAGGAGAGCGAGAAGGTGGAGCTACCATTGAGCAAGAGCAATCTGAGAGTGCCTCCAGTTAACACTACTTCAGAAGATACTCACCGACCCTGCTGACCGACGAGGCAACACAGACCAGGTGCTGTTGCCCTGTGCTACAAGGAGCTTTCAACACTCACCCAAAGCTCTCCTGCCCATGCAAGGCACATGGAGCTGAAGGAGACCACCTGTGATCACTCAGGAGTGCACAATTTCGCCTTCCAGGTAAGCATGGTTTGCTTTGCTTTGTGGTGAAGAGGAAGGACTTAGAAACAATGAAAAATGCTTATTTTGGTCCCTGAACAAAGAAAAAGCAATATCAGCTCTCTGCTTGCAGTTATTTTATGATACCCCACATGTTTTGCACTGATACGCTGCCAAAGTACAAGAGTCTGGTGTAAAAAGCTGGAGCACAATGGACACATTCAGGAGTAGGCTCTGCTTATTGCCTTCATATGCTGCCTGGTATACTGCTATCTTTGAAAAGTGTCCTGACTCAGTAGTAGTTTATAGGCTGACGGGTCTCACAACTAGCTCATCCAGCTCAGTCAGGTGCTGCTTTTTCCTGAGAATAGGTAATTCACAGTTCTGTTGAAGAGGAGGTCATCATTATTCAGAAGACACATAATCTCATCAAAGCAGTGGATAGGAATCACATGAGAAAAAAAATCATGTCACCACACTGGGGCATATCTTCTTTCTTCCATGCATAAAATACGTGCGATTGTCTTGTTCTGCTCCCAAGAAGAGCACAGAGAGGAGGGAAGGAGCCAACCCAGAAGGTTCTGCGCATTGTGCGCATAAGGTAATGTTAACAGCCATTTTAAAAATGCAGATTTCAAAAGTGGAAGCACCAAAAAAGCTGTTAACTAGTTAGTTATCGTTTCTCAGGACCCATCATCCTTATGCTTTCACAGTAATTAGAACAGGGACAAACAGAAACTTGCAAACCAACAGCCAGGCCGGTTCATTGTACTTGTTGCTGAAGGTAAAACTGGTCCGGGAGAGGCAGTGGCTCTAACGAGTGCTGTGTTAGCAAAGTACCCCTTGCTCTCCTCCTGCCGTCTCTGATCCTTACGCTGCCCCCGAGCTCAGCTAGCAGGAATGGTAGCACGTAGTGGGTGTGAGTGTCAGCCGACGCTGTCCAAACAACACAGAAAGGTCTTTGTAGGTGTTAAGCATGTGGAATATCATGCAACACCAGTGCCATCCAAACACTCTGTATATTTATTCATTGGACTATAGAAACAGAAAAGCAATAGATTAATTTGAGGATCTGCCGGTTGGGGAATATTTGTGGAGCATAAGGGAGTTAGGGTCAAGTACCTACTCCAGTCAATAGCTAGTAATTCACACTAAGTGGGACAGCTTCAAGGGGAGACAGATAACTCTCTTAAAACATGATAGCCCAGTTGTTAGGGCATTCTCTTGAGTAATCAGAGCACCTCAACGCATCTGTGCTTCAGAGCAGATAGATGAGCAATTTGAACCTGGGTCTCCCTCAGTTCAAGTGAATGAGGTAAGAGAGCACTTCATCCTGGCTGCATTTTCACAGAAAATGTGCACTTAAGATAGTGCAGTCAGCTTCCAAAGTCTGTGATTACAAACTCATGAAGGAGAGAACTCCCTCCCTAACTGCGGAAGCTGGGTGCCCAACACTTGTGAATGATCTAAGCTGAAAAACACTTCTTTCCTCAGCTGTCTCCGTGGAGCACAGTACAGCGACTTGGGTTAATTCTCTGCATAACACAGCTAGCTCACCTGGATAACATGCAGGGAACCCAGGTTCTTCCTTTCCTGGCCATTGCAGAGGTTTGCAAGAGCCTACAAATCCCCTCTGATTTAAATAATTCAAACGCCACATCCCAGAGACTGTCCAACTGTGAAGCCTGGGTCCTGAGTCAGGTTTTCTGGTTACTTTTGTTTTTCCTGGAACACCAGACAGTGTTCACATTTACATTTACACTGTCTATCTCTGACTCAACATATGTCACTCCCTAGAGAAAACAAGATACAGAAGGAAACAGGTAAACTTCTGCATATAGAAAAATAAATCACATCACAGTAGAAGCTGCTGAGAAGAAAATAATCTCGTTTCCTATTTTCTTGTATTTGAGCTTTTCTCGCACAAAGAGTGAATAGTTCTCTTCCTCCAAGATACAGTTTCTTCTAGTCTCAAGCACTGAGTGTCTTCCCTAAATCGCAAAATAAAAAACTGTTCTGGAAAGGGATCAATTTAAGCCTTTTTAAGTAGTACCATCGGATGGAGTTGAGCCATTCAATGATTAACACGTGAAGGGATAGGAAAAAGAAGACAGGGACAAAGTAAACCCAGGTTAGGTATTTTATTTTATAAAGTAAATTAATTAAGAAAACAGCTCTCAACATAATACAAAGGAGCTCAAGGCTAACAAGTGATGGATGAAGGATATATCAGAGCTTTATTATGTCAGGAATGAGAGGCGTTGTGCCTTCTTTTGTGAAGGTACTCTAACAGGATGAAAAGGTTGTAATACAGAGTAACTGGTCATACAAATGGTCAAAAGGGGATAACTATTTGAGCTCTTCTCAATTTCATATTGGCTGTTGATACTAAAACACATACATCCTTCTGTACTGTGATAGGATTTTCACTGAATCACAGAAGCATTAAACTTTTCAAGCTGTAGTAGACCCTCAGAAATCACTTAACCAATGTTAACTTTCAGAGAGAGCATGCACCCATGTAGCATAAACTATTACCACCATCAGTTACGTTTTAAATAATGCATTATCCTGCAAAATAGCAGCTACTTCTTTTGTATACTACACAGATTCTACTTGAGCTGTTTATAGGCATAGCAGCAAAAAATGCAGGTCCTGCTTTATTGCCTTGTGATAATGCCAGTACCTGGGAGACCCAGAAGCAACTTCTTACCTCATTAACAGTACAAAACTGTCTCAAAAGGAAGCAGACAACAAAACCCTAATATACAGCTCTGCTGTGTCTCTCATTCTCTCTCTCTCTTTGGTATTAGGGACATCTCGGTTACTAACAGCCATTTGGGTGTATTACAATGAGTAAGCCTCTTGTATTGGTTTTAAGAAGATACATAGCTTTGCCCACACTGCTAGTCTTCCCGAGCATGCTCCTACCCTTCAGTGGAACATATCCTTAATAAAACCCCAATGTAGTTGTTAAGACCTACATGCTGAAGTTAACTGCTTTGGATATTACCTAGTAGCTAGAATCAACAGATTGCTGCACTGTTTATACCAAGACATTCAGGTTTTTAGTATTTTTTTTCCTCTTAAATATGTAATTCAATTTAAGGAACCTAAATCATTATCATAATAGTCTCATCGCTTTTCAGAAGATTGTCCATGGTAAGTGTCTGCATGCCAATGTAATACATTCTGTATCTTTATCTACAATAATGTAATACATAATATATAGACACTCTACTGTGTCTCTTGCATTCAGTATGGTTAACTTCTCTCTCATGGCACTGGCTGGAGGATCGCTACAGTTGCCCACAGAACTTTCTGCTCAGAAACCTTGAAACACCAACAGTATAATCCTAAAACTGAGACCAGATTTACCTAGCTTGTGTTTAGCCCTCATTTAAGAGGCAAAGGTTTTACCTGATCAGTCCTGATGATTCAGATCTCTGCTAATCATGACATTAAAGAACAAGTCACACTTATTCCTCAGTGATTGATGAGAGCTGGCTCATAAAAAGGAATGGTAGGTGGAATGAAAAAAATCCTTGACTTTTAAAAGGAGCTCAGAGGTAAATGCAAAATAAATACAATGCAAAGGGAAGATAACAGCTAATAAATATTTATTGTTCACTGGTGTCGTATTGTCAGCCTTATGATGCATTGAGCAGTCGGTGCTGTTTCTGTAGCAGAGTACACCATGCTCTTAGGAAGCTGATTTGAGGAAGGATCTCCTTTAAAATTCTGCCTTTTACTCGTGCTACGTAAGGACATTGTTGCTGTCATAATATATGCAGCTTTTGTACTCCATTTCATTCAAACAAACTTGTAACATGTCCTAAAAAATGTCTTTTTGTTCTGTGTTTATTGTCATTCCCCTCAGCTTCCTAGATACTCTTGTCTCGTTTGTTAATTAAGACTACAGGCGCTATTAAGCATTTACATTTCATGGGCATTGTTGTTGTAATTTCCCTTGGAAATTATGAAGGCATTGCACTGCATAACTCCATCAGATCCAGACAGGAAATTAAGCAGTCCTCTTCCACATTTTCAAGACTTGCTTTCCAAAGCCATGCTTGTTTAAAAAAAAAAATTCAACCATGACATACTATCCCATCTCTTACAGGAAACAGTGAAAGTTAGTCATACTTTCAGGCTCTTTTCTTTTCATGCTAAGTAAATATTCTTTGTAAAAACATTTTTAAGATTCTTGCTCTTGCCATCCTCATTGTGTTCCTGCTTACCATCAGCAGATGTTTTGAATGCCGTAATTGCAGGGGTCGTGCACCTTGTTACCTTCTCAGGAATGTGCCAATATTTTTTTCCTGCTTTGGTTTTTCTGGATTTTGCTTTCTGCCTCTCATACATTTTACTGGCACCGAGAGCAAATGGATTTCCCGTTTCTTTTTTTATGGCCAGCTTGTGTCAGTCTTATCATTTTAACCTGTTTATCCAGCATTTCAGGATACTATCCAAATATCCTACTCAAGACTGACAACTTAAGCCTTTAAAGAAAACACTAATGTACTCAGAGGTGGGTAAGCTGAAGTTACAACCCATTTCAAAACACCTCATGAAGATTTAGCCAGCTGAATTCAAATCTAGCACTATGTGTTTCCTATCTGCTGTCTCTACAGTTCTTTTACTATACTTTAACACATGGATAATGAACAATCATCCCTCCTGCCCTGTATATTGAATTTTTTCATTTGACAGGAATTTATGAATGCTGTGATGATTGATTGAAAAAATTCTTCCTCAATATTAAAAATACATTTTAACTTCTTCTGAATCAGGACACTCTGGCTAGAAAAAGGTAATACACGGAAGGACAACTTAGATGAATGGTTACACTGAATATTAAAAGAACAGCAAAGTTTTGAACTGTAACTCTGATGGCTTTGTTCCTGCTGACTGGATGCAATCTGAAAACCAATGAAATCCAACATGCTAACTTAAAACATTTGCTTTTGAAGCATCTGTTTTCCACTGACTTCCATAGGTACCGTAATTCTAATCTCCAAAGCTAATGTAATGGCCAACCCCTAAACCATAAACAGTTTAAGCAGCTGCCTGGATGCTCTGGTAGCCAATCTGTTTTAATCACTAACTGGCAGAGATGGAAAACCATCTACTGTAGAGTGCAACTCTAGAGAATCAATTCCTAGATGATCTTTAAGATCCCTTCCAACTCAAACCACTTTGTGATTCTCTAATTCTGTGTGCTGTTGTTAAAAGCACAACTGACAGAAGTTAGCGCTTTTTGCAAAACCAATCCTCCCTTGTAAGGCAGGGAGGAGATAGAAGGTCAAAGAATGTGGTTATGCAAAAAGACTTGGCAAGTGAACTGCTCATCTAGAGGGAACTAAACAAACGTTGAAAAAACACTTACTTACAAGTAGAAGATAGCTCCAAGTCCTTGCCTTTTAATCAAATATATTTTCAAGCAGAAAATTCCAGTCAGTAGAAGTACAGCAGAGTGTGAAAACAGAAGTGCAACTGCATAACCCTATTTATATTGTCAACACTCAAAATAGAGGGATAAATTCTGTAATCCTTCAAGTGTGGCACATGGGTCGGGGCAATCCCAAGCACAAATACAGGCTGAGTGGAGAATGGATTGAGAGCAGCCAGCCAAGAAGGACTTGTGGGTACTGGTGGACGAAAAGCTGGACATGACCCAGCAGTGTGCATTCGCAGCTCAGAAGGCCAGCCATACCCTGGGCTGCATCACAAGCAGTGTGGCCAGCAGGTCGAGGGAGGGGATTCTGCCCCACTGCTCCACTCTGATGAGAGCCCACCTGGAGTCCTGCATCCAGCTCTGGAGCCCTCAGCACAGGAAAGACACAGACCTGTTGGAGTGGGTCCAGAGGAGGGCCACAAAAATGGTCAGAGGGATGGAGCACCTGTCTACAAGGAAAGGCTGAAAGAGTTGGCATTGTTCAGCCAGGAGAAGGGAATGCTCTGGGGAGACCTTATAGCAGCCTTCCAGTACCTGAAGGAGACCTACAAAAAAGCTGGAGAGGGACGTATTTCTTCCCTCTGAGGGTGACAGAGCCCTGGAACAGGCTGCCCAGGGAGGTGGTGGAGTCTCCTTCTCTGGAGATATTCAAGACCCGCCTGGACAAGGTCCTCTTCAGCCTACTGTAGGTAACCCTGCTTTGGCAGGAGGGTTGGACTAGATGACCCACAGAGGTCCCTTCCAACCCCTACCATTCTGTGATTCTGTATCATAAGGGCATGGAGCGATAGGGCAAGGCGTAATGTCTTTAAACTGAAAGAGGGTGGATTTAGATTCAATATAAGGAAGAAATTCTTTACTATGAGGGTGGTGAGGCACGGGAACAGGTTGCCCAGAGAAGTTGTAGATACCCTGTCTCGGTGGAAGTGTCCAAGGCCAGGTTGGATGAGGCTTTGAGCAAGCTGGTGTGGTGGAAGGTGTCTCTGCCCATGGCAGGGGGGTTGGAACTAGGTGATTGTTAAGGTCCCTTCTAACCCAAACCATTCTACAATTTTAAAGGGAAAACAATTTTCCCACCCAGGCTTCTCTAATTTGGTTTTAACTTCCTGCTTCCTTATGTCACCACAGATTGAGCAGGTTCAGAAGTGACTCGGCATGTTGCCTGATCTGGACTGTGCTCATAGCATGGTTGTGCTGGCTATAGACCCTAAGGCTTGAACTCCCATTTTCTGTTGCAATGTTTTGGTCTGCAGACATTTCCAGGGAGGTGAAAGAGGTTACTGAGCAAATGAGATAGGAGATTTTCTGCCTGCTTTCCTGCCCATGCTGAGTGCTGAGGTAGCAATCTGCAACAGCAGGTGATAAGCAGACAGACTGACATTTTGGTGAGGAGTTCCTTCAGCAAACTCAGTCTCTAAGCAAACAGGAAAAAGGAATAGGCAGGTTTTGTCACTTGAATATCGCTTTTCTTATGAGAAATTAAGAATTCTTTTTCTTGATGGAGTAGAGTTAAATAACGTGTTTTCACGGAACTAAATAAAAAAATTGTATAAAGGGGAGGATAGAGATTGTACTTGAAGAATCAGCTGTGAAATATATGAATATTACTCAGCTTTATGGCACTCATTCAAAGTCTGTTGTAGTCAACAGAAGTAGTCTTTTACTGAAGTAAACTTGTTATCAACAGTAATTTAACAGTTTCTGCTGAATTTGGAATATGCCAGAAATGTGGTATGATCAGTTGAAATGAGTGCTTTTTATGCTAGCATAAAATAACATAGATCTATCATTTTGCAGTGTGGGCTCTAAATTTAGAGTTCCAGCAATCATGTGATGCTCTTACTAGTTTTCTGTTACATTACTCATACATACATATATTTTAATTACTCTATAACTGAAACTCTTATGTAATTGTTGCAGTTGAGCAGTGGGTTGGGCAAAGTGACTTCTAGAAGTTCCTTCCAACGCAAATTATTCTGTGCTCTGTTGCTTGTAGATAGCAACTCACATGGCTACTGTTTTTCGTATTAGCTTACAAAAGTCTTAAGAAATCTCTACTTCTTCTTGCTCTGCATAAAGCATAGAGATCTTCAAAGGGACTATTACGCGGGGGGGCTGGGGGCATCAGTGACAGAACTGTACCACTCCAACATCACTATGCTGTGTTGTATGGTATTTTTAATATACTATGTCTCAATGTTACAGTTAAGCACTTATTGTGATACTTTTTTATTTGCACTCTGTGGAGTGTTCAGTGGCTGAACTGCAGGGGGCAGTTATGGCAAACTCCTAAGACAGCATGGTTAGAAGGCAAAGAAGTAACAGAGGTGCTTTTTGAAAAAGTAATACCTCCCTCCTAATGAAATGCAAAGATACTCTCCTCTTAGAAGGAACAGAACTGATATATTTGCATCTGCTTTATCAGGCAATAACGCACAGTGAAATGACCATACTGTAACTGCTGCTGTAAGAAACCGCTGAAATATAAAACATTTATATCAATTGTGGATATAAGTTATCTGACATTTCGCTTAAGCAGCTTTCTTACAAAACCAAAATAAGAACCAGCACTTCGATCATTAAAAAGAAACAATGTACCCTTCAAAACATTAAGAAACAAGAAAACTCAGCTTCAGAATAAAAACTTTTTCAGAAGTAGAAATAATGGAGCTGGTTATGGCTGGCTGCAGCTCTCAGTACACTCTGATAAAAAGTATACCAGAGAGAATTAAAGCACTAAAGCTAGCTGCTCTCTTTAAAAATACTCTGAGTGGTTTATTCCAAGAGCAATAGAAGTACGTATTTTTAAAAAACATGCATTTATTGCATATGCATTACCAGATGAAGTGAAGGTCTTAATAATCTGGGGAAGGCCCAAATTGGCCATTTTGCCCTTGGTGAGGAGAAGGGCCAGCCCTTTGTAAACTTGTTGAACCAGTCCTGAAGGAAAGGGCAGCACTGGGAGGACAGGTGAGTTTGGGTCAGGAAAACAGCAGATTCACATTAGTCAAGCATCATCCATGACCAATGCAGCTTTGTGTAATAGTGTGGGGACTTGAACACCCGAGCTCTGTACACTGAGTTTCAGGCTCCTAGGAAAGTAAAACATGAAAACACAGGCGTCAGAGTACGAATCAGTTATTACCGCACATGAGAAAGGCTTTCAGTTTTTGATTTGAACTGATATAATTTCTGGTCTTGTCATGCTCCAGAATGACAGTGAAGGTGTGGAGGTTATAAATCCAAAAGGTCTAGGAGACAATTCACAGAGAATCAAGATTTCACAAAATAAGAAAACTGCACGTACTAATCAGGTATGGTTTTTTCTTTATTTTTTTCTTTTGAATAACCTTATGTAAATTCATAAACCTCAAATTCAGTGTCAGTAATTGGCTGTGATAATACATCCAAGACAGATATTTTAACAAAACCTGAATTTGATTTAAAATTCATAAACTGACAGGGAGGAGAGTTCTGTTCTCAGAAACACGTGAAGGAAAAAACACATAAAATTGACAGATTGTGTAGGATTCAGAAAAATGTTTTCTAATGTCATAATGGCTTCATGCAAGACACAAAAGAGACATCAGAAATGGTGATTAGAGGGAATATTATGGACCAGGAGTTGATATAGAAGCATTTTCTCCTGAGAAGTTGGAAAAAGAGAAGATGGAAACATTGGGTTTAGTGATGCAATATTTCAGTCAGACAGGGCATACATATTAAATACTAATCCAAAATAGGGGAAATTTCAGACAAACACAGACTGGAGGCAAGAGCTCTGACATACAACTGGCCAGAAAAAGAAGAAGAGACTACAATACAGATGACTTCGTAAAGACAGATAACATCCATTTTGACTTCTTTTGACTGTATGTTTGTTTAAGCCCACTTAGTGAGTAGCTCACTATGAAGACGTGAGTCAGGTTAAAAAAAACAGGTATTTTGCTAGTGTCTTGTATTAATATTTTTACATCCATAGTCCAGGAATTATCTGCTATTCTGAAAGTTTGATTAAAAACTTCTAGTACTTTCCTGTGTCATAATCATACCTACTTACTGAATTTGGTGATGGTACTTGAAGCAGCACATAAGCAATAGAGGTTTCCTGATGCTGCAAATATTCTTTTCTATATTCTAGTGTTTTTTGGACAAGATCAGAGACAGCAAAGGCATGCTGCCAAAGAGATGCCTCTGCTTCAAAAGTTGAAATAATTCCAGGTTTACAGTGATGGAAAGGATCATTCAAACTGTTCTGACATGCGCTAGACCAGGATCTGAGATCCTAAGAGTGGAAGGTGGTAGACAGTGCCTATACCTTCTTCAACAAAGCCAGCAAAAAGGAAAATGTCAAAACAGAAAGAATAAAAGGACTTTCAGAACTGATTGAAACTGTTGAAAAATGGAAAAAAGTAGTGGAAGTCAAAAAAAGCTTGATTTTAGTCGATGAAACCCATTTCCCACTCAGAAGGTTCATCTGAAAGCATTCAGCCACTACTTTGTGCAAGTGTATTAGAGATATGTATGCGCACACCAACACTTTGTCAGTAATACTGTGACTGAGGCAGAAGAGCTTATTTTGACGTTCTGCAGAGCATGGAGTTTGCTGTGCCCCTGCTGGCAAGAGCCCATGCACTCCACGCAGCCCTTGGGTTAGCCTCAGCAAGGGCTGGCACCCCCCAGGAGCCAGATCTCATATCATGTTTGGCCAAGAAGAAAAGGGGTTTGGATCCTCTCTTTTCCTTGTGCATCTGCACAGAGTTAGACACAAAGTGATCTTTGATTTCAGCTTTTCTTAACACCTTTTAACGTAGATGTAGGAAAGAATATATGACAATAAAATGGTGATGTAATAACATTGTGAGCGTATTTAAATACATTGTAGACAATGTGATTTGATGCTTTTTATATTGAAACTCAAATAAAAATAGGTTATATTCTCAAGACAAACTATATTTCACAAATTCAAAGAAGCAGAGCCCAGGCTGTGAGTGATCCAGGGGAGCTTCTGGCCTGCGGAAGATGCTGTGGCATGGGGGGAAGCAACGGGTGAGCATGATCTGGCCTAGGCAGCAAGTGAAGCAGGGGCACTGGGGATGGTGGTGGGAATGGAGGCAGGAGGAGTGGGACATGGGCTTCGAGCTGGGACCAGGAGAGAGGTCATGGTGCCAGGGGGAGCGCAGCTGCCTGCAAATGTGGAAGCATGGCTCATCGACCCAGAGGCCTGGGCTCTCCTGATTTATAATGCAGGTTCAAAAATCTGTGAGAAGCCCTGGCATGCAATATAAGCCAAATTTAGTGCCAGGAATAAATGATATTTCAATACTGTCATCACTCGGTGTCCCTCAGGTGAGAAGCCCACCTCCTACAGCTTCCGGGAAGTGTGCTCCCAGTTACCAAAAATAATAGCAACTTAGTGGGCAGCAGCATCTGCATTTTTCAGGTTTGCTTTGTTTCACAGTCTAGACCAAAGACAGAAAAAGACTGATCTCAGCAAAAATGTGGCCGTAAGGTACAGTGCAGCTCCACAGAGCCACACAACCCCCACCCCCACCCCCCCCTCCAAAAACTGCAATCAAGAGGACTCGGAGACTACTGTCCTTGTCACATTGAGCTGTCTCCTAGGGGAATGAATAGCAGCTTCTACGTACACGCTCCTCCGCACCATTTTAATTACTGGTCATATGTTAATTTTACCTTTGAGCTGGTGCAAGTCTCTTGACAGAAACTAGCTGAAGTCTTTCCAGGACTTTCAGCAGCATCCATGGCTGGAAAGGCAGACCGAAGGCAGGGGCCGGGGCAAGGTCTGTGGTGGGCCTTGCCTCACACCGCAGCTTGGGGAATGCAGTTAGCACAGATAATAGCGACACAGAAAGAAAAGGTAAACTCACCCGCAGCCTGCCACCGCTCCAAGCTGGCTGGTCACGGTGGGCCGACTCCTCGTGAGAGGGTATGACACAACCACCAGCTCAGGAAGGCGTTGTCTGCCGTCACCATGGTGCTGGCAACCGGTCGTTGCGCTGGCACAGCGTCACAACGAGGAGGCCGCGCGCGGTGCAAGGGCCCAGAGCATTTGCGCTGCTGCTTTTGAAGGCAACGGACGCCTGCTGTGGCTCGCTGGCGCCACCATGGACCCCGCCACGTATCTGAAGGTACGTGCCCGTGGGACAGGCACTTTCCCTAGGCCCCTCCTGAGCGGGCCGGGGGGAATAATCGCGGGGTGGGCACGGCAGCCCCCACGGCTGCGCTGCTGGGCACCTTTGGAGGGCTGGCTCCCAGCCGTCTCAACCACTGTCCTTGAACATGGCGGAGGTCAGACTGTGGTTGTTCAGAAGCTTTAACGCAGCCGGGCACACATAGATTCAGGTAGCAAAAAGTGCGTTCCTAGGGAAAATCCGCTGTCTGGCCAAATTTCAAGTTTCTGCTACAAAGCCTGTGGACGCTACCTCTCTTTAAAGGATTATTACCTGTTACCTTTCCTTGGCAGCTTTTCTTAGGAATAAATTTGTTGGCTTAGTTAAATTTTTAAAATGATAATCGTCCCCCTCAGAATCACAGAATCACAGAATGGTAGGGGTTGGAAGGGACCTCTGTGGGTCATCTAGTCCAACCCCCCTGCCGAAGCAGGGTCACCTACAGCAGGCTGCACAGGACCTTGTCCAGGCGGGG
>Ga0065711_1041653_pt1 | contig 15982 bp, 9 predicted proteins | sample Hoacrofraction12_FD_59098 | JGI IMG/M metagenome (GOLD analysis project Ga0065711, IMG submission 59098) | Hoatzin crop microbial communities from Cojedes, Venezuela - Epithelial fraction 12 v2 (version 2) | ecosystem: Host-associated > Birds > Digestive system > Esophagus > Crop | place...
AAAGTTTTGGGTTGGAAGGGACCCCTAGAGGTCATCTAGTCCAACCCCCCTGCAGCGAGGAGGGACACCACTAACTAGATCAGGTTGCTCAGAGCCCTGTCCAACCTGGTCTTGAATGTTTCCAGGGATGGGGCCTCTACCACCTCTCTGGGCAACCCGTTCCAGTGTTTCACCACCCTCATTGTAAAGAATTTCTTCCTTATACCCAGCCTAAACCTACCCTGTCTTAGTTTAAAACCATTACCCCTCGTGTTGTCACTGTTGTCTCTACTAAAAAGATTGTCCCCATCTTTCCTATAGGCTCCCTTGAAGTACTGAAAGGCTGCAATCAGGTCTCCCCGCAGCCTTCTCTTCTCCTGGCTGAACAAGCCCAACTCTCTCAGCCTGTCCTCATAGGAGAGGTGCTCCAGCCCTCGGATCATTTTTGTAGCCCTCCTTTGGACCCGCTCCAGCAGTTCCATGTCCTTCTTATGCTGAGGGCTCCAGAGCTGAACGCAGTACTCCAGGTGAGGTGTCACCAGAGCAGAGTAGAGGAGCAGAATCACCTCTCTCGACCTGCTGGCCACGCTTCTCTTGATGCAGCCCAGGACACGGTTGGCCCTCTGGGCTGCCAGCACACATTGCCAGCTCATGTCCAGCCTTTCGTCTATCAGTACCCCCAAGTCCCTCTCAGCAGGGCTGCTCTCGATCCTTTCTTACACATTTTATGAAAGTGAGTCAACTAGAGCTAACAGAGATAGCACCTACTGTCATTTAACACTTTCCAGCTATTCCAGCACAAAAAAAGTACCTATGAACTGTGAAATACCAAATCAAAGCTACTACTGAATAAAGCTTAAAAATTACATTTCTTTTTACACAAAATTTAGTGAAACTACCCTCCAACTTTTAAAAGAACCAAGGGAAGTTGTGCTATTGCTTATGTAATATAAGATTTCAAGAATACTCTTACTGCAAAATTCAGTAATAAAAATTCATTGCATCTTACATTCACCTTGAACGGTAAAGCAGCATGGTATAAACTTACAGCTTTTACATCGTAATTTATTTTACATAGGACTTTCTGGCCAAATACAGCGTCATGGTCCTGAGGGCACTGCTAGCCCTGCCTGTCCCTGTCTAGCCCTCTGGGGTCCCCCACCCTGTCCCTGGACTAGACCCCATTTCTGGCTACCATGGGCTGTCATCCCCTGTCCCAGCTACACCCCAGCAAGGCCAGTATCTGGCTCCTACAGCCCTGTCGAGCTGGGCCCACTCACAGGCCCACATTGCAGCCGGGCCTTGGACCGTCCCCATCCCCAGGGAGGTGCCCAATGCCTGGGGCTGCCCCAGTGCTGATGAAGGGTGGTGGGAGGGGCCCTGGCTGTCAGGCCCTGCCCTGACCCAGATGCTTCTGGCACCTGACCCCCACAGTACCCTGACATACAAGTCTACCTTAAAATTCTGTTTTCCGGTTTGAACACCCAACGAGACACAAGTTGTCACACGTATTCTCAGAGAAGAGTGACACGAGACAGTTCTTGCAGAGTGTGCAAGACTGAATCTCTGTGTTACCTTCTGAATTGATCCCCACAGTGATCATCTTTGAAGAACTCCAAATGAAAGAAACAGTAGGCTGCTCTAATGTGAACTGCAGGACTGGATCAATAAGTTGCAGGGGGGGAAAAAAGAATAGAAGTACTCAGGCACATAAACTAGTTAGGGCCAACAACAGTCAAATGTAAACATACAATTGATAATTTAAAAAAGCTAGCGTTTTTTTATCATCTCTGCAAAATTTATTTAGTGGGTTGACAAAATACATTAGTGTCACAAGATTCTTTTAACAAGTTTAAATCACTTGGGAAACTGTGTGACAATACGTTGTGTTTTGAGGACATATTTCCAGCTTCCACAAATGCAAATGGAAATGGTACAAAATTCTATGAAATACATAAGGTAGACGTCAGAGACTGTTTTTCCACAGGCAAAGAAATATGATGAGAATGGGAAGGATGGTGTTATCTTGAAAGTCAGGAGCTGGGTGTACAGTTCCTTGAAATTAACAAAGTTCTTTGAGATTAAGAACTCATGAAAAAGCATTTTAATCATCTGTCAGTGGTGCTATCTGTCTTTAAGCTTAGCTAGAACTCATGGAAGCCCTGAATACATCTCTTCCCAAGTCTAAGAAAAAGTCTTACATGACTCACCCCTTTATATCAGTGTGAAAAGGATCCCTTGAACATAAACTCTAACTTGGTGCACCCAAGTGGAAGTCATGTAATTCCAGTAAGATTCATAATTTTAAGCTAATTTAGAAGAAAAAAACCCCAAAACTCAACAAAATCCTTAAAGTTCAAGTAGTCTGTTTTTTCACCTGCAGCGAAACATCTATGCAGAAAATTTTGAAAAGCTTGTATTTTCATTGGCATGTGAACTTTGACTGGCTTATCACTTAAAATATGATTCCAGAAATCACAATCCAGACACCTTGTATCTGAAAAAATTAGTATGAAATTTGTAAGTTATGCTTACATAAACATGTACAATTAAAAAAAAAATGAAAAGCACAGCTCAAGACAGCATGAACTTTAAGAGTTCTACTTGCTGGTCCTCTTTGTTATGCACAAAATTTCATTCAGAGCATTAATTTTGCTGCTTCTTTTGCTTTTTGTATTTTAATATAATTAAAAAGGAATTGCAATCCTTCCTAACTGAGAAGGGTTTTTTGTTTTGGTTGTTGTTTTTTTTCTTCAGAGTTATCCTGGCAACTGGCATTAATATTTTACTCATTATACAATAACTTATAGTTGTTATTACTGTTATCAGTTGAGGATATTTTGAAGAATGACTTTTGCTTAGAAGATCTAGATTAATCAAAATTTATGAGTATGACAAATAAGGGAACCAGGGTTTTTTGTAAGAAAAGACTGAAGATTCAGAATGTGATTCTGTTCAAACTAGGTGGGAGGAAGTGATTCAAGATGGTGGAAGATGTACCAATCTCAAAATATTTGAGACAGTATTCTTCAGAGCATTTCCTGCATATGAAAACTATGGCTCAGATGTCTACCAGTTGGAGCTGCGAACTGGAATAGAAACAATAAAAAATCAAATCCAGTGGCAGTGTGTAGAGCAATAGAAAAAAAACCTTTTTGATCTTGCAAAGATGAAAAAGTAAAAGTTTTCTCATGTTTCCATTGCTACAGGATCAAAATAAGTGAACTTTGACTATAAAATTATCAAAAAAGTAATACAACAAAAAGGGAGATTCTCACTAAAATACAACACAGTTCTCAAAACTGTAAGAAAAGATTAAGGGTGTGAATATGGAACATCAAATAATAAATGAAAACTATACACTTTACAGATACTTTTAAACTCAGTTTAAGCTATTGTCAATGGATGCAGTAAGAAGAAAAGTACACTATATATGTGAAAATTCATAATTAATTTGAGAATAGACAAGACACTAGAGAAAAATTCTGGAAACATCACTAATTCCACATATCTCTGCCACAGGGCAATTCCACAAATGGGTATTAATGGATATCTTTTCAAAGTTAATCCCAAAACTGTGAGAGTTCTGGTCTGTACGTGCAATAGATTTATTCACATGGATGTGGAATGTATACTACATGTAATTTTAGTTGTAAAGGTTGCAACTGTATTGGCATTTTAGTTTGGCTTAGGAGTGTGCTTTCAAATAGATTATTATCTTTATTGGGCTTTGGTCACATCACAGACTTCAAGTGGAGCGTATGAACTGGATCCTCTTGAAATAAATTAATCCAGAAGATGAATCAGGAATGCACTTAATTTGCACCAAACACTAACAGACATTCAGTCTGTTCATCCAGACTATATCTAGTCCAGATGATAACCCTCTATGCATAGAAATCAGATGTAGAGAAACAAAAATCAGATACCTGATAATAGATATATTTGCCTCATAATTATGTTCATTATTCTCCTCTGATCTTTTTGCTCTTGTCATATGTAAAAAATAATTAAAAAAAAGAAAGGCAGGTTCCTAAGACAGGTCGTCAATATCTGTGCATCACTGAATTTATACAGTACAAAGAAATTACACCACTGCTCAGCTAACTCTACACAGAGATATTCACATGCACCCAGCTTGCAAGCAGGTGATCTCACGTGTGTAAACTGAGAACAACTTGAAGGTTCACTAAATTTGTAGTGATTTCTGAGGCTTCGGATCAGCGTCCCACTGTTCTGATTCTACAACCTCTAAGAGATTCATACAAACATAAAATAAGAGGCTAAAGTACTAAAATTGTGTTTAACACGGAAAGAGTGAATCAGAAGTGAAGCGTGTTGCATTACATCCATAGCATAATCACTGCATTGAATAAGTAGTGAGGAAAAAAGGTTGGACAGATAATCGCTGTAGTTAATGTTTTGTTCCGATGACCCTGGTCAGATAGTCTCTGTCTTAAGATGATAACTACTAATTTCGCATCACTTTTCCGTGAATACTCATTACATCTGTTTTATCTGTGGAATGACAGCTTGAGATATACTGTTTAGGGGAGTAGTTCTGCTTGAAAACTTACTCTACAATGGCACAAACTTAATCTACAAAATGAACAGAAAAAGAATGGGAAGAAAGCAGTCAAAATAAACTCACTTAAAAATTCAAACAGTTGTCTGCACGCTCATATGCAAAGCTTCACTGACTTGAAATAATTCAAAGATTACTTTCCCCTTTCTGCAGTACTTCCAGCATTACACCAGAATTTCTAGTCTATTAGCATTACATTTTACAACTTTTAAGTCACTTTTCCATTGTTATGAATGAAACCTAGTAGACTGCTCACCTTTTTCTTACACATACCCTTCTGAAGTTAGGGGTGAATAAACTTTCATACTGCCATAGATAGAGTCTTTAATCAATGAATAACATTGAGTAACACTATAATACCAAACACGTGAAAATTTAATGTAATAAATCTATGTTACCTATGCAAAAATAAACTCTTCCGTAGTTCAGAAAAAAATCAGTTATCAAAGCCTTTTGCATATTCAGAATCCAGACAGCCTGTAAACCTACACAATTCAGATCTAATACTCTCAATAAACCTGATGAGACAGCCATAACAGATTCAAGAAACTTCCGTACTTCCTTGCTTCTCCCTGTTTTGCACTACAAATAAACAACTCTACTAAGAAACACTTCTATTAAAAATGAAACATGACCATAGCAAAGCTAGGAAGATTGGGAGAGAAATGGGCATAAATGGTAGTTTAGATTTATTTCTGAATAGTTTTTCATGAAGGTTAACAATGTTAATGTCAAGCCAACTCGCTTTATTTTTTCTGGTGAATATTTGTACAAGGGTCAGCATCCACCACCACAAGTATTAAATCCTTCACTACTGAATTATATACAAATTACTAGAAAAATCACAATGTAAAAGGAAGAGCTAGAATTCTAACCTTGAACACATACATAAAATACATCCATTGAACTCATTTGAACTCTAAAGTGATTTTTGCTAAGCATCACTCAAGGGTAAGTGAATTTTAGTTAAAAAGTTACTGTGGCATCATCTGTCCCTCTAACAAGGTTGTCAAAAATAGCCTCTGGTCTACTTCCAGCTGAGCTCTTCTTATCTTTTGCAGAAATCCATCTGCTGTAACATCAATGAAGAAGGAATTTTTCCTGAGTATTTTTCAAATACATTGACATTTATTTTAGGTAATATGTGTATTAAATCTTATGACTTTACATTTGTAAGTGAACTATAGACAACAAAAAGTATCATTTTTGTTATGGTCCATGGGATTCATTTGAGGAAGATTTGTAAAACAAAGTAATTTTCAGCATTTCTTTCCTTTGATATCTGAATCTCTTCATAGAATGACTAGTTTCTCTAGCATAAATAATAAAGGACAAAAAAGATTCTCCTCAAGACACCAGATCAAGTTTAGAGCAGCCATAAGAAAATATGACCTCACTGAGAATTATGTGCACTTTCGTTACAGCTGAAATTAATCTATATTTGTGATATTTACTCTATGGTTTGCAAATACACCAAGACTGTTCTGTCCACTGCCAGGACCAGAGGCAATGGCACAAACTGAAACACAGTTGGTTCTGTCCAAACATAAGGGAAAACTTTTTTACTGTGAGTATGACTGAGCACTGGCACAGGTTTCCCAGAGAGGTTGTAGAGATATTCAAAAGCCATCTGGATGTGGTCCCGGGCAACTGGCTCTAGGTGGCCTTACTTGAGCAGGGGAGGGTTGAACAAGATGACCTTGAGAGGTGCCCTCCAGCCTCCAACATTCTGCGATTCTGTGAATGAAGGGATAAGTCAAGAGGTTCATGTAAAGTAAAGTAATTTAAAAAAGGAAGGAGATTACAGCATACCTGTCAGCTACATTACTGGACTGAATGACCAGCAATGTACGGATTAATTTCACTTTTTTCCCAGCTTCATGAGTATTTTTTAAATACTATTTAAAAATAGTTCCTTTGCTATTCAGAATTCTCATCTATAAAACAGAAAGACTATTTGTCTGTCTTACTGGCATGTTGATTAATTCATACACCTGGGGGTATTCTACAGAAGCGGCTAGAGAACCACTAAATTTATTAATAATAAAATTAATACAATGTAGTGGTATTAAACTGAAATAGAAGTAAAAACAAGGGAGTAGCAGTGGGAGAAAAAGATCATTTTGAAGATTCGGCTGCACAGCTGAAAGTCTGTGTTTTTCTGCACTGTTAATCTGAAATATAACAAACATTCCTTCTCTGCAATTGCACACACACAATAAATGAAAATAGAATCTATAAAAGAAGTTAAGTTTTATTTCAGGATGAAGCACATGTACATATAGCCATAGCATTAAAAAAGCAGTGCATCACATGTGTTACTCTTAGGAAGCTAGGATTAACCATTTCACCTTCAAGAAAGACCTGACTACCAGTTGTCTGTCTGTCTGTCTGGGCAACACAATACCTAATTAAGCAAACAATCAGTCTATTGATCAGCAGATACCTAAATTAAATGTCTGATCCATCCTTAGTATCTTCCTTTGTTCAATTCAGACAAATCCAAAGATACCACCTTGCGTTTACTTATAATCCTTACTGCATAATGGAGACACAAACTTACTTTTAACTGTTTGCTGATCCTCCACCTTAATTTTTGTTAACAGTATAAGATTAACCCTAAGCTGTAGATATTTAATCAGAAAACTAAAGGAACACAAAGTCCGTGTCCCACCCCCCCCCCTTAAATATCTTATTTCATATTAGGGGGGAAAAAAGCAATGTCTATATGACTTTTCCAACGTAATTTTTCTGCAAGCTTTTTCAACACCAGAAGCTCAATAGCTAAAACAGACATTTGAGGTCAAGATTTGTACCTGAAGTGATCCATGGCAACTGCCCATTAGTCACAGAAAACATTATGTAATTCACGTCAGCTTAGCCTGTCTCTCACTGAGGGAACCTTGAGCTAGCGATTGAGGAAAATGGGACTGCACAGCCAAGAAAACAGAGCAGAAACTGTAAGTGAAGGGAAAGAAAGCCATTCTAAAGGAGAAGCAGCATTACAGAAAAAAATAGTTTATCAGTTTAAGATGAGAAGCCCGAGGGGCAGAACACTTCATCGGAGTGAGGAACAGGAACACAGGTGGGGCTGAATGCTTGGAAGCAAAGGGAATCTGACGCAGCAACTGCAGAGGCTTACTTAAGCCATTGGTGTCAAGAAAAAGAATGCTCCTGGCAAGTCACTTCACCTTCCTGTTTGTAAAACGTGGATGATTACTTCATCATTCGTTACTATCAAAATAGTAAGTGTTCATCTAAGAATAATCTATCTGCACTTCTCTCTGGAACAGTGATCCTGCTCCATCCCTCCCTCAACAACCTACCTTTGAATCTGGGAGAGACGTGGCAAAAAAGATTGCTGTAGTGTGGTGAACTTTCCTTCATAGAGAGTAATAAAAAGATGATCATTTCTCTGCGTGTTTTACAAACATGCACTTATTATTTTGATGTTATGAATTATTCCAAAAATACAGAAGGCAAATTCTGTCCTAAACTTCAAACAAAGCAATTCAGGAAGCATTCCTAACAAAAAAAAGGTAAGAATAAGCTGAGTAGCAGCAACTTCCCTGTCAATATGCTTTAATCACTGTGGCATTCAGAAGTGTAATCTCCATTGCATGCTTAATGTAATTCAGCAGGACCACAATGCTAGGGACAAAAGTGCAACATGATGATGAAAATCTGAACAATCTTTCCTTGCTTTCTATTGCTCTGCAAATGTTCTAGATACCACAGCCTATTCTATCCAGTTAAGCCTTGACACCGAGGAAAAACTTATTTTCTCTTCCAGAGGCCAGTCACCTGTTTTACAACGGAAAAAAGTGATCTTGAATAATGGATTACTCCAGCTGCATAAGTATTAATGAGCCATGTTTGCTTTATGTTCATACACACAGATTTCCTATTGAAATTGCAACTGTGTATAGGAACATAAAGTATAACTCATGAACTAGGGATAAGGGAATTATAATGACGAATTTGAATACTTCCGTGCATATAAACTCACAAACCTCAGAAACTACAGAGACACAAAAAAACTACAGAACACTCCTATCACATTTTTAACAACTCAAGAGATTGAATGATACAAGGTTTTACTGCCCCAGTTTGTGGGAACTATATAACATCATGAAAAAAAAGTAAAAAAGACATAAAACATACAAACTTAGAAGTGATGAGTTTTATATTGTAAGACAGAGTAAATATTTTTTTGAGGACTGTAATCTATGTATCTCTCTAGTAGCTGCTGTTTTCAGTAACTACATTCGTGAATGACCCTCTGTCACTATTACTACAGGAAGAAATACAATCACAGTAAGCACACAACTTTTGTGGTGTAACAATGAAAAGGTGTCATAAAACATGGATTTTAAGACTTGCACTTAGTAAGATTATGGAGCAATATTTTGTGAAGAGGATGAGTGGTACTTTTTCATTAGTATATTCTGGAGAATATTTGCATTTTGGTGGACAGGAAGAGTAAACATACAAATTGACAAAAGCAAGGAGAGATGAGAATTTCTGTCATGCTAGAAGTTGGATTTTATTTGCCCAGGGCAACAAAGCTTTCCAAACACCTTTGTAGAAACCATAATTATGCTTTTATATCCTTTCTGCTCAAAGCTTAACTGTACAGCTTGCACTTCTGTAATATAAATGCTATTAAAAATAATTCGATAACTGCACTGGCTGTATCACCCTTTTTCTCTGGTAACTACTAAATTATCAGGCTACAAGATTATAAAGACCTTCATTCATGCAATTGTATCGCACAAGGTAAGGTGATGCTAATGTGTTCCATAAAAACTTTTTTTTAAGAATAAAGAGAATATTTGAAAATATTTTGCAACTACTTAGAAGTTTGTGGGATTTGTTTCAAAAAGTAGTACTTTTTCCATCTCTTAGTTTGATAGAAAGCACTTTGGCATACATAAGCCATTATGAAAATTCTTTTAAAAAATCATGAGCAAACTTCTGTCATGTACAGCATTTTCTGACATTGACATTAGGGGCTACTTAGTACTCACAAGTGGAAAATCTGTAACAGCTGGTATGATTAAGTGATTACCAGAGAAAATGCATCATTAACACCACATACAGAACTTCCTCTGACTTCAGTTATAGTCTTTTTATGCATAAAATTCTTTTAAATTTTAAAAGGTCTGTGTTGATCTGTTTTTATAAGACACTCCACATAGAAATAATTGTGATCACTATGTATCCCTAAATTTTACAATAACCTCCCTCATGAATTAGAACTATCTTAGTTATCTGACTTCAGACAATTTCGTGCTCAGTCCTTCAGCATGTTCTTAAATTTTTGTTAGTCAGTATTTCTGTTACTGTGTGTTTAGCTTCTGTCTGCCCTAACAATCTATCCTTTTTTCAGCTGTTTAAATAACTGATCCCACATTCTGTTGCTGGTGTTGAAGTTGTCTAAACATTTTTCTAAACTAGATAAAAGGATTCCAGTGTTTTGTTGTTTTTTTTTTCTTTTCTAAGCTGCACAATTTGATTTTTGAGCAGTATATGACCGCAAGCTGTCACACAGTTCCTTCTGTGTGCTTGGTCATTAAAAGCAGAAAATAAATATTACCTGTTGGAACTTACATTTTTTTAAAGTTCTTTTATCTTTTTTTTTTCCCCACACTGTCAAGAGAAAAAGAACAGGTCCCTTTTTTCAGGGCAACCTGAAAATATCAAGTTATCTTAATAACAAAGAATTCTTAAGCAGCAAATCTCTCTGTATATTCCATTGCCCCCGCTTTATTTAGAAAGCTGCCTGCAATAGCTACTTCTTTAAAACCATAAAGTTGACTGGACAATGACAAACCACAAAAATTAATGCAGGAATAATAATATTCCTAATAGTTCTGTTTATTGCCCCTATGGTTAGGTTCGCACATGAAATACACTCCCTACTCCATCAAAACTCCTGAAAAGCAAAACTGGGTTTCTCATTGCACCCTAGTGACTTCTGAATTAAATTCAACTGAATGTTGAAGCTAAAAGCAGAATTTTCCATGTTTTAATGTCAAATGGGGAATGTCAGTGTTTTTTCTCTTACTGACAGAGGTATGGATTTCTGTCTATTCTTGTAGCATTGCAGCTGCTAGAGTCATCTGCAAATAAGGTACAACTCTAACACCATGGTGTAAGCTGTCCCCTCATATTTTATCTCTGTTTTTTTTGTGGAGAGCTTGGCACAGATACACTTCACTCTTGATTATGGTATCAGAATTATTAATACGAAACAAAATACCACTATACTAAGTAGCATTCCACACTAATAACTAACACGTTAATGTGAATAAAGGCAGTAAAGACTGTACCCTACCATGATTAATATATTGGACATTGACAACTACTGGCAGAAGAATCAGAAGTACTGCATATAAGATATAAATTTTTTTAAGACATCAGTTTTGTTCTGTTTTTAAACAATTATCTTCCCAACCTTCGTCGTCTATATCCTCAAAGTAATTATTTCAGGCTGGACTAGCCTGTATAGATGGTCATATGTAGAGATTTTAAATACTTAATGGTATATGTAGATGACAGCTATTTAAAAGATTTCACATTTCTGACATTTTCCATTGCTTGAATATAGCTTTGGATGCTGTTGTATATTTTTTGTGTTTTACAAAACAAATTCTAAATGAAAGAGGGATTTCTCTTCTTTCCGTGTATCTCATTAAAAATGAGATTCAAAGTGGAACTGCCTTCTTACCTTCAATTAAGAAGGTAGTTTCATCCTTAGAAATATTTTAAAGGTGAGATTAATTTGCAGATTGCAGCCTGTTGCTTGTACTATAGCCATTTCCCAAAGTCTTCTTTTAATCACTAAACAGCAGTGTTATTGAGCAACAAAAAAAAGGCACTTCTGAAAAAAAAAAAAAAAAGGGATCTTCTAGATTAGAATGGCTATTGAAATCTCAGAAAGGAGGACAGCAAATGATCTGCAGTGATCACGTACCCCATCCTGAAAACAAGAGCAGAAATAATTCATTCAACATTCCGATCTGACTCCTCCCTACATCATTGTTAAAGTTCCTCCAGACGATGGCAATTCTTCAGCCCTCCTAGACAATTTATTTCACTGCTTCATTATTCTTCCTGCTTTAATGATTTTCTTCATAACTCTGTTATTTCAGAAGTTTAAACCTGTTCTTGTCCAGTAAACAGCCAACACGAGGAAAGATTTAATCTGTGACTCATCTGAAAAGAAGTATCATGTCTTTTTTAGCCTTATTTTTAGTCTGAGCACCAAATCCTTCAAGTTGTCTTTGAAAGCTGTGCTTTCTAGACTTCTGAAGATTCTCACTGCTCTTCTCTGGATTTTCTTCATTAGAAAGACATTCTTGAACAATTATATGCATTGTACAGTAATACCTGTGCTGACCAGTATCTGTGTATGCTATCACAGGCGTCTTCTATATAATACATACAATACCATATATAAATTACCATATAATACCAGCTATATGCTCAGATTACTTTTCTATCAGTGTCTTCTGTTCTGGAGTTTTAAATACAGTAACACTGATGGAAAAGATGATGCCAAGGATCAGAATTGGTGTAGAAGCAATCTCTGGGAAGACTGTTGTTTTCCCACAGGTGCACTTATGCATTTCCTTTAGACAACTGTTCTGAAGGCTTATCATGTTTGCTGAGCTTCAGTTTATTTATGCATGACTTATTTTGTGCATACGTTTCAGTTTACTGTCTAAGCAGCAGCAGTTAGCTGAATGCCTAGTTACTATTGTATGTACTGGCATTTACTTATATGGAAGTGCCACAGTGGCAAACTGGGTGTAAAGTGACTTCTCAGGAATAGGGTACGCAGAAGAACAGAAGATTGCACAGAAAATTGGATATAGATGTTTTGAGGTCCGTCGTACAGGCTGCTGGCTAACAGGAGTTAAAAGGCCTTTCACTTGCCACTGATGCTTTTATCTCCAACTCCTTATAAACCTTCTTTCTTCAGCAGGGAACCAAAAATTAAGAGGTCTCCACTGAGGTATACTATTGTCAAATTGCCAGTGAAATTCCTGTTAAACACCTTTCAGTGACACAAAACTGTATCAGAATGCCCAGCAATCAAGACATTCTGGCTGAGCTTTGGCTTTACAGACAAACCCTTTTATGTAACATGGTATTTGTGACTCTTGATAGCCCTATACATAGCTTTGAAAATAGGCTGCTTGATCATCAATAAATTAGACTTTCAAGCCCCTTTCCATGTAGTCTTTGGATGTCACTTTCCAAGTGTTCTTGTCTAAGCAGAGGGAATATTTTTGCAAGGACAAGAAAAAGATGTAAATTCAAGCATCTTGGATAATCCTCTGGATGTCACTGGGGTTGCATAATTTTTATGCATCTTTCATTCTATTTCAAGTTAAATGTTATAGCATCTCTTTGTAAAATTGCTTAGTTTAATTTTGAATCTATTCTTTTCTATTTGGTCAGCATGGTGTTCCTTTCTGGGATTTAAAATAAAAGCACCTGAAAAAATAATGAAGCCTTTTCTTGAATCTCTGGAACTCAAACAATGCTGAGTAAAGTGGGGCAGTGGTAAAATTAGTGTTCTTTTGCTTTAGACAGCGACAAGGAGTTTTGAAACAAACAAAACAATAAACCTGAGTATTGCTAACTGGAAAAGCTTACTTGTTGATAACATAAAGATATGCATTAAAGAGTGAGCATACTGCAAGCCACAAGGCAAAAATCTGTTTTTACATCCCTCCAACTACGCACCATGAGATTTAGCATGAAACTGTAGGGAATGAATTTTAAACAATTTTAAACAAAAAATTTAAGACATTATAAACTTAAAGTTGCAAGAGTCCGAGGGCAAGTTGTGAAAGGCCAGTGCTATCCTACACAGAAAAACTGGAACACTAGCAAACACTGGCAAATAAAGTCATTTTCATCTCTGTGGAGAGGCTGAATGAAAATGCTTTGTTATGTTGCAAACACAATTTCCTGTCAAAATCATTTTTAGTGGAAAATTTTCATCCCATTTTACTTACAACTAATGCTCAGTCTCACTCCTGCAGGTGCAGAAGTATAGACATTGCACTTCTAAACACTGCAAATGCAGATGTGAAGAAGGAAGGTGTTTCCATGTTCAAAGGGGAATGGAGGGTGGTATCTCAAAAACAGCAGCATGACGTTTTATCCCAAAAGAATTGAAACAGTTCAATTCTCCAGACCATGACCGTTTTTCTGCCCTTAAATTGTATCAATTCAGAAATACTGCTGATATTTCTGAGTTTTGTGAGATCCCGTTGTCCTAAGTTTCACCAGAGAACAACCTAGAGCACACTGTCTGAAAGGTAACTTGCTGCTTTATTATTAAACATAACTCTACCTCTCATACTTACAGCAAATGAGTTTGTAGTCTTTTTAATACTGAAAACACATTTAGTTAAGGTAACTATGATGCTACCAGCCACTGTTACCTAACCTGGAAAGCTTATTAAAACTTCCTTCTTTTTATTAATAGATTTTAAATTTCAATATTTCATTTAGTATTGTCAGTGTTTGTATGAAAATAATAAAAGTGTTTACGTGTATTAGGGATAAATAATACAGAAGACAGCAGTATTTTCAGCTGAGAAGCACTGTCTTTAAAAAAAATTCACAGTATGTTGTACGTTATGTTACTGGCATAACACTTTATCTTCATTTCTCACATTTCTTTCTGTATTAAAGATAAGTACAAATTGCTGTCTAATTAGTTACCTACCTCAAAAATATTAAAACAGTTAGCATGAGTAATGTTTGTGGGGAAAACATTTTCCATTTCTGATTATTTAGTGTTATAAATGTATCCTGATTTTGTTTTCATGTAATTGTTAATAGCATTTACTCACAGGTATGGATAACAACAGCAACACAGTATGGATAATAACAACTGCAAGCTTTAGCCATGGAATATTTCTGCTCCTTTAATTTTCAATATTGATAAAATCAGAATAGGCCAATCAAATTTTCTTTCCATTTTGCTTGACATACTTTTCAAAAAGTATAATTGAATGTCAAGTGAACAGTAAATTTTCTGCCTGAATTTTGGCTTAATACTGTTTCACACTAAGTTTTAGATCTCATGTTTGTACGTGCAATATTTTTACCAAATCCAGAGCATGGAACAATACAGATCTGAATGACAGCATCTAGTCAATTCATAACAAAACCACACAAATATTGAGACTGCAGAGCAGTCAGACTACCTAACTACTGTCTGATATATAACCCGGACCTCCTAAGAAGTGGCTACAAATTTACACATTTTCTGGTCCAATATTCTTCACGAGCTATAGAAGATCACAGGTCAAGATGCCCATCATAATACTAACAAAACATGTCTTAAAGGTGATTTTTTTTTTTTTTTTGGTTATACTTCCTTCATTGGTTTATATTATAGAACTGAATAGTTTAGGAATTCCTATCCTAAATTTATTACTAGATTTGATCTTTGGGGCTTTTTTTTTCCTTGTTCCTGTATCACACTTTGGCTTTTGTCCATTTGGGCTCTCTATGTTCCTTAAGACACTGACACTCTGAATAAGTTTGTCTGCTTCAATTTCAAAATATCTTTCTAGCAATGAGTAGCATGAATTATATTAAATACTCCAGATGGGATTTCTCTCACTTTTGTACAGTCACTGATACTACCTGTTTCAGTTGGAAATATTCATAATGATGCATTGCCTTTTTCACAGTTGAATCAAATTGTTATTTTGTAATTTTCCAACGATCAGTTCATCCATCTAGGCTCTTTTTCAACCATATAGCAAATATTTTTGATTTGGTCCTCAAATACATGATCTTGATTTCTTTTTTACACTGCTTTCCCTTTCTATTACTCTTGTAGTAGGTTACTTTTGTACCCTCTCTCTGCGTTTTCTCTACTTTCAGTAATACTCATTGTCATCTCCTTACTTAGTTTACAGTTCACTAATATTCCTTTTCCTCTGTTAAAATAATGAGTTTTTGTGTAGCACCATATCAAGAACTATCTTGGTTTTGTTTTCTTAGAAAGTAGATTACCCCCTAAGTTCTAACATAAACTTTGGCTTTAGTGATGAATTTTGCCCTATTTTCTATTTGCTTCCACCATCTTTGTATTATGCTTTCCTCTAATATATCTTAATTGAGGTGAAACAAATGTCTGTTGTTCAACAGATCTGTTCTGCCTAGTCTTTTTTAAACACAGGTACTATATTTCTTCTTTTTCATTCCTATGGTCTGATGTTTGACTTCATAGATGTACAAATATTCTCAAGAGACCTGCAATTTCATGTGCCAGTTCCTTCTGCCACAGAGATGATATAATCATCCCAGAAGGCAGGCACATACTCAGGGTGAATGAAAGTCACGGAATCACAGAATCACAGAATAGCAGGGGTT
>Ga0065711_1009805_pt1 | contig 15981 bp, 13 predicted proteins | sample Hoacrofraction12_FD_59098 | JGI IMG/M metagenome (GOLD analysis project Ga0065711, IMG submission 59098) | Hoatzin crop microbial communities from Cojedes, Venezuela - Epithelial fraction 12 v2 (version 2) | ecosystem: Host-associated > Birds > Digestive system > Esophagus > Crop | place...
AAAAAAAAAAAAAAAAAGGAAAAAGAAACTTAATAGACTGCATCAGCTACTGCTGTGCAGTGATACACCATCGTCTTTGTGTTTTACCTCCAGGAACTGGCTAGATCTCATTGTGGTTTTAGTTGGTGGGGTGAAGTTACAGGTGATCTCCTTAAACCCTAGGATAGGCTGAAAGAGGGCAAGTTGACAGACAGTTCATAAATGCATATTTGTGCCCATCTATAAATATGTTTGATATTTGCAGTGGTCACTGACTTCAAAGCAAGGTTGCTCTATTAACATGTGAAGTTTAAAATAAGAATCCCTTCTGAGCCACAGTAAAGGGCATATTATCATTCCTTTCAGAAATAAGTGCAATGGCTGATTGTACAATCATTTTCATTAACATAAGACCTTTAATAAACTTCTCTTAAAAACAAGAAAACATGCACAGCCTGTGAAAGGCTTTTCTCCAGGTCTCTAACTTCACCATTTTCCCCCCTTTTGTCTGCTGTTTTCCCAGAGGTGTCGACGGCATTGTGAGAAGGAAGGGTTACGCCTGCTTTAGAACAACATGAAATCCTGACAAGAACAGCTGCCTGAAGGCAGATCTCAGCAATGCTGTTTTCTCTCTGAAATATGTGGCAATTCTAGTTAAAAATTGGCAGGAGAGTTGATAGAGCTGGCGAATTAAATCTAAGGTAACACCATCTACCAACTTTCTAACATTACAGTGAGCAGCAATTTTGCCTGCACCCTGGTGCTGGCTTCCAGGGAAGGACCAGCCCCACCTGACAGGGTTTCCCTGGTCAGGTTCACAGTTACTAGTTGTGCAAAATGGTTCCTTCTGGTGAAACAAACTAACAGAAGGAGATCACATCAATTTTCCTTCCATTTAAAGACGATAAAGAAAACATGCTAATTCAAAAACATTCACACTCTTCAGAAGCCCGTACGTTAATTAGTTGAGAAGTCTGGACAAATTCAAAAACAACAATCTTGTAATAAAAACAGGTAAGTCACACAACAAGGAGAAAGGAAACAAAAATTATCTGTCTAGTCTAGTTTTGTTTGTTGGAGCGCTTAGGCAGAACCTTGTACCTCTCAGCTGCTGGTGCTCCGGGTTCACAGAAATCTCTAGGTTTAGTTTTACCTTGACGTCTACTATCAGTTTCCTTTTTCACTTCAGGAGCAAAACTTAGTGTTTTTTGTCACAGATCTTAGTATATCTGACTTCAGTTACAGCATGTACAGCATTTAGATCAAGCCGAAACTAGTGAAAGGATGTAAAATACATGGCAAAAAAATGTGAATGTAGGTGAAAAGGGAAAGAGTTTAATGGAGGGCTGTTTAAAATGCAGGATGAGCGCAATTCACTGCCAATAAACTTTAGTTTTGATGAAGATGGTTGTTGTCTGAATTCCAGTTCTTCCAGTTCTGGAGGCTCCTGAGGGACACGAGCAGCTTACAGAAGACGGAAGACCAAAATAAAATCAAGCTTTTAGAAGTGGAACCATGACTGTATCCTCAAAACAGATTTATTTTCCTCAGAACAGATGCTGAATACTGTTCCCAGCTTTCCCAGCAGTTTCCATAAAATATCAGTATTTCCCTACAGGATTCTGAATTTATTTGAAGTTATAGCATTTAAATCTTCAGGGATAAAAAGTGAGACTACCAAAATTTCCTCCAGGCTGTGTTTTCCACCAAAGTACTTTTCTTGGCTCTATTTGTCACCATTGAGGTGCTTTAGCTACAATACTCACTCTCAGCATTACAATTTCTACTTCCCACTGTTAAAACCCTCCCCTGACCACCTTCATTTCTACACTTTTCCCTGTCCTTTTTTTTTAATCTTCGTAATTCCAGCTTTGTGACGTCTTCCTCAACACCTCTCATGTTTGCCAGATCCAGGGAAGCTTCAGCTCATGTCCCCAGACTCATTGGGAGTGTTTTGTTTCAGCTCTTTCAGCCTCTCAAGCAGGACCCTTGTGGCTCCTTGACATGTATGTAAGGTGTACTCAGGCCTTTAAAAAGTGCAAACTGCTACAAGCTCCAAGGCTGTCATGAGTTCCTTAGGGTTTTCAATATACTTATGGGTTGGGTGGGGGTTTTTTTCTTATCCAGAGCTGCTACAAAAATATGTCTCCTGTTTCATTGCTGTTGTGATGATGAGCAATGAATTAAGAGCAATCGGTTTGTCACTCACTTTCATCCTAAATTACTGTTTATTGTGCCTCTACACAGTATTTGTCTTCAAACAGATTGGTCTTCAAGGTAACTCATCAACTCTGCAGCTAGAAGATGAAGAAAAAGAATCTGGGCTTTTTTTCTTATCCCCAGCAAAGTTCACCATTTTCAACAAGGAATGAAATGAACAATTTTGTAATCCTGGACTGGAACTTGAAAGATCTGCTTTTCAACAGACTTTGTAAACTTCTGCAAGTTATTTTAATAGCTTTCTGCCTGGATTCCCCTATCCAGAAAAAAAAAAACCTAACCAGATGAAATATCTTAGTCTACATTTTTTCTCCCTGGCCTGCCTGGCAATGAAGCTTTGTATGGCAAGGTTTTATTTTTTTCTTTAGGGGAGAAGGATGGGGATGTTGCTGATCGTGCACATATTGCATAAAGTTACAAACATGAATGGTATGAGTAAATCTACTAGGCAAGTCCATTTTATTATAAGAATCATCCTATAGTTAGGCTGTCCAAATTAGACAGTGAAAAAGAGACAACATTAAACATCTTCTCCAGAAAGAGAAATCATGACAATTAGAGAACATGTGATGTTCTTTTACTGTCACTAATCCCCAGGCTGTTTCTAAAAATTAGAAAACCAACCTGTCTATAATACAAAAAATTATCAGTCAGATCCAAACTGAAGTTTGCTGTGTTGGATAAAATAGAATTACTCACTGAACTAAAAATATTTGCCAAAGTTGAATGGCTTAGCAAGGCCAGTTTCTTGAATCTGGCAAAGAATAATGAAGAAAACTGAGAGACAGAAAGAAGAAGAGCTACTTTAAAAATATGCTACTAGATGCCAGACAGCACAGCCAGGTAGTTACATGGAGTTGTCTTAAGTCAGTAAATAATCGCAAATATGAAATATAAAACTGATTAGTAAGAAAAGCACAAAACTTTGTGCTAGAGTAGAATATTCATTAACATTAATATTGTTGCCTTCTCTGAGCTTGAATAATTTCTGACATACACAGGGACTAATGTTACAAACTTCTCTCTGTTATGCTGCGTAGAAGAAATCCCCTGGGGACCAAAACAGTCAGTGGCTACGGGTGCTCCATGTGCTGCGGTGCAAAAGGGATCTTCAGTGTTCAGTATGAACCCTCTACCACCTTCATGAAACTTGATGATCCTTCAGTGGACCACAGCTCAAATCCTGGGTAAATTCAGCTTTAAATATGCAACAGAACTTTAATCCTTTCTCAGGTCTTGCCTGGCAATTTGCTCTACTCTGCTGGGCCTTGCCAGCCAATGTCTTACTGCCAGTCGTCCCCTGCTTTTCCCCTGCTATTGCTCTGGTCCACTGGGTCACCCCTCTCAATGGTGTTTTGCTGTGCTAACTCTGTTCTCGGGAAACATACGGTGCCAAGCAAGGGTTGGTCGTGCTTCTTCAGCTCTAGAGTAAACCTTTTCTTCTTTTCCAGATTCTGTGCTGTCCAGAACTTCGTCACAGCAACATTACGAGTCAAAGAATTCGCAAGTAACTCTTGTTAGCCAGGCACATCAGATATAACTGAACCTAAATCATCCTTTTTACAGAATTTTAATAAATAAAGCACCATTCCTTCAAAAATTTAGAGCAGAGCCATTTTTAACAGACATGCCATAAGGCTTGCCAAGCAGAAAAATAATTTAACAGATCCAGGCCTGCTCCATGGGCTTTGCTTTTCAGCTTCCTACAAGGAGGTTGTAAAACACTGCCATCATCCTGACCTTTATCTTTCTGGTTGTGTGTGGCCAAAGCCTCGGGCTACCAGGCTACAAACCTGAACATCATCCAGACTGAGATGAAGAATGACAGTAATATTTGTGGCTTACTAACAATCAGTGAAAGGAAGGGTAGAAGATACTTTGTCTGGTTAACACAACTTAAATTCCTGCTTGGACAAAAGGTATTGCAGCTAAACCAAGGTAGATGCAATGCAGAAAAGATACTGTGTTTTTAGGGTATCATTAAAGACAGTGCAAGTTAATTTGTTTTTTGGAAAATGCTGAAGGCTTTGAATTGGTTGTTCCGGGATTTAACCATGTAGGCTGTGACACAAAAGACTTCAGTAAACTGCAATGGATTTAGGCTGTGATTTTCAGCATCTGTATTCCATGGGGACTGGGTACTGTAGGTCTCATAGCAGGTCTATTATCTCATCCCCAAGATAATTTTTCATTAGTATTTTTATTAATTTAAATCAGATATGTGCTATGGAGAAAGCTCTTTTAATCCCCCTGCTCTCATAAAGCTGGTTATATTACAATCTAAAGAGAGTACTCAGTTTACAGCCTTGTTAACATGCTAACAAGCAAGATTTTACATCCTACAAGCTCCTTATTAAAGTGATAAATTAATCAGCTTGCCCAGACAATAAAGATCCAAGACCATCAGCTAATACAAACTTAGTTTTTCTTGTGTTTCAAACAGCCACACGCATTCCTATGACAAAGCTTTCAAGGTCAGGTTAACGGGTGTCAGGACTAGGTTTCTGCCTGGCTTGTCTTCAGGAAAGTGGAATTTGCCCTGCCTCCCTTTGTCTGTCTGCTCAGCATGAAGAACAGTTCTCAGTGAATTGAAAAATATGGGCTAGTTCAGCAGTGAACTATTTTTGCTACTATTGTTAACAGATCATTAGTAGTACTTATTCTTTTCTTATTAAATATCCATTTTCTTTATGATTTTTCAGTCTGTGTTCAGTCTGCATTGCCATTTCCAGTTGTCGTTTACAAGTAAATGACCATCACAACCAGAAATCCAGCCCACCTCTGGAGGCATTCTTTACTGCTATAAAACCACTAGTAAGTAATAATTTCCTTCTGTAGGAGAAAAGGTTCCTGTAATTATTTGCCTCTCAGTAGTCAGTGACTGTATTAATCTTTTATCTGCTTCCGCTCTTTTTATGCCATTGCAGAGAAAGTTGCCCACTTGTAACGAGTGAAATATGGGATTGATCTACATCTCCTATTTCTGTCTGGAATTTCAAAAGCTTATCCTTGCTTCTGCTCTGCCTGTGTCTATTACTAGAATTTCTCCTTGTTATGGGTTTGCATGGCAAGCTTTTGGTAGCGGGGGGCTGTAGCGGTGGCTTCTGTGAGAAGCTGCCAGAAGCTTCCCCCATGTCTGATACAGCCAGTGCTAGACGGCTCTGAGACGGACCTGCCGCTGGCCAAGGCCAAGCCAATCAGTGATGGTGGTAGTGCCTCTGGGATAACACAGTTAAGAAAGGGAAGAAAAAACTCTGTGGTGAAATGGCAGTTAGAGAGAGGGGAGTGAGATGACTTTAAAGAAAGAACTCTGCAGACACCAAGGTCAGTGAAGAAGGAGAGGGGAGGAGGTGTTCGAGACGCCAGAACAGAAAGTCTTCCCTTGCAGCTCGTGATGAAAGACCATGGTGAGGCAGGCTGTCCCCCTGCAGCCCATGGAGGTCCATGGTGGAGCAGATATCCATCTGTAACCCATGGAAGGGACCCCAAGCCGGAGCAGATGGATGCCTGAAGGAAGCTGTGACCCTGTGGGGAGCCCTGTGTTGGAGCAGGCTCCTGCCAGGACCTGCGGACCCGTGGAGAGAGGAGCCCACACTGGAGCAGGTTTGCTGGCAGGGCTTGTGACTCCGTGGGGGACCCAAGCCTGTTCCTGAAGGACTGCACCCAGTGGAAGGGACCCACGCTGGGGCAGTTGGTGAAGAGCTGCAGCCCGTGGAAGGACTGACATTGGAGAAGTTTGTGGAGAACTGTCTCCCGTGAGAGGAACCTTCACGCTAGAGCAGGGGAAGAGTGTGAGGAGTCCTCCTCCTGAGGGACAAGGAGAGGCAGAGACAACGTGCCATTAACTGACCGTAACCCCTATTCCCCGTCCCCCTGTGCCACTAGGGGAGAGGATGTAGAGAAATGGGAGTGAAGCTGAGCCCAGGAAGAAGGGAGGGGTGAGGGGAAGATATTATAAGATCTAGTTTTATTTCTCACTATCCTCCTCTGACTTGATTGGTGATGAATTAAACTCCCTTTTCTCCCCAAGTTCAGTCTGTTTTGTCTGTGACGATAATTGGTGAGTGATCTCTCCCTGTCCCTGTCTCGACCCTTGAGCCTTTCATCATATTTCCTCTTCCCATCCAGCTGAGGAGGGGCAGTGATAGAGTGGTTTTGGTGGGCACCTGGCATTTATCCAGGCCAAACCAAAACACTCCTGCACCCTGTGAAGCACAAAATTGTTCGCCCTGCTGTTCTGGCTTATATCCTCTCACAACTTTTCCCATCCTTCCTCCCCCAATTTTTATTTCTTTGTCTCTGCATTTTTTTCTAAATCTGCTGTTAAGAACAAAAAACTCAGAGCTCAGCCTGAACCTTGCACTTGCAAACCAAGTCTGTTCACTAACTTCACAGAAACACATTTTTCATACACTGCAGGGAAACCAAGCAGCCATGCAGCCCCAGTTTGGAATGAGATGCAGCTGGATTATTGGCAACTGGCAAACAGAGGAGCAAAGGATTGTAGAAGCGCAATCTATTCTGTGTGAAACAGAGGCATGAAATACTATAACCTCTTAGCATTAGCATCTGAAACATCCATGAAGCTGAGAAAACCTATTGGAATCCTGCTCATTTAAAATTTAATAGTGTTTTCCTGTATTGCAGATATTGTATAGATAGATCGGAGTTAAATACATTACAGGATTCTAAACTGTAGACATTAGTAGAAACAGACACTAAAATCCAGAAGGGGGTATCATTTCCTAAATGAGGATAAGAGCTAATCAATCCATGTCTTTCTAAAATCTAGTTATAAAGTCTAAATACTTTATGGATAAGAGATTCAGATAATGCCCAAGCTGTTTAGCAATTGGAAACATACCTCAGGTGATAGCTTTGCTAACGGGTTTTCAGCTGCACACAGTCCAATTGTGGCTACAAAGTTCTAGAACTTTGTTTGCTTGTTCAATGTTTGTTTATTCAAGGACAGAAACACCGGGGCAAGTTTTTTTTTGTTTTTTTCTATAGGTCTTAAGACATTTATGTCATTTATGGTAACACATGAAAATTTCCTTCTTCATCTAAAAGGTGGGCAAATAATTAAGAAGACTTTCCCACCCTAGCCATTTATTGTTTACAAATATACTGGGGCAGGAAAACATTGCTTGCTTACAACTTCAGTTCTCTAAGCAGCTAAACCAGGTTTAGTACAAAAAGCTTGTTCAAGCCCCTTCTTATCAAGTCTTCAAAAATTCTGCAGGGTCAGCCCAGGAAACCACATGCAGGTACTTCATAAAATATGAGCAAGGGCCCCAGGGGCACCAATGGGCTCTGCAGGCTCTTTGCTGATCGCTGGCCCAAGGCTGCTCCAGGTTACTGTCACCCAACCTGCTCTGCCCTCTTAGTTTGGGTGCTGCTAGCTGTCACCACCGGCTCCCACACTCTCCTTCCCCTGCGGAGCAGCCATCTCTCGCTGCTCTCCAACAATGCGATTGGCAGTCGCTTTTCCCTTGGGTTTCCTGCATGATAGATCTGTGATATCAATTAATTCGTAATTTCTCAACACGTTCTTTGAATGCTCATAGCCAACAGTTCAGGATTTGGCATTACACATTTCTTTGAACGCCTCTGAGTCTAAAGCCTGGAGAAGTTGGACAGCACAAAACAAAGTGGATGCTTCAAGACTGTGATTCTCAGGGGGAACAACCAACTTACCTCTTGAGACATCAGCCTCTTCTTTTCAAACATCTTAATGTAAGAAATGGATTTCTGTGGCTTCCCAGCATTGAGATATAAAGCACGCAAGGTTTGAAGCAAACAGAAACTCTTTGCTAAGATTGCCATGTTTGTCTTAACAAGTGTCTGCCCAGAAGGATCTGCACTGAGCATCAGCTCTTTATGTGACAGAGAAATGGCACAGATCTCCGCACTGTCAGAAGCAGGGCAAGAGTCCCATAAGTCAAGAGGAACAGAAGATGCTGAAGGCTGAGTTTTAAACTTCTTGTAACCCACTATTTTTAAATACTTTCCAAAACCTAATTAAATATCCAGTGAAGACAGAAGAACTACAATTAAAAGAAAAATGCAATTAAATGTTGCAATGATTGCCATGATTCGTCTGAATTGGGCAGCATTTATGTTGATTGTACTATTTATCAGACAAGGTTCAAAAATAGATATTCACTATATTAGAAGGAGAAAATTGTAGACTGATTGGGCAGTGGGTGGATGTACTTGGAGGAGTTTGATCTGTGTAAAGAAGTAAATACATTTGAAACTTGAAATGAGAATAAAGGGGGTGAGAGCACGTGATTTAAAGGTAGCACGTTTAACAAATACTTCAGAGGGAGGCTACAAAAGGTTGGAAGCGTATATCAACATAATTGCAACTGTAACACCAGGAAAAGGGAGGCTTAAGTTAGAATTATTTTTTTTCTTCAATCGAGAGAAGAAAAATCCTGATTTTGAAGGAAGAATTAGTCATGAAACACTCTACAAGTCAGAAATGACAAACTAAGGTCATGTCAGATTTGTACAATCAATGCATGTTAACAAAGAAAGCCATTCTTGCACATTTTTCAAACCCATCTTTTTTTTCCTGCAATGTCAGATTAAGTGCTTGTAGAGAGAACTGAAAAAAACTAAAGTCCAGTTATGTCAACAGAGAGTCTTTCAGCTTTGCTCCATGATCACGTTCTTTGCTCTCAGTCAGAGCTTTGGTTTCTTTATGATGCTCTGCACATGTCCTGACACCGCTTTGGCGATATACACCCTCTAAGGTTAAGAAGGCAGTTTCAATTCTGCATGCAGTGTATATTCAACCTGTGTTTTTTAGCAGAGCTAAACTTCCGTATTTTATTAGCGTAGGCATCTGTCCACCAGGAGTTGGTGTAGGTACTGCTCTGACATTGTAGGTCACTTCACAGAGTGTTGTGGGCAGAAAGGTGAGGAAGGAACAGTTGCTATCAGAGTAGAATCTATGAGTGATTTGAAGGTATCTTTTCTAGTTTCATCTGAGATGCCGCTTTTTATCAAAGGTAGAGAAGTTTTTAGAAAAGTTTTTGGCTTGTTGGCAATTTTGAGGGACAGCAATGTTTTCAATGCATAATCAGTCTAAATCAGATTAATTTTTTTTTTCTTCAAAATTTATAGTGAGCTGTAAGTTCCCACACTTGGGATGTTTCAGTGAAACTCTACTGTGGTTGTCAGGGATGGAGCATCCACTTCCCCTGAAGAAGTGCCAGGCCCTCCATCTTCCTTGGCTCAGGCCACTATGGTACTGCCAGGGGTCTCCAGTGAGGTTGGATAGCTGGGCAAGAGCTCAGACCTTGGCACTGAATTTGGGGAACATTTGTCAAACAGGAGACATTCCAAATCAAGTGTTTTGGCATTAGAGAGCTGATGGTTTTCCATAGGCAGAACTGCACTAGAATACTAAATGTGCATAAAACACAGGCCACAAGGAACTGCAAGTACTTCAGAACACAACGGTGAATTCTAAACCTGTCTCAATATATTAGAGGTATGGTCTGAAAAATCATACCACGATATTCCAGAGGATCAACATATTGTATTAAAGAAGAAATAACCACCAACAGGAATGCAATTGACTGAGTAGCAGTTTTGTAGAAATGGCTCATGAGCTATGCCATAGCTAATTATGTCATGTTGTTGGTAAAAGGAAAAAAAAAACATTCTGGGAAATATAACCAGGTTAAATAAGACACAGACCAATCCTCTCTTCTGCTCAGCCTTAGCAAGACCTTGGCTAGCGTAATGCCTATGTGTAATTTGGGATATTTGAACGAAGATGTTGATGACTGTGTTCACAGAACAAAAGGAATGATCCAAGCTCTAGAAAACATGATCTGTGAGGCAAGATTGAACTGAGTTTGTTAAAAGAAGAGACAGAAGTAGGCAGGGTCATCTCTTAAAGTACATGAAAGGCTGCTGCATAGATGTAGGAGATAGTCTGTTCTCCTTAAAGATGGACGGAAAACAGTCACTCTACATTTGAGCTAGATTTGAGCTAGGTAGTGGGAAGAGTAGCACAGTAACAAGGTACACAGCAGGAGGTGTTGTAGACTTTCCACTGTAAGAGCTATTTTTAAAAAAAAAGGCAAGGCAAAAATCTGTTAGAAATGGGAGTGGTATTTGTCACCATGCATTGGGACTGGGAGCAAGCTAGACAGTTCCTACCATCTAGTCCCTCATACCTCCCAGCCTGATTCCCAACCAGCTCTCGGGGTAAGATAAATAAATTCACTCAAGAGTACTGCAGAAAATATTCTTGCCCTTAATTGAAAAAGCCAGATAAGGTGTCATCAGTGTTGCAAAGAGCATCCTGAGAGAAAGAGAAAAGACAAAGAGGCAGGTGAGCCCCATGCAGCCTGTCTGGCAGGGGCGACAGGGAGGCAGAGCAGGAGTCTTCCTCTCCTTACTCATCCTGGTTACGACGAGTAACTGGTAGATGCTTAGCTACCTTCCTCTCTTCCCCCTTCCCATGTCTAACAAGAAGTCTAGATATTAAGCTGCTGGATAACACTAAGATTCAGATTTTCTGAAAAATATTTGCTCCTTTTTATCAGTATACAGTAAGGCAAGAAGATTTGATGTACAAAAAAAGAAAAAGTAGTTGATGTTTTATCTAGGGATAATTATCTGTCTTTCATGTTGCTTTTATCTGTCTTTCATGTTGCTTCTTCCTACATAGAAGCTCAGCTGAAAAAGCTGTTTTACTATTTGTTCTGGAAGACCTTTTGCTTGTTAAAGCATTTGAAAATGTGGAGCAGAATCTACATAGTAGGTCTGATGAAAAAAAGGCTCTATTAATCATCATCAGAAATTGTGATCAACTCCACTACAGGTATAATCTCTCTCTCAAAATATGATAAAAGATAGGATCAATCATCTAATAAGCTAGTCGTCATTGCAGCATTTTTCTTCTTAAGCACATTCTCTTAACTGGATATTCTATCACAGAAAAACCCCATATTTATTTGAGAGAAAATAATTAAGAATATATTTACTTGACAGAAATTATTGAAAGGAAATCTGACTTAGTTTTGTTTTCCTCCTTAAGTTTTATGACATTTTAGCCTTCTGCTAGAGAAGTAACAAGCCCCAAATCTGCCTGTGGAGGTTCCCAACTTACAGATGTTGAAATCTTGGAAGAGGATTCTTACCAAAATATCAAGTTTGTTCATTCTGCAAATGTCATGAGGGACATAAATCAAAATAAGGGTTTTCCGAAAGGCTTCTGCCTCTGTAATACATGGAACTAAAATCCCAGATTTACACCCTGCTGTGAGTAGATCTGTTAAACTGTGGCTAAAACCCAGCTATTTTGTAGAGTCCTCATTAAAAATACATTAAAAAAAGAAATTGAATGTGTTAAGATACTAATTTTACATTTCTGCCTGATTGATTAGTCTAGAAGATACATATTGTCATAACAGTAATCATCTATGCTATATAAATTTGCTATTAAAACTACATATTATAACTTTTCCTCTGAAAAGAAAAACCAACAAGCTAATTAGTTTAATGTACATCTTTCCTGAACCCAGTCATTAGGGTATTCTATGATCTGGTCAACTTGTGTGTCAGCAGTTTTGCTGGGCCCAAAACCTTTGAGTTTTCTTTAAATAGAAGCTAAACAATTTACACTGATCATTCAGGGAATAAGTTAAAAAAATGCCTCGATTTGGAAGGAGAATCTAATCTAATAAAGAATCCATCTGGACGTTCAGTGGAGGTTCTTAATTGAAAAATAGTGATGTCGAGGAAAAAAGAAGAAAGATTAAGTGATCACTCAACCCTTCACAGCACTTAACTCATACCAGGAATACTGTGTCCAGTTTTGGTCCCCCCTAAGTTCAACAGAGACACTGGAAAAGTTGGAGATGTTCCAGTGGAGGGTCACCAAGATGATCAGAGGGCTGGAGAAGTGGCATGTGAAGACAAGGTGAAGGAATTTATTTTGTTCAGCCTGAAGGAGAGAAGGCTTGGAGCAGATGTTATCACAGTCTTTCACTACCTAAAAGGTGTGTATAGATCAAGATGCTCTCTTTAAAATGATGCACAGTGACAGGAAAACCAGCAATGGATATAAGTTGCTTCAGTGGAAATGATTTTTTACCACAAAAAAAACTAAACATTGGAAAAGGCTGCCCAGAGAAGTACTAGAATTTCCATCACTGCAAATATTCAGGCCTTGGCCAGCAGGACACTAGATAACCTAATCTAAAGCACTGCTTTCAACAGCCAGTTGGATTGGATGATTTTCAGAGGTCGCTTCCGATCTAGACTTTTCTATGATATCTGTCAGCACTCTGAAGAAGTGAAACTGAATTCTTAGAAAATTAAGAAACAGATGCTGTTCCTATCTATAAACAGGCAAATAAATCACTTGGAACCAAACAGCAATTTTCAGTTTCCATGTGTATTTGAAGACATAGTGTCTAGTAAGAATAGAGGAAGATTTAAGAAAGGATAGCCATCAAATGAGAATAATTAAGAGAAGTCGAGAGGGATGGCAAAAGCTGCATTTTTCAACTATACTACAGAGGTCTCGAATGAGAGCAAATTGTGCATCTGCTGTAGGAGATTAAAAAGAAGAGAGAAAAAAGAAAAGAGAAAAAGGAGAGAGAACAGAGAAGAGACAGAATGGAGCAGGGGGGGCAGAGAAAACGTGGGGTCTGGATTGTCTTTCAGCTATCTGACAAATGAAGAGACACAGCTGTCAATTGTATTGCCAGATCATGAGCAAATTGCTGGGACTGAGAAAATTTAATAAGTATTTTATTTATGCAAACTTTCTGGTTATTTGCAGGACACTTATTGCCAATGTGACATCCCTGAGGGATTTCACAAGAATCTTGTGGGGAAAAAATCCTCATATATATCTATGCTATTTTAATTTGGAATAGGTAACTGCTTCTTCCTTGGTAAAAGGGCCAAAGTGGTATAAATGACTCCAATTTAATTTCTGATTTCAAAGACAAGCTCCTTTTTTTTTTTCCACAAGGAACATGACCTTAGTTTTCAAAGTGATCAATCAATGTGGGTCCCTGTGTTCTGACTATTCTAGAGGCATCTTAAATGGAGCAGCCAAAAACCTGTAAACACCTTTTTAAGAATTCAGGCCTAGAAATTTGTGAACTTAAGAAGATAAATTCGTTTCTTCAATGTAACATATCATCAGTTATGCTGATATTATTGTGTACATGTCTACTATGTATGCACAAAATTTATTTATTTATACTTAGGAAATGTATTTTGTTGTCTCTTTTTACCCACTGGCATTTTGGGATCCCATGCTGGAATGAAATCAGAAGATGTAGATGGATGCATACACAGTAGTGTCCACGTGCTCCACTTGTGAGGAGTGTGGTGGTGTCTCTGCAGACACTTCTTCCCAGTTGAGAAGAAACAGAAGAAACCACACACTCATTCCTAGTGTTACAGTGTGGGGGCAAGAAGTGATGTTGTATGGGAAGAAACTGAGTTTTAATCCCAATAATCTTGTCCCTGCTACAGCTGTTCTTAACTACCAGTTCAGATCACCAGAGAAAGTGACTGAAGACAAATAATTGCAGTTCACAACTATTCCAACACCAGGTAAAAACATTAAATGTGTTGCAATGTTCTCATCTACGACTAGACTACTACAACCCAAACCATTATGTCCAATTTTGATAATGACATTGTACCTACATGTATTCTAAACGCACTACACAGCCTGTTTCTCTATATAATGTCCTAGACACTGGCTCTGTAGAGAATTTGTTTTCTGCTTGGATTAATAATTTCTGTATTGAGTATCATTTTATCCTCTTTGATTTACAGTTTTTCTCTGACATTCAAAGGCAAAATTAACCAATAAAATGTGTTTATATATTACAGTAAGCTGTAAGTGTGTTAACAAATAAAATCCTATAGGACAATGTCCTGTTCCAGTGATCAACTGATATATGTTGCCTCTGTCAAAAGTCAAAAACTCAGCCTTAATATGCCAAAACAGAATTTAAAATTGTATTTTTGATAATACTACAAAATTGCATTTTGCCAGGTTCAGAACTCAGAACTATCTTACTGCAGGATTTTTTCATTAAAATCCCATCACACACAGGATGCACAGCTATCACCGCCAGCCAGTGCCGTAGCTGTGCAATAGGCATGCTGTGTTGCCTCTTGGCCCCAGCAGAGGATTGATTTATGGAGAACAAACTGTAAAGTCTTTAGCCCAGATTCATCTCATCAGACTCTGGACACCCAACTGAAACACGTACAGTTTAGCTCGTGTGTGTACTTCTACATTTATGATCAGGACTATTTAAGGGGAGCTTGCTTTCTAAGCCAGTGTTTCAGATAACAAAGTCTTTCTTGGTAAGTTTTAAGCACGTGACAGACTCCAAGCAGCACTGGTATTCCTACAGGGTTTCCCTGGCTTGGAGTTCACCTCATTCTCCTTTTCACCTAATGTCCTTACAGGTTCTGATGTTTCCCCACACCATCTTTGGTTAAAGTGTAAATGCAACCGAGGGCAGTAGCAGTGGAGACTGGGAATAAATGTTCATGCATAGTTAGAGAATCTATGCCTGATGAGCTAGAAAGAGACATAAAGATACCTTAATAGATAAAGAGATTATTACATCACTTGAGTTCTATGGAAATTGATAGCTTACAACATTACAAAAGCTTGAAATAAAAACGTTTTAAAAATCAAACATACCTAGAGGGCTTCACTGCTGTAGTATCAGAGTGACTTCCAGTCCTGAATGCATTCCTGTCCTCCTATCCTCTGTGGGACATGAAAATGCATTTATCTCCATTTTCACAAATAGCAATTTGAGTTCTAGAGAGGCCGAAGGTATCTGCCTGTTACTATACAGAGAAACTGGTGCCAAAACAAAACAAAAAAAAAGACCTTGAGACTTCATCACCAGATTGCCCTTCCTCACTTGTTGCTAAGCTGCAGAGGACGGAGGTGGACATTCAAAGTTATATTAACTCAAACTTCCCTTGAAAAATCAAATGAAAGACTCGATTTGGTATTCCTACAGAAAATAGAAAAAAAGAGACTAGATAAATTTAAACTAGGGTTGTCCTATAAATCTAAGAATTTAGATCTACACTTTGAGCTCAGAATCACCACTCACAACCAGCACATTAGGATTATTTAGATCCATGCATTGTATAGTTGATTGCTGAATCTGAATATATACACATATCTAACAGTTCTTGAATAAAGTAAGCTAATTTTGATCAGATTTTTTGGCAAAATGCTTATAAAAAATGGTTTCACATTTTAAAATATGGGAAAAAAATAAATACAATATAGAATTTCCATTGCTTTATTTACAATTACTGAGGTACTTCACACCAAAAATTTGCCATACAAATACCAGTGAATGTTTAAATTTACAATATCTATACTCTGTAAAAACTGCAGTTCCTATTTATGCAGGCAGTCAGAATTCTTCAGTAAGACTCTGTCACTTGCAGAACTCTTTGCCACTGGAGATGAAAAAGTAATTTTTGTCTTCCTTTTAGCTAAACCCAATGCTAAATATAGATGAGTTTTGTTCATTATTGTTTTTACACACAGCTTAGCTATCTAAGCTGTCTGATAAACCTTGATATCATAGAATCATAGAGTCGTAGAATGGTTTGGGTTGGAAGGGACCTTACAGATCACCTAGTTCCAACCCCCCTGCCATGGGCAGGGACACCTTCCACTAGACCAGGTTGCTCAAAGCCCCATCCAACCTGGCCTTGAACACTGCCAGGGAGGGG